>Ga0209536_100000161_pt1 | contig 101344 bp, 68 predicted proteins | sample DeeMarSeWOR28_12_FD_187461 | JGI IMG/M metagenome (GOLD analysis project Ga0209536, IMG submission 187461) | Marine sediment microbial communities from White Oak River estuary, North Carolina - WOR-2-8_12 (SPAdes) (version 2) | ecosystem: Environmental > Aquatic > Marine > Intertidal zone >... | reverse complement strand
ATATCATCAGATTAAGTGCAGATTGGAGGAGGCATTGGGGTATAATGAGGGATTATATATCATTCGAATCATTATTTCATCTGAGAATAACAAGGAAGTGATTTATCGAAAAGTATTAAAATTCTAGTATATTGTAACTAGAAATAATCTTAGTAAAATATTAATGAATTAGCTAAGCTTTTCAAACCTGGCCTGGAAAAATCTGAGATATTTGGGTTCATATACCATTTTTAAACCTTTCACTTGCTTTCTGTTATCAAATACTTCTTCTATTGATTCAGCTACCACATCCATATGGGCCTGGGTATAAACACGTCGTGGAATTGTCAGTCTGACCAATTCCAGTTTGGGATAGTTGTGCTCACCAGTTTCAGGATTACGACCGGCTGAAACAATTCCTCGTTCCATACTTCGCACACCTGAATCCAAATATATTTCCGCTGCCAGACTCTGGGCAGGAAATGCATCCTGGGGCACATGTGGAAGAAATTTGGTAGCATTTAAAAACACACCATGTCCTCCTATAGGTTTAACGATGGGTATGCCTTCCTGAATTAGTTTTTCACCTAGATAAATGACCTGCCCAACTCTTGCCTTAATATGATCTTCATCAACTGATTCAGAGATACCTCTCGCAAGTGCTTCCATATCTCTTCCTGCCATTCCACCATAGGTATGTAAACCTTCGTATATAACCACCATGTTTCTGGCCCGGTCAAATATTTCTTCATTATTAATAGCAAGAAATCCTCCAATATTTACTAGAGCATCCTTTTTTGCGCTCATGGTAGCGCCGTCTGTCAGGTCACAAATCTCCCTCACAATTTGCGCAATAGTTTTCTTTTGATAACCCGGTTCCCTGTCTTTAATGAAATAGGCATTTTCAGCTACCCGGGTCATATCATGGATTACGGGAATGCCATATTTATCAGTCAACTTTCTTAGATCTTTTAAATTGGACATGGAAATGGGCTGGCCACCCGCCATATTTACTGCTGTAGCAATGGAAATATATGGGATCTTACCCGAACCGTACTTTTTAATGATATCTTCTAATTTCTGAAGATCTACATTTCCCTTAAATGGATGTTCATTTTCAGGGTCATGTGCCTCACTGATGATTATATCTACAAATGTCCCTCCGGCAAGTTCCTGATGTAATTTTGTTGTGGTAAAATACATGTTGCCAGGAATAAAATCCCCGTTTTTAATTAGAATCTGTGAGATAATATGCTCTGCACCTCGACCCTGGTGTGTTGGAATAATGAATTTGTAGCCATAGTATTTTCTGACGGCTTCTTCAAGATGATAGAAATTTTCACTACCTGCATACGCTTCATCGCCCAGCATTATACCAGCCCACTGCCGATCACTCATAGCTGAGGTTCCGCTATCTGTTAATAAATCGATGTATACATCACGAGATTTAAGTAAAAAGGTATTATAAAATGCTTCTTTAATCGCCTTTTCCCTATATTGAAGGGTGGTCATAGTTACAGGTTCAACCATTTTGATTTTGTACGGTTCCGCCCATGACCTTTTTTTCTTGGTGTGATCTCTCATCTTGGGATTACGAAGTTTAGTTAAAAAATGTCCGATTATGTACCCAAGTTACACATCAATTCTTAAAAAAACATCCTGCATTTCATTTTCCTAAAACCTTGAATTCAACTCTTCGATTGGTCTGTCGTCCTTCATCTGTAGTATTTGTTGCTTCAGGCATATTTTCACCATATCCTACTGACATCACCCTGGTGTTATGAATTCCTTCCCGTAATAAATAATTTCTGACAGCTTCTGCCCGGCCTTGTGAGAGATTTATATTATATTCATTCGTGCCCATGTTACAAGTGTGACCTCCAATTTCAATTTCAGTGGTGGGATTTTCATTTAAAAAATCTACTACCTTATTTAATTCTGGATATGACTCTGATCGAAGAGTTGTCTTATCAAAATCGAAAAAGATTTTGTTAAGTCGAACAGTAATCCCTACTTCAATCGGAATCATGTACAAATTTTTAGTAATTCCTTCCCTGGGATTATATTCCTCTATGGTTAAACTATCGGAAAGATTAATAAATCCCTCTTTTATTGCGTGAAAATAGTATTTACTTTTTTCAGGTAGTAAAATATGATAATATCCATTTATATCAGAGGTAAACGTACCTATTTTTTGGTTTTCATCTTCATAAGTAATTTCGATTGACATCAACTGGTCATTTTTCTTATTCATTACATAACCAGATAACTGAATTAATGGTTTCAAATAAAAATTTCTTTGGAATTCATCATATGGTTTATCAGTTTGAATATTTAGAGTATCAACAAAGGGATAATAACCATCCAGATTTATATTTACCGGGTAATCACCATTGCCGGGAATGCTTGTTTTGTAATATCCCTGGATCGGCTCCGATCGTATTGATATGATCTTTTCCGAAGCATTATAAATTGAAATTCCTGATTCCAAAGGAAAGTCTGTTTCTTCTTCCAGAACAGATCCGTACAATAAAATATTGGCCCTTTGAGGGATCAGGAAAAAGTCTTTTTGAACTTCTGCGAAATCTTCTACATGGGTAAGGTCAATACTATCTTGCATTATCTCGAAACCATTTTTTACAATGACAAATTCGTATACTGCTCTATGAGTTAAGGTGATATCATATTGACCAAGATTATTAGTGTATATAAAACCGGTATCTTTTTTTATTGCTATGTATTCCATATCTGTTTCAACCGGTTGATTATTTTCCTTATTCCAAACCGTTCCAAAGAGACGTATTTCAGGTCTTGGCACCAGACCAATGATATTTAAATGTCCACCATCTGCTGACATATAAGCCCTTGTAGTAAAAGCTATTCTACCGGTAGCATCAATTGAAAAATAGGCATCAAATCCATCCGTGTTGATGGGCGTACCGATGTTGACTGGTTTCGACCAATTCATCCAGGTATCATCTAATCTTTCGGTTTTATAAATGTCACTGCTGCCTAATCCTCCCCATCGATTAGACCCAAAATACATGGTTGTCATATCAGGGGTCAGGTATGGACCAAATTCATCTCTTCGTGTACTGATTGGTTCTCCAATTTTTACAGGACGGGAATATTGATTATGCTTTTCTTGGAAACTGACATATATATCACTGTTCTTACTGCCTTCTGTTTCACTGAAATATAATAGTAAAACACGGCCATCGATGGATAAATATCCACCAGAAAAAATTCCTTTTTTCATTTTTTCATAACCTTTTACCTCGACAGGTTCAGGAGCTGTCCATCTACCATTCACCCTTCGTGTATAGGAGAATCCCGCATCATTATTTCCCCGTCCACCTCTGATAAAAAGAATATTACCATCCCCCAAAACACTTAATACCTGGTTGAACTGATGTGTATTGAGCGGAGCTTGCATGTGCACTGCATCCTGCCACCTTCCATGTTCATCTTTTTCAGAACACCAGATATCCTGACTATTATCAATGCCGTATTTATTATCGGGATGATTCGCTACAAAAAAATACAAGGTATTTCCATCAGGAGAAATGATAGGAGCTGCATCATGAAATCTACTGTTGACTCCCCTTTCTAATTCTACCATTTCATATAGTACATTTTTTTCCTGGGCTAAGGAGAAAAATGAAATATACATGAGTATTAACACTAAATTTTTCTTCATACTAAAAAATACTTTGCTCGTTAAACAAAACTGATCAAAAACGAATTTATTATTAAGGTCATTTTTTTCATAAATGATTCATTGAATATCTTTCTCGCGTAATATTCAATATACTATTTAACAATTTCTCAAAACGAATGATCAAAGTATAAGACGATTAAATTCGGTAATTTTATATTCAAAAATTATTCACTCCAGACTTTCAGAGATTTTTTAGTAGGCTTAACTTTACATGTAAATACCTAATAAACTCAACTTTCTTAATGTGGGCATTGCTTGGGTGAACTTGAATTAATATATGTGTTTATTAGCGAAATTGTAACCTTTGATTCTAAATTTTTAATATATAATGAGGATAAAAATTTTATTACTGCTTTCCATTGCAGTAATGTTCGGATTTGTTAGGTGCGATCAGGAAAAAAAAACAGATAAAGAAATTTACCGCGAAATATTAACCAGCCGGACATTGGGTCTTGCCTACCTGGAAGAAAATAAACTGGAAGAAGCTGAAACAGAGTTTCTAAAACTAACCACATTGGCACCAGATGAAGCCATGGGTTTTGCCAATCTTGGCCTGGTATATTTACGTATGGGGAAACATGAAGAGGCTATTGAAAAGTTACAAAATGCAATTGATATTGAATCTGATAATCCGGATATCAGATTGATCCTGGCTAAGATTTATGAGGTAAGCGGACAATTAGATAAATCACTTGATGAACTGAATGATATAATTCAAATTGCACCTGATCATGTAAAGACTTTATATAGCCTGGCTGAATTTTATGCGAAAAATAACGATTCTGAATCACTTCAATTGCGTCAGAAATATCTCACCAGAATTGTAGAAAAAAATCCTGAAAATATTGTGCCAAAACTCTATCTCACAGAATTGCTAATTCGAATTGGTGAGACGGAAGACCCCCTGAAATATCTCGAAGAAATACAGCAACAATTTCCAGCATTTCCTGATGAAGCCATCTCTTTTTTTAACAAAGCGATTGAATTATTAAAACAATCGAAAAGCAAAGAAGCATTAACAGCGGTGAGGATTTTTCATAATTTTTTAAAGGTTTCATCGCCCTATCAAGCGGGGATATTGGAATTAAAAGGACCAGGTGGCGAATTGATTGGATTTCCGGTAATAACCATTGGGGATGCAGTAACTTCTTACATTCAGGAAGGTGAATCAATCTTAGAAACAATTAAGTATTCAGATGTAACATCGACTGTTGGACTTGATTTCCCAGACCAAATGGGGAAAGATGATCTTGAAGACATGAATGTACCCGGAACCTTGGCATTAGGGGATTATGACGGGGATGGAGACCAAGATATTTATGTAAGTAGTAACTTGATAAATTCCAAAGGCCCCCATATTTTCAGAAATGATATGGGTACCTATACAGATATCATTGCTGAATCAGGTATAAGTCATAGAGGAATTGAAACAGATGCCATTTTTGCTGATTATGATAATGATGGACATTTAGATCTTTTTATTTTAATGAAGAATGGGAGTGTACTTTACAGAAATCAGGATAATGGGGAATTTAAGGATGTTACAGATGAAACAAATACCGCTTTGGGAAGGAATAATAATGTGGCACGATTTGTTGATCTTGAACATGATGGGGATCTGGATATTTTTATTGGAAGGAATGGAGTAAATCAGGTTTTTCGTAATAATGCTGATGGTACCTTTACTGAACAAGCCCGGCAAATGGGACTCGCAGGAGAAGATGTTGAGACTATAGATGTGGCATATGGTGATTTTGATGACGATGGAGACATTGATTTATATTTAGTTAATCGAAATGCACCAGATATTCTCTATACCAATCTGCGCGAGGGGGTTTTTAAAGATATTTTGGATGAATCAGGAATAGAACAGACAGCGCAATCAATAAAGGTATCTGTAGGTGATTATAATAATGATGGGTATATAGACATATTTCTGATATTTGAAGGGGGAGATTCTCATTCATTATATACCAGTAAACGTGATGGGACATTTGAAAAAGATTTACAAAATCAAAATATTAATAAACTTTTAGCGGGAATAGATATCAATGATGCTGATCTGCTTGATTTTGATAATGATGGATCGCTTGATATCCTAGTATCTGGTAATCCTTCAAATGACTTGAAAAAATCACTTGTTTTACTACACAACGATGGATGGGCTCAGTTTGAGGATGTAAGCAGATTATTGCCAGAAGATTTAGGTGAAATCTATCTGAATAAAATTGCTGATTTTAATGAGGATGGTGATCTGGATATTTATTCACTTACTGGACGTGGGAAAATAAAACTTCTTAGAAATGACGGAGGTAATGCCAATCATTATCTTAAAATTCAACTGGTTGGATTACGGACAGGGAGTTCAAAAAATAATCATTTTGGTATTGGTTCCAAAGTTGAGGTTAGGGCGGGAGATCTATACCAGATGAAAGTAGTAACTGATCCAAATGTTCATTTCGGTTTGGGAGGTCGTTCTCAGGCTGATGTGGTCAGAATTGTATGGACAAACGGAGTGCCCCAGAATTTGTTCACACCAAAAAGTGACCAGGATTTGATTGAAGAGCAGGAGCTTAAAGGATCATGTCCTTTTCTGTATACCTGGAATGGTGAAGAATTTGTTTTTGTTAAGGATATTATGTGGAGAAGTGCACTGGGAATGCCATTAGGTATAATGGGAGGAGAAAATACATATGCCTTCCCGGATGCCTCTAAAGAATATATTAAAATTGATGGTGAATTATTACAGCCAAGAAACGGTAAATATATTCTTCAGGTTACCGCAGAATTGTGGGAAACCATATATTTTGATGAGGTTAGGTTAATTGCTGTGGATCATCCTGAGAACATAGATTTTGTAGTCGATGAAAAATTCACACAACCACCATTTCCAGAACTTAAGTTGTACGTATTTAATGATTCCCTTTATCCAAAGAAGGTTTTTAATGATGATGAAATAAATTTATTCGATCAGATATATGAAAAAGATGATCAATACATAACTCATTTTAAACGAGAGAAATATCAGGGGATGACGGAGATGAGGGAACTTTTTCTTGATCTTGGAGATAATATCGATATTGAAAATCTTTATTTGTTCCTTCGGGGATGGATCTTCCCAACCGATGCAAGTATCAATGTGGCTATTTCTCAATCAAAAGATCATGTAATTATACCACCATATCTACAAGTCTTGGATGAAAATCTTAATTGGGTAACTGTTATTGAAAATATGGGTTTCCCTATGGGAAAGGATAAAACTGTAGTAGTAAACCTTGAGGATATATTTATATCGGATCAACGAAAGATAAGAATATTGACCAATATGGAGATCTATTGGGATCATATATTCTATGGATATTATAACAAAGATTTAACTTTAAAAACAACGGAGATGAAAGCCTTATCAGCTAACATCCATTATCGGGGATATTCTAAAATGTTCAGAAAAGGTGGAATTTATGGGCCACACTGGTTTGATTATCGGGATGTTTCCAAGGAAGGGAAGTGGCGTGATTTAATTGGATCATACACCAGGTATGGGGATGTAACTGAATTACTGGAAGAATCAGATAACATGTATATTATAACTAATGCAGGTGATGAGGTAACGATAGAATTTGACGCAAATATGCTTCCTGATTTACCAGATGGATGGGAAAGAGATTTTTTGATTTATAGTGTAGGATGGGTGAAAGATGGAGATTTAAATACAGCCTTTGGAAATACGGTAGAACCTTTACCATTTCATGGAATGACCAATTATCCATATAAATCTGATGTAACATATCCTTCAGGGAAAGAAATAGAGGACTATATGGAAAAGTATAATACAAGAATAATATCTACTGACCAGTTTAAGCATGCATTATCAGGATTAGACAGGTAATATCTCTTTAATTATTCAAATCAAAATTTAAATATGCTTCTTCTGCGTTAATACACATATAATAAATCTATTCTTGATTGAATTAGTGGATTTCAACAACGAAGTGGTTAATAATATAAAAACAAATAATTTTGAATCCTGACCAGTCACTATATTATGACGTTAATAGATTATTTACAAGGATAAAGCCCGGCACATTAAAAAGCATATGGATAATCTCATAAAACGAGTAATTCTTTTTATTTTTTTTCTTTCAGTCATATTCAGTTGTTCGGACCAATCCGGGCAATTATTTAACATTTTAACTAATGAAAGAACCGGAATCAATTTTAACAACAGGATATTTGAAGATGAGTATTTTAACATTCTCTCTAATGAATATATCTATAATGGTGCCGGTGTAGGTGTGGGAGATTTTAACAGAGATGGTCAATGGGATATATTTTTCAGTGGAGGAATGGTATCCAATAAGTTATTCTTAAATCAAGGGGATCTCCGTTTTGAAGATGTAACGATGGAAGCAGGAGTAGATGCAGAAGATTTTTGGTGTACTGGTGTTTCTATTGTCGATATTAACCTGGATGGATGGGATGATATATATGTATGTGCCTCTCATAATGAAGATCCTTTAATGAGAAAGAATAAGTTTTTTATTCATCAAGGATTGAATGAAAACAATAATCCTTTTTTTATTGATCAAGCGGAAAAGTATGGAATTGCGGATGATGGACATTCAACCCATGGTGTATTTTTTGACTTTGATAATGATCATGACCTTGATTTATACGTGTTGACCAATTTCCTTGAAACAACCACACCGAATTCATATCGGGAAAGAAAAGTAGATGGCACCGCTCCAAATAATGATCGATTTTATGTAAATGATGGTGATGGGACTTTTGAAAATAAAACCTGGGAAACAGGTATTCGCTATGAGGGATATGGATTGGGTATTAGCATTGTTGATTTTAACCTGGATGGATGGAGTGATATTTATATTAGTAATGACTATCTGACCAATGACCTTTTATACATTAATAACCGGGATGGTACATTTACTAATCAGATCAGAAAATACATCAAACATCAGACGCATTCTGCTATGGGCCACAATATCGCTGATATTAATAATGATGGACTTTCAGATATATTTACGCTTGACATGCTTCCAGCGTCCAACCAGCTTTTAAAACAGATGCATGGTACGAGCCGTTTTGAAAACAATGAGTTGAATGATAAATATGGGTATGAATATCAATACAAAAGAAACATGCTTCAGATCAATAATGGAGAGGATGTGTCCGGGAATCATAATTTTAGTGAAATAGGATTATTTGCGGGGATTTATGCGACTGATTGGAGCTGGTCTGCATTAATTGCTGACTTTGATAATGATGGGCACAGAGATCTATTTATTAGTAACGGATATCCAAAGGATGTCACAGATTTGGATTATGCAACATCAGGAGTCAATCGCGGAATGACTTTCAGCCAGGAAGAAATACTAATGGTAATACCCATCAGGCATCCATCGAATTACATATTTAAAAATAATGGAGATCTCACATTTACAGACTATACCAAACAATGGGGTATCGATATACCCTCTTTTTCGAATGGGGGAACTTATGTCGATATTGATAATGATGGTGATTTGGACCTTATCGTTTCAAATATCAATGAACCGGCTATGCTATATGAAAATCGGTTAATAAATAAAAAATCAAAAATCCAGGGTTTCAATTATTTAAGGATGCAATTGATCGGAAGTGAACAAATGCCTAATACATTGGGATCAAAAGTTTTTGCATATTACTGTGATGGCAGGATGCTGTATGAGGATTATTCACTCTATCATGGATTTAGCTCCAGCAGGGAGCCAGTGATTCATTTTGGACTGGGATCCTGCGTCCTTGTTGATTCGGTTTATATCATTTGGCCAGACAATAAAAAAACAGTTATTTACAATATACCTGCAAATCAGGAATTGAAAATTACTTATCAAAATACCAAACTATTAAGCCAAGAAATAAATTTTACGGGAACGCAAAATAAATCAAAATCTCTTTTCTCTGAATCAGCAGCCAGGTATAATTTATTACACAAACACCAGGAAGAATCTTTTGATGATTTTAAAATTCAACCATCTATTCCGCACCAATATTCACAGGCTGGACCTTCTTTAGCAGTGGGGGATATGGATGGAAATGGCCAGCTTGATTTGTATATTGGAGGGGCAGCCGGACAAAATGGGCATATATTTTTACAGAAAAATCAATCTTTTGAAGCTGAAACTTTTATTAAAAGGAATCCTGACAAGGAGGATCTCGGAAGTTTGTTATTTGATGCAGATGGTGATGGCGATCTTGACCTGTATATAGTATTTGGAGGGTATGAATATCCAGTTGGAAGTGAGGCGTACGAGGATGAACTATATATAAATGATGGACGAGGTAACTACACCTTTTTGGGGAATGTTTTGCCACCAATGAAAATAAGCAGCAGTTGTGTAAAAGCTGCAGATTTTGACAAAGATGGCGATCTGGATTTGTTTGTAGGAGGTAAAGTTTCACCTGGAAGATATCCTGAACCAGTGAGAAGTTTTATTCTTCAAAATGATTCTTATAACAATCAGTTGAAATTTACCGATGTCACTGAAAAAGTGTGTCCCGAGATGCTGGAATTAGGAATGGTTACGGATGCGTTATGGACAGATATGGATAACGATGAAACGCTTGACTTAATCATAGTTGGTGAATGGATGCCGATTTCTGTCTATAAGAACCTTGGGAATAAATTAATTAATATCAGTGAAACAACAGGATTACAAACATTAAAAGGCTGGTGGAATAGTATTTGTGGAGGTGATTTTGATAATGATGGTGATATTGATTATGTTGCTGGAAACCTCGGGTTGAATTCAATATTTAAAGCTTCGCTGGAAAAACCTGTTAAGGCTTATAGTGCGGATTTTGATAATAATGGTCGATTTGATGTGATAATTACTTCCTATTATCTTGATAAAAATGGAGGCCTGAAAGAATATCCAATACATTTTCGATCAGACTTGTTCAGACAAATGGATATACTTAGGAGTCGATTCAACACATATGAGGCATACAGTGAAGCGACAATTGATAGTATTTTGACTTCAGAGGAACTTAAATTGGCAAGGATTGATGAAGCTTCTTGCTTCGAAAGTTTATTTATCGAGAATCTTGGCGGAGGTAAATTTAATTTTAAACCCTTACCCAGGGAAGCGCAGTTTGCTCCTTTATTTGGTATGTTACCGGGTGATTATAATCAAGATGACAATCTGGATTTGTTAATCGTAGGTAACGATTACAGTAACAATGCTTTTTGGGGACGATATGATGCGTTGAACGGACTTTTGTTAGAGGGACAGGGGAAAGGAGATTTTGTTGTAAAAAACTATACGGAAACCGGTTTTCTGGTAGATGGAGATGCTAAATCACTCATTTGTTTACCAATGGCCAACCAGAGTATTTTAATAATTGCTACACAGAATCAGGACAGCATGCGGGTTTTTGAGACAAAAGTTACATCCAGGATCCATATGGTTGGTAATAGTGATTTGTGGGCCAAAATTGAATTAAGTAACGGAAAAATACGGAAGCAAGAATTCTATTACGGTCATAGTTATTTATCCCAATCTGCAAGATTTATATCTTTACCGGTTAATACATCAAATTTTCAGAAATTTAACTTTTCGGGACAAGACACTGTAAAAACAAGTATTAAGTAGAAAATAGACAGATAGAGTTACAGGGAAATATGAAATTAAAAAATCGGTATTTGCTGGGCGTTAAATGCATAATTTTATACTTAAGTATAGCGTATAACGGATATTCTCAACATACCAATTTCATATTTAAAGATGTGGCCGGAGAGGTAGGATTTAATTTCACTTACACCTTCGGTGATTACACATACGAAAATATCCTTGAAAGCAGTGGGTCAGGAGTTACAATCCTTGATTATAATGGGGATGGTTGGATGGATATCTATATGTTGAATGGTACATACCTGGAAGGTATCAGCGATCCCGAAGGTAAAATTTTTTCGAGCACACCTAATAAATTATTTAAAAACAATGGAGACGGTACTTTTACCGAGGTCGGACAAAAATCAGGAATAGATGATCGTCGTTGGAGCATGGCCGCAGGTGCTTTTGATTACGATGGCGATGGAGATACCGATATTTATCTTCTCAATTATGGCCCGAACGTATTTTATAGAAATAATGGAGATGGAACCTTTACAGATATTGCCGGTCAGCTGGGATTGCGTGGTGAAGATAAGCTTAATGGATTCACAAAATGGAGTGTTGGAGTAGTTTTCTGGGATTATAATTTGGATGGGCGTGTTGATTTAATGGTGGGTAATTTTCTCGCTTTTGATCCTTCCTATGTCTCACTTTCTGATCCTGATATAATGCCACATCCTTCCGAATATGATGGACAACCTTCGTTTTTATATCAACAACAGCCCGATGGAACTTTTATAAATGTGACCAAACAAGTGGGGATGTATTATCCCCAATCAAAGTGTATGGGACTAACAGTATTTGATTATGATGATGATGGTGATCTGGATTTGTTTCAGGGTAATGATCATCAGAAGAATTTTTTATTCCGAAATGATGGAAATAATACCTTTATCGAGGTGGGGGTAGCTGCGGGGGTGGCTGTTAATGATAAAGGTATACCTACTGGTTCGATGCATGGCTCTATTGGAGATGTGGATGGTGATGGATTAGTAGATCTCCTGGTCACAGATTTACGGTATGGGGCTTTATACAGGAATATTGGTAATGGTTTGTTTGAAGATATAACCGAAAGAAGTGGTATAGCAAATGTATTTGCAGGGAAAGGCGAATGGGGTGCTATCTTATTCGATTATGATAACGACGGAGATCTCGATATCTTTTCTGCGAATGGTACGGCTGAAGAGTTAATATTACAACCTCAATTATTACTTGATAATGATGGCAAGGCCAATTTTAAGAATATTGGAAAAGAATTGAGCCTCTATTTCAGGACAAAAAGATCCGGCAGAGCAGCTGCATCGATCGATTATGATAATGACGGCGATCTTGATATTGTGGTATCTCATATAGATCTGGATGGATCAGCATCATTGTTAAAAAATGAAATTAAAAATCAAAATCATTGGTTGGGGATTACACTACAGGGGAATAATGGACCAGCTTCTGCAATTGGAGCGAAGGTAGTGGTTTTCAATGATGGGAAAAGACTGGTGAGGATCAACCAGTGGGCGACCACCTATCTTTCTTATAACGATCCGCGGATGCACATTGGTCTTAATAAAGTTGATCACGTGCAGAAAATGGAAATTTTATGGCCTGATGGAACAAAAGAAGTATTTGAAAATATTGCTTCAGATCAATATATAACAATTATACAGGGAAAAGGAATAAAAAAGTAACGGAAGGTTTATTTTAGTAATTCATTTAAATTAAAATATTAAAGGATGAAAAATCGATATGTGGAGCGGATTATTGACCTAACGGATAGTCAAAAAAATTTAATCTATAATATGACTGTTGAGGAAGCTCGTGAAAAAGTTAAATCTGGAAGAATAGAAGAAGTACAAAAGATTGACGGACAGTTTGCTCTTGTCTCCATAGAAGGTAAAACGGTCAGAATGGCAAGATCGATCGGCAGGCCATTGAGGTATTTCATCGCTAAACTCATTGATGGTCCATGTCTGGTTATTTCCGATAGGATTGATGATATTTTTCAATATCTTAAAAAAGAGGATTTAGATGATCAATTTCATCCAAGTTATACAAGGATGGTTCCGGCTCATTATATTACAAGAATAGAATTATTAGGTTGTCCGGATCCAAATCCTGTCTATGAAAGATTTTTTTTGCCCCAGAGGAATAAATTAAAAGACAAAAGTGTGGAGGAGATTGGCAAGATGTACATAGGAACATTGTATGATGAAATTAAAAAATGGTTGAGAAACCGCGCATCGACGGGACCCATTGGAGTTAGTTTTTCAGCTGGTATTGATAGTGGATCGGTATTTCTCCTTACTTATCATGCATTAAAGGAATTAGGAGAGAATCCATCAAGATTAAAAGCCTTTACATTATCCATTAACGGGAAAGGTGATGATCTTCGACAGGCCAGACAGTTTATGGAATCCCTAAACCTGGGACTATTTCTAGAATCAATAGAAATACCTGATCAAACACTGAATTGGAAAGAGACCATTCAGGTAGTTGAGGATTATAAGCCATTGGATATACAATCTGCAACAATGAATTTTGCTTTACTAAGAGAAATTAGAAGAAGATATCCGGATTGGAAATATATGATCGATGGAGATGGGGGAGATGAGAACTTGAAAGATTATCCCATAGAAGAAAATCCGGAACTAACAATTCGCAGTGTTTTGAATAATCTAATGCTCTATCATGAAGGATGGGGTGTCGAATCTATTAAGCATTCTCTAACCTATTCAGGTGGATTAAGCAGAGGCTATACACGTACCTACGCTCCTTTACTAAAATTAGGATTTGATGGATTCAGCCCGTATACCCTTCCGAGAGTAATAGAAATTGCAGAGGGAATACCATTTATAGACCTAACCAAATGGGATCATCAAAAATTATATTCTCTCAAAGGTGAGATTGTGTCAAAGGGAGTAAAAGCAATAACTGGCCTGGATATGCTTGTATTTGAAAAAAGACGGTTTCAGCATGGTGTGATAGATCAAGAAAAGTTCTCACAACATTTTCCTGAAAAAGAAATGGCTTATCGAAAAGCATTCCAGGCATTATATGGTTGATTTTCCCGAAATTCATTTTGATAGTGCCTGGATTATTCAGAACCGGGGTGCAAAGAATCCTGTAGATCCTTTCAAACCATATGCCTATATAAAAGAAAAGGAAAAATCTTTCTATGGGGAAATTGAGGATGTTGGAACGATATTTCTAACAAACAAGGAATGTCCCTTTAAATGCCTGATGTGCGATTTATGGAAAAACACCACCAATGAAAAAGTATCGGAAGGTGTAATTGTAGATCAAATAGAATGGGCATTAGCCCGCATGGGAGAAATACAACATGTAAAATTATACAATAGCGGTAGTTTTTTTGATGTTCAGGCCATACCGGAACATGATTATCGTGAAATAATCAAACTAGTATCGAATTTCAAATCAGTAATTATTGAAAATCATCCAAATTTAATCGATCGGCGTTGTTTGAATTTCAGTGACTCGATAAATGGTGATCTGGAGGTGGCAATTGGTCTTGAAACAGTGCATCCGGAAGTTTTGAAAAGGTTAAATAAACGTATGACACTTTCAGATTTTGAAGATGCAGTTGGATTTTTAAAGAAAAATGATATCAGGTCCAGGGCATTCATATTATTGAGACCTCCTTTTTTAAGTGAGGAAGAAGGAGTATTATGGGCTAAAAAATCAATTAATTTTGCATTTCAGGTAGGCGTTGAATGTTGTATTTTGATACCAACCCGTCCGGGAAATGGAGCTTTAGATCTGCTTCACAATCAAGGGTATTATACACCTCCAAAAATCTCCTCTCTGGAAAATGTTCTTTCATATGGTATTGCTTTGAATCAGGGCAGGGTATTCGCGGACCTTTGGGATCTTGAATTTTTTTCTACTTGTGATAACTGTTTTTTAAAAAGGAAAGAACGGTTATCTCAAATGAATTTACAACAGAAAATACAATCAGACGTGATTTGTAATTGTTCGGATTAGTATCCCTCCACGGTAAAATCTTTCATCAGTCCATAATCGTAAAGATCGTATGTATTTCCCGGTGGTTTGTGTTTCGGTGCATAGAAAAAACTCCATGGTGTTACAAAACCCTTGTCTTGATGATTATGATGTGGCCCCAATAAATTTTTTAAACTTCCATATATCTTAATCTCAATCTCATTGTCTCCATCTTGAATCCCTTCAGAAATATCAAGTTGATATGGAGGCCATCCAATGATACCAGCGCTTTTTTTATTCAGGATAACTTCTGCAGCGATCCCTTTCCAATCAGGAAGCCTGATTATTAAATTTTTTAAGGATTGATTGTTTAGATTAAATGATTTTATATAACTGACACTTCCCGAATAAAATGGTAATTTGAGATCTTTCCAACTGCCAAAACTCAAGTTTTCCGGATTACTGATTTCCCATCCATTAGCTTTTTCTATGACAGAAAAATTTCCAGTAAGGTAGATGGGTTCCAGTTCCGCCAAAACGTTCATGGGTTGTATTTGTAAACTTACTGTATTTTTACCCGCTTTAACATTTTCTGAAATATCATAAACACCAAAATCCTGATCCAGCCACCAGGTATCATCAATTGGACTGATTGTCTTATCATTAATCATTACATTGAACAACTCAGGACTTTCGATAATAACTTTTATATCATCCGGGATGAAATTATTCTCAACAATAAAGGGAAAATGGGCAATAAAACCATCTGAATTCTCCAGGTTTTTATTTTTATCCAGGATATTGGTACGGTATTGAACAGCTACACTCCATGGATTATAATTAAAACCATAGATTTCACCCAGATATTCCTTAAAAATTGAATCAGCCGCATTGTAAAAGTAAATATCATTTAATTTTTTATCATTAAACTCAACATCACAATAATCCAACGTAAGTGCATTCGGGCCGTTTCTTCTTATACGTGTTTCGCTTGTTAATATAGGAACCAGTTTCTGGCTATCAATTTTCTCAATTGCAGGATAAGACAACTTATTGTCAGACACAAAAAATAGTTTTGATCCAGCCGGATTAAGTTTGAAATTTAAGATCAGATCTTTTTCCAATTGGTTGACGGGAAATTGATAAACATCTCCCGTGAAAATATCAAATTCAAGAATAGATTTACCAGAAATATTAATCGTTATTTCAGCTGTTTGTAATGTATCAAAATTGGAGAAGAATAATAATACTCCATCTTTCAATTGTCGGCGGTGATGGAAAACACGGCCATTCCAATTTTCCGGATCAACGGGTAAAAAATCCGGGAATTGCATATGTTCAATTATATCATCCTTCTTCAACGAGTCCCTGTTGAACCAGTTTTTGTTTAATTTGGAAAACGTTTCCCTGACTTGCCGGCTAATATTTCCGTCGATATAAGAGGGTATTTCGTTGTAAGAAATTACTTTCCCTTCATTTTCCAGATATTTTACCAATAAGTTGAATGTGGTTTTCTCAAGATTTTCGAACATGGGTGGAAGGATTACCAATGTATATTTTCTCATACCAATAATTAGCTGATCATTTTCTACGGAGCCAAAGTCTGCCAAAATTTTTTCACTTCCAAGATCATACTCCACCTGGTATTTCTCAAGATCATCCAGGAATGAACGAAATGAATTCTCAAACAACGTCATTTTTCCGGTGACGCCTGGATCATCAATGGCCTGATTAGGAGAAAAATACATCCAGGCTGTACTAGTAGGTTCTATTATCAGTATTTTATTTATCTGCTGTCCGGAAGATAAAGCGTAGGATAAACGGTGAAAGTATTCATTAAGCATTTTGTATTGTTTCCACCAGGGAGTATGGTATGAAAAAGATAAAGGAAAATCCCTTTTTCTCGCCCCTTTTAATGTCATATAACTCAGATGCTGGTTCATCAGGTTTACACCAAGGGCATACTCCCAATCACCTAATCTTTTCATATCCTCAAAAGTTAATTCCCATCCTGAAGCACCATACGTTTCTGATAGGGTTCTTTCCTTTCCCAATTGATTGGCCGCACTACTTAATTCTTTTACAGCTCTCGTATTCCCGAATTGATCAGGTCTTTTCTTTTCGTTGTTAAACAACATATCAATGCCCGGGATATGATGCCAGGCGTAAATTGCCATGTTATCAGCTACATATTCGGGATTGGGCCACATATGTTCCCAATAATGACCCGTCCACCTTAGTTTATTGGAGTCAGTATAAATATTCCATGGTTTCGCCCATCGTTCAATGAACATATCCAATAAAAGTGCATAATAATCATGACGTACATTTTTCCAATCACCGATTTCCTCAAACAGACATGGCAGGTAATTTTCAAGGGGATATCCGAATTCTTCTTCAAATCGATTGAAAAGCACGGGAGTATACTTTATGACTGAAGGATCTTCAGATGTATGGATATGGGGTTCATCGGTGAATATACCTGGAACTGTTTTACCAAATTCCTTTCCCAGATATTCTTCATAACCTCTCATGGTGATTTGAATGAATCTTTCCGTAATACCATACGCCAGGAGATCTACATAGGAAAATCCGCCGTAAAGACCCTGATCCTGTGGATAATACCATTTCGAAAAGGCGTAAAATTCGCCTGGTTCATTCAGGTAATTTTGAATTCCTTTCGAAATATTGGCAAAAGAATTTCCGATTTTTTTAAGGATAATAATATAGCCGTTAACAGCGGTTCGATTTAATTTATTAAGTTTATGCATTTTAAGGCCCACCACAAGATCTGCATTTGATGGGAGAGAGGCCGGTACATGGCCACCCCCAAATCCACTTGGGAACGAATTTTCATCATAAAGCCAGATCTTCATGTTTAATTCTCTGCCTTTTTGAACTGCAAAAGCACATAATTCAAACCACTCTCTTGATAAATATTCAGTTATTAATCCCGGTCTTGGATGAATAATTACCTGGTGAATACCATTATCCTTAAACATTTTCAATTGACTTTCAATTTTCTTTTCAGTCACCAAATCATTCCAGACCCAGAATGGCGTTGTGGAATAATCTATAGGTGGATCTTTAAACTGCTGGATAAGATTTTCGAAATTCTGTGGATGTAAAAATCCAGTAACTTCCGTTTTATTCTGAAACAAGCAACTTTCAATGAAAAAAAATGTAAAAATTAAAAAGCAGGGAATTTTATTCATTAATATAATCTTAACATTTGGTTATCAATAATACATATTTGTGTATTTTTTCTGAATCGTATTTTTCCGAAAATGAATACATTCATTTTAATATTTCAATCAATTGTGAAAAAACCAATCAAATCACTAAATTAATCACTCATTTTTAAACTAAATCATTATGAAACTTTGGTATTTCATTTTTATTGTATTTTTTCTAGCCTGTCAGACAGGTGCACGAAAAAACCAGGATAATCCTGACATCCCTGATGGATTCACTTCCATCTTTAATGGTGTTGATTTTACGGGTTGGAAATTACCGGAAGGAGATAACGGACATTGGAAAATCATTGATGGGGTAATAGACTATGATGCGGAAAGTGAAGCGGAGGATAATAAGCATCTGTGGACTGAAAAAGAATATGGAGATTTTGAGTTATACGTGGACTGGCGGATTAAGGAAACTCCATGGAAAAATCCGAGGGTACCTTTGATTATGCCGGATGGTACGCATAAATTAAATGAGAAAGGGGAAGAAATCCAGATGGTAGTTCCTGATTCAGATTCAGGTATATTGTACCGGGGACCCGAGGGCGATCAGGCAAATATCTGGTGCTGGCCTATTGGCTCCGGAGAAGTTTATGGATATCGTATGAATAGGGAGTTGCCTCCTGAAGTAATTAAATCAGTGACGCCCTTAACTAATGCTGATCATAACATTGGTGAATGGAATACTTTCAAAATCAGCCTCCGCGGGAATGTTTTAAATGTAGAATTGAATGGTAAGCAGGTACTTAAAGATGCTACTTTACCGGGATTACCTGAAAAAGGATCTATTGGCCTTCAACATCACGGAAGTAAACAGGATGGTGAATGGGTGAGTCCTCCCAGCCTGGTACAATTCAAAAACATTTATATTAAGGAGCTTTAATATATTATAAAAACCACAATTGTTGGTTTGCCAATTTTGTGATAAGTGATCAGTGAGTACTGATCACTTTTTTAATATTCAAACGGTACTTCTACCAGTGTTTCTCCCCAGGCCAGTTGCATTTTTCCATGGTTATCATCGGTTTTTTCAAACTGGATTGTAAAAGCTTCCACAGGTGAGTCTATTTTTTTAGATGGTACTTTCACTCGTATCACATCATTTTCCTGGTTATAGCTGTAGGCTCCCCAGAAATCAAGGTCTTTATTAACGATTATTGTCCATTCTTGCTCATCCGGAATCGTAAACAATGAATAGGTGCCAGCCTTAATGTTTGAATTTTGAAGGGTAATATCCTTGTAAAATTTGATTTCGGTAGTTTCATTTGCTCCTGTACGCCACACCTTTCCATAAGGAATTAAATTGCCAAACAACTCCCTGCCTCTTTTCTGTGGGCGGCTATATATAACCTTGATGATTGCATTGTCACCAGGATTTCTATCATGCGCGAAATTATCCGGATAGTAGGAGATATCAAGCGGACTCCTGTCCAGACCCGGGAAAGATTGACTATACGATAAAAAACCTATTAATAAGAGAATAATGGTTAGATTTAGTCTTCTGTTCATGGTTATATGTATTTTGTTAAAATCAAGTATATATTTTTTTATAATAATAATAATCTTGTAGATAATCTGATTCAATTGTAAATGATTTAGTAATTATATGTTTTAGTATAATTTTTATTCATCTAAAATTCTAGTTATAACTTGAAGGGCGAATTATTTTAGTATCCAACCTGAAAAATAACAAAAAAAACACTTTTGTGCTTTGATTTAACAGTGAATTGATGAATTTTTTACTCTCATTGGTTTTCAATCTCAATTAGTGTGTAGACTTTGATTTCTTTCACATGATCTTTAGTAGAGATCGATTCAAGTTCTTTTGGTTCGTATATAGCTGGTATTTCAATTTGTTTAATTAACGATTCTGAGATAATCAGGTCCTGGTTTAATTTTGTGCCAATCTTTTTGAGTTTTTTAATATCTGACAAGGTTTCCCCGCTGAAGACTATTTGACTTTTTACCTCTCCTATTTCACCAGAGACCACCAATCCTGAATGAAAACAGGTTGTATATTCAGGAACAAGACCATATTGTAACAGGTATTTTTCACGTTGCTTTTTGATCTCAAATTTCATGTAGAAATACGTTCGCAGACAATTGGCATTTTCCAATCCTTTCTTTATACTCCATGAAACCAGGACTTCGTCTCCAACATAACGATATATATTTCCTTTGGCTGTAATGATACATTTAGTAATGTCATAATAAAAATCATTCAAAAATTGATGATATTTCAGATCTCCAAACTTTTCAGCAATCGTAGTTGACGATTTAAGATCGAGTAACATAAATATCCTTTTTTCTTCTTTTGGGATGTGATATTTCCCGGATATGGTATCTAAGAGCATCGTATAACCAATTTTTCTACCCATCTGAATCGTAAATGTGATAATGATCAGGAAAAAAAGGGTATATGTAAGTATCACATCAAAATCTTCCTCCTGAATAAAACGTTTAAATTCAGTGCCGTTTATATATTCCCAAAAACCTACACCTGAAAAAAGACTATCTACATATCCCTTTACCCCAATGATGATCAGCAAAAAGGAAAGAAAATAAAGTAAAGTTTTTAAACTGATAATTGAAAGAAAAGATAATTTTCTGTATTGAGGATTAAAAATTTTAAATTCAAAAACAGCTACTAAAATACCCCCGAAAAATCCAATCAGAGTTCCGTTGATCATTGCACGAAAATCTCCCCATTCTCCCGCAAAGATCGTATAGAAGATGCCCAGGGTCGAAGAAATCAGGACCAGTCTGAGTATCGCCTTTCTCCTTTTTACCTGGTGTGCAGTCAATTCCATGGATTATACATATTGCGTTTCTTTTTCGACGATTGAATATATCTCCATTTTATCATGTTTGCCACGGGGAATAAAATCACCGCAGTGAATTAATTCATAAATTAAGGGTAGCTCAATTTCAGTCATTATCTCTCCGGAGACTAGGATTTCTTTATTCTGACGATTGCATTCTTCCAATATTCGTGATGTGGTATTCATAACATCACCGCTATATACAATATAACTTTTTATATATCCCAATTCGCCATGTACAAGATTCCCTTGATGTAACGCAACGTTCATTTTAGGGAAAATGCTAAAATTACTAATATATTTTTCTTTTTGTTCTTTTAGTAGATCTTTGGCTTCAAAAAAAGCCCTGATGGAATTAGCATCATGAATGCCTTCTTTTGGATCCCATATAACAACAATTTGATCATCCACATATTCATAAATTTTGCCCTTGTACGAGATTATTGATTCAGTAATATCAGCGACGAATTCTTTCAGAAAGGAGTGAAAGCGGAGACGCCCCAGCTTTTTTATAATTTTATCCGTATCCTGAATATTGATAAACATAATGATTGTATTCTCAATTACAGGAGTTACATACCGCCCCGTAATAAAGTTGATAAAAACACCCTGACCTAATTTTTTCACCATTTGCCTTGTAAAATTGAAAAGCACAATAATCATAAAAGCATAGACTATGGAGTATCCAAAATCTTCGTTAAGTAAATAGTTATTGAATTCCTCGGATTTTAATACCTCTTTGAATGTAAGGCCATATTTAAAAACACGAGCTATAGCCAATTCAAAAAAGATAACAAGAGTGACTAGGAGAATATAAAATAATGATCGGATGATTAGAATCTGAAAGAATTTAAATCGACGTTGAATATGTTTAAAAATTTCTAATTCAAAAACGGCAGCAACAATCCCGATGATGAGGCCAATTATGGTTGTATTTATAAATGGGAACAGCTTATCAAAGCCATCGACCAGGATGGTGTACAGGGTTGCGAAAAACCATGCAAAAAATATAAACAACCAATAAGCTTTACGACGATGGATCTGAATCTGACTCATTTAAGCGATCGTTTTTATTCTAATTTAAGGAAATTAGATCATTATTTTTTCCGAAGGTATTTAAATAATTATTGATTTTTGCAAATTAAAGATTACAACTATACATGGTTCTGTGCCTTAAATAAGTATTTGTACTTAATGCTACGGTTTTCAAATCTTCTTTGCCAGTTTACTATTTTTGAAAATTCACTGTCAGATCTAATCTTGTGTATAAAATGATTAGAAATTCTAATTTTTAGTATTATAATAAAATCCGATTCCTATCAAGATGGATACAAAACTTATAATCCACCAGAGCGTGTTATATCCAAAATGAGTGATGATGGTTGCCCCAAGTACCGGTGCGAATATGTGTGCGATAGAAAATGAAATGGTATAGAGCCCCATATAAGATCCCCGGTTTGCTTCACTTGATTGTTGTACCACAAAGGTGGCCATAAAAGGCATTGCAAAAATCTCCGCGAGACTTAAAAGGAACATGGCAAGAATTAGAATAAAATTATGAAAATAAAGGTTTAGGAGGAAGAAGGAAAATGCCATCGTAACCATCCCAATCAAAATTAAAGTTGGGATATTATATTTTCGCTGAAGAATGTAAACAAGGATCATTTCAAGAGAAAATACGATAAGGCCGTTGAAAGCAAGCAATCCTCCGATTTTATGCTCGGAAAGTTGATAAACCTCCCTGTAATACAGAGGCAATGACATGAACAATTGAAAGAACAGAATTGCGAAACAACTTGAAAGAAATACAAAAACAAGAAATTTCCTGTCCCGGTAGGCTGATTTGGCTTTTATTGTTTCCTCCGTTTTTCTGATTTTGTGAGGTTCGTATCCTTTTCTTTTTCTGAAATATATAAAGAAAAATATACCGGCGAGAATACAGGTGGTGCCATCTGCAACAAATAACCATCGATAGGCGATGGAAGCCAGTAAACCGCCAATGGCAGGGCCAATTGAAAAGCCCAGGTTGATGGCCATCCTGTTTAGCGAAAAAGCCCTTGATACATTCTCTGGCCTGGCATAAAATGACACTGAGGTAGCATTGGCAGGGCGGAGACTCTCAGCGATTATACTTAATGCCAGAACACCTATTAGAAGAGAAAAATATTCTGTGATACCTGAAAGATAAATAAAAATGAAACCACTAAGTACCAAAGAGATAAACTGCACAAAAAAATGCCCATATCGATCTGATAAGGCACCCCCCAAATATGATCCGATCACAGATCCGATCCCGAAAGAGCTGAGAATAAAGCCTGCCTGTTGAACTGAAAATCCAAGAGAAGAGGTAAGATAAACGCTTAAGAATGGCAATACCATTGTGCCACTTCGATTGATCAACATGACAACAGCCAGCATCCAAGCTGGTCGGGACAGCCCACCGAAGGCATTTTTATAGAGTGTGATAACGCGTTTCAATTTGTCGAAATTGAAACGCTAAATTAGAGGGTTTTCAATTAAATAAAAGTTTTAAACTGGCATTAAATATTGTTTTCAAATTACCAGATGCTTATAGAGGCAAAAATTACATCATAAAATCAATTTAAGCATGAGGATTAATGTAATTCCGGATTATCTATAGAATTGGGGGAACAATAAAAGCCGGTGCAATCATATTGTGGACCGGCTTTAGTATTAAGGATTTATAATAATTTAAGGCGCTGGAACTGGTTTCGTTAAATCCAGATTTTCTGGTAGTAAAACAGCATCAATAGCATGAATTACACCATTATTGGCATGAATATCCAACAGCCCACCAATTAAACCAACAGCATTGCCAGATGAACTTTCAATCTGTGATACCGGATTTCCTAACGCAGTAACTTCTCCATTCAATGTTGGGATTTCCTGACCATCAGACAGACAGAAGGAAAAAGCAGATCCCCCTGCCACATGATGCAATAATACCTTTGTTAGTTCATCAGGATATTCTTCGAAGTAACCAAGCAGATCAAATGGTGCGACAGCGGCAAGTAAATCGGTAAAAGCATCATTTGTAGGTGCGAATACCGTTAAATTTGCTTCTGGATCAGCTACTGCATCAACAAGATCAGCTGCAATAAGTAGTGAAACGAGAGTCGAAAAATCTGAATTCCCAACAGCTATTTCAGCTATTGTCATATCAGGAGGGGAGAGAACTTTATCGATTATATGGAAAACTGAATTAAGTGCCCGCTTATCAGTAGCAATCACCTGTGCAAAATCTTCGGAAGCATCATTTATGAAGACTTTACCTTCCATGAATTTGAAACCGATGGTAGATCCATTCAACATGTCCACTGAACATTCTGGAAGTTGATTGGAATATATAAATCCCTCTGCTGCATGATACAATATAATATTTGTAAGTACTTCCTTATCAAATCGCCAAACATTCCAGAAATTAATTCCTATATCATGAAATGCTTCATCAGTTGGAGCAAAGATGGTTAGTTTGTTTTGCACGACAGGGACAAACAATCCAGTATATTTAAGCGCTGCCGCCAATGTGAAAAAGGTTGGTTTTTTTCTCCACTTCTTTTTCCATTTCCTTTCTTTGGGGCCTCTTCTGGCATCCTGGCCGCTCAATTCAGAATATTCTACTTCCTCATCAAAACTCTCTAGGGCTGTAACTAGATCCGGCAGATCTTCCTCTTGTTGAGGCTGTACATTTTCCTCCTGGTTACAGGATGTAACAAATACAAACATAATTGCCAGTAACAAAGAAATACTGGATACTTTTCGAATAGAGTGACTAATTTTTTTCATAAATATTAAATTTAAGTGAGAATAACTTTTGAGTATTTTTTGAGTTTAAGAATACTACCTCGATTACAACAAATTGGGAGGTTATATTGTTTTGAACTTTTAGAATAATAATAATTGAAAATCTTACTGATCAGATTCAAAATAGGCCATTCAGTATTATCGGATTAATCCAAAAAATTTCATGATGTGATTAATAAGAAAAAGTTGGTGATAAGACATGTATGTTAATATATATCAACCTAGACGCTACAATGGTTAATAGATAAAACAGGTGCGACCGGTATGACCGCACCTATCGAATACCCAAGTTGATCCATCTAACTACTACATAATAAGAATGAGCCAGATCGTCATAAGTGTTAAGATACTCCAGATCAGGATTAGTAATTTATCCTCTTTTACAATCTGAATCAGACTTTTATAATTTAAATGAATATCTCTGGGCCCCATCCATTTAATTGTATAAAAAAAGGCAGTATTTATAACAAGGCCCATCAACACAAGATCCAGTGATCCCAGATTTTCTGATAAACTGAAAATGTAAATTACCAGGTGATAAGCAATGGTTAAACTGACAATAAATGTAAAAGCATAATATTGTGCAATTATTCTGATATTTTGGATTCTGGAATTTTCAGTTTTTTCCTTGCTGAATATAATAATAGTCAATCCAACAAGAATGCCCCATTTGATCATTCGAATATCTCCGTAAATCCCTGTCAAGGCCATTTGTATCGTAATCAGATAGAGAATTGAGAGAATAAGTATTAAGATTCCAAAATATTTCAATCTGTAAGGGTAAAGGGCTGGAATAAATACGTTCATTTTCATAAATTTAAATTATTTCATAATTTATTCTTGAATGGCTACAATAGTAGAAAACAGAGCTCCCTCAATGATAGAACATATTGGTCCGCATAGCATTCCATACAATCCGCCGGCTGCATCCGCCCATATGATAGCCACTGTTTTTTTATCAAGCATTTTTGAGTGGGTATTCTCCCAATAAGCATTGGAATGTTGTAAAACCTGGTTAAATACGTCCACATAGCTTTTTTCCTTTTCAGATAAGGGTAGATCCTTGATCTGCTTACTTAATTTAATAATTTCTTGTCGGGAAACATCATTTTCCATTACTTTTTTGTTTAGATCTGAGAAAGCTAAATATAATGTTTCGCCGATCTCATTAATCTCAAAAAGATATTTGAAAACAACCGAATAATTTATTGGATGTATTTCATTCTTTCGAACATTACCTGACAACGATTCGATGATGATCCCGTTCTTTTTTAGAACTTCATCTGACCATGCTAAATCAGCTTTAATGAAGTCGTAATCGAACAATTGATTGTCTTTTTTTGCAAGTTCTTTCATAATTATATCCCTGATTTCTGAATATGAATAAACTTCCGTTGGAGATCCGCTCTTAAAATTGTTGCTCGCAAAGAATGCTTCTACGGCGACGTTATGCCAGTATCCAATATGATTAATTAAGTCGTCTTTTGGAGAAAGTGGATTTTCTTCCTTTACACAAGAGCTTACTGATAAAAGACCGGATATAAATAGGAGAATATAAAATTTAAGGATTTTCATTATAGTTAAGATTTAGGTTAAACAAAAATTTAAATGTTACATAGCTTCTAATAAAAACCGGTCATCAATTTTTTGAAGATATTAGCTAATTGAATGATTTAAATTTTGGTAAGATTTTTTACATTGTCAAGTCACATCCGTTTATTATTCGTTTGTAAATGATTGTCATTCTTAAGAACTATTTACATCATTCAGAATGACAAATTGGGTATGGAAAACATATACAGTATTGGGGTATGACTAATCCTATTTAATTATTAAAGTATACAGTTTTTATAAATTTTTGGCTTTACGAATCATTAATTGGAACTCATTTCTAAAACCATGGGGATCGAAATCGGTTGTTTCCGAAGTCCATTTCAGTACCTGATCATAGGTTAAGGATCCTTTATAATCGGAATCCCTTAGCAGCATTGCAAATCCGGCGACACTTGCTGTAAAAATCATCTGTTTGGATGCCGAAAGGAATTTATTTCCCACATCAAAGATTTCAAGTGTAAGTGGTATACTGGTTTCCTCCCCCGGATTTTTATACCTGAATTGTATAGTAAATGTAGGAACCATGCGAGAGTAAGGAGAATTTACCGGAATAATTTCGTATAATGCTGTTATATTCTGACCCGCTCCAATTTCACCGGCATCTTCTGAATCGTCTTCAAAATCTTCTTTTTCCAATAATCGATTTTCATATCCGATCAGCCGGTAAGCTTCAACCATATTGGGATTAAACTCAACCTGAACTTTCACATCTTTGGCGACTGTATAAAATTTGTTGTATTCATAAATAAAAATTTTATTGGCTTGTTCAATATTATCAATGTATTCGTAAGTTCCATTTCCTTTATTAGCGATCTGTTCCATGGCAGCATCATTTAAATTACCTCTTCCTACACCACAAATGGTTAAAAATATACCTAAATCTCTTTTTGATTCAATTAATTCAATTAACTCGTCCTGACTGGAAGGCCCCACATTAAAATCACCATCTGTTCCCAAGATCACTCTGTTATTACCTCCTTCAATGAAATTCTGTTGTGCGATCTCATATGCAGTTGTGATTCCTGCCGCTCCAGCTGTACTGCCTCCGGATCCCAAAGCTGCAATAGCTGATTTAATAATTTCTTTATCTTTTCCAGATGTAGCTTTAAGAATTACTCCTGCGGTACCGGCATAAGTTACAATTGCAATTCTATCTTCAACTTCGAATTCGTCCACCAGATTCATAAATCCTTCTTTTAAAAGATCAAGTTTATCTGGAGAACTCATCGATCCGGACACGTCAATGAGCAACACAAAATTGGAAGGGGGCAGTTGATTTTTGGGGATATCTTTGCCCTTGATTCCTATACGAATCAGCTTGTGACCGGTTTCCCATGGACATTGGCTTACCTCACCATTAATCGAAATCGGGTGTTCAGTTTGAGGAACTGGATAATCAAGCTGGAAGTAATTGATCAGCTCTTCCGTTCGGATAGCATCTACTGGAGGCTTTGTATTATCATTGATAAATCTTCTGATATTGGCATAAGAAGCACCATCCGCATCGATGGAAAAGGTAGACACGGCTTCATCCGAGACTTTTACAAATGGATTTTCAATAATTTCATTATACCGGTCTCCGGAAATGAGCATCCCTTCATAGGATCCGGAACCAGCCATATTCAAATAATTAAACTGGTCATAACTGGTATTCGGGTCTCCTTCATTATAATGACAATTAAACAATACTAAAATTATAGATAGTGTGGAAAGGGTGGTGAGCGGTTTCATGATCTTTTTAATTAATGACAATCCTTAATAAAAAATGGTTGGAAGGTGAGGATATATAAAAGTTCGTAACCGGACGCTTCTGCGCGTTTTCGGACAATTGAAGTTTTTATAAGTGAAAATTCAGCCAGTTTAAGGGCATAACGTTTGGCATGGGATTTGAAATTATGTTAAAAAACATTTAGATCAAAAGGAACAATAAGAAGATTTTTTTTGATCATTTTTTCGATTATCGAACTATGTTTATACATTTTTTAAAGATTGCTATTCGCAACCTGGTCAGACATAAATTAACCTCAGTCATCAATATTCTGGGACTTGCCATTGGTATGACATGTGCCGTATTGATTTTTCTATGGGTCAATCATCAATTGGAATATGACCAGTGGGTAAGCAAAAAGAATCAAATATACCGGTTAGAAAATCAGACCTGGGTAGTAATGCCGCCTTATTTGGGTGAAACAGTTAGTGTATTCCCTGAGGTAGAAAGCGCTGTCAGGTTTTATTTCTGGTACGAACCGGTTGTAAAATATGAAGATAATGTCTTTACAGTCAAAAATTTCGCTCTTGTAGATAGTACGGTTTTTAATGTATTTGATTTTAAGTTTAAAACCGGGGATCCGGAAAAGTCACTAATATCACCTTTTTCAATTGTTTTGACTGAATCCACTGCAAGAAAACTGTTTGGCGATGAATATGCACTGGATAAAACCATTTTAGTTGATAACAAGCATGAATACAATGTGACAGGAGTAATTGAGGATATTGAGAATTTTCATATGGATATTAATGCATTTGCCTGCGTCAATGATATCAACAGAATTTATGGGAACAAAGACTTCCTTAACTCTAGAAATAATAATTTTTCAATATACCTCCTTTTGGTACCTGATACAGATGTATCAAACCTGGTTGATAAAATCAACGAGCGGGCTGTCAGTATAGATGAATATGCCAGTTCTCCGCTTCTCCTTCGACCTTTTAATGACATTTATTTTGCCAGAAATCTTCAACATGAGAAAAACACCAAACATGGCAATATGCAATTGATTTTAGCCTTTTCAATTATTGCTGTTTTAATCCTGTTGATAGCTTGTATTAATTTTGTTAACCTTACCATAGCCGAATCAAAGACAAGGGAAATGGAAATTGCCGTTAGGAAGTCATCCGGGGCTGTCAGAGAATCCATTCAACATCAGTTTTTCATAGAGACTTTCGTAATAACATTCATCGCTTTTTTATTTGCTGTACTATGTGTTGATCTTTTTTTACCGGCTTTTAATCTGGTAACAGGAGAAAATATTCATCCAAATTTTTTTGACTTGAAATTAATATCCATTTTTATTGGAATATTTATTGCCACTGTACTGATTTCGGGTATATATCCATCATTTTATTTAGCATCGCTAAAACCTGTTGCCCTGTTAAAAGGTTCAACCGGTAAAGGTAAAAAGGATTCAATTTTCAGCAAAACTTTAGTCACTATACAGTTTTCAATTGCTATTTTATTGATCATATCCACCCTGATGGTATTTAGGCAATTAAATTTTATGCAGAACAAGGATCTGGGCATGGATCATGACCATATGCTTTCATTTTCACTTCAGGGAGATAAATTTGAGGGGACTACTGAAAAGATTTTAGCCAATAAGGAGACGTTTAAACAGCGACTAATTGCTACAAATGATGTACTTGCTGTAACCTATGTCAATCAGATACCTGGCAAAATCACAAATACCTGGACATGGACCAAGTTCGAGGAAGAAAACGGCATCCCATTAAGAATAATCAATGCTGATCCGGATTTTATAGATTTTATGAATCTGGAAATCCTTAAGGGCAGAAATTTTTCATATGATATTCAGACAGATATGTCTTTAAAGTTTTTGATTAATGAGGAAGCGGTAAGACAACTTGAACTTGAAAATCCGGTTGGATCAACTTTTAATAATGATCGAATTCAGATTATCGGTGTCGTGAAAGACTTTCATTTCAACTCATTGCATTCTAAGATTGAACCATTGGGAATTTCATGGGATTACTGGACCGTAAAAGCATGTGCCAGGTTGACAGGGAAAAATCTTAGCTCCTCGATCAAATCAGTTGAGAAGGTATTCAAGGAATTTTGTCCGGGTTATGCATTTGAATATGTTTTTTTGAATGACACATTTGAGCAACAATATAAAGCTGAAAAAAGATTGGAAATATTGCTTCGGTTGTTTGTAATGATAGCCATAATCCTATCTTGTCTGGGCCTTTTTGCATTATCAACCTTTGTAACTCGTCAAAGGACCAAGGAAATCGGCATCAGAAAAGTGTTCGGATCAAGTAATAAGGAAATTGTGCTACTAGTTATAAAAAATTTCATTAAATGGGTAATACTTGCAAACGTAATAGCATGGCCTATCGCTTATCTTTTGATTAAAGACTGGTTACAAAGCTTCGCCTATCATATCAATATTAATTTTTTTATTTTTATTTTCAGTGGTGTACTGGCCATCATCATTGCTTTTGTCACGGTCGGGTACCAGGCACTCAAAGCATCCTACTCAAAACCTGTAGATAGTCTGAGATACGAATAAATAGTCTGATTTATCTTGAATATTTGAAAAACAGTGAAAAAATGAATTCAATGTTCGTAATTCTATGTTCATTATTCTATATTCAGTTGGTCAGTCGTAACGTTAGTCTGTTCCTCCTCTTGTCCATTTGCACCCAGATAAGCAAAATAATCATTGAACATCGAACCTGTAGCCGGTACCCCTGATACTCGTTATATATTGCGGTTCCGATGGATTATCTTCCAGTTTTTTCCTCAAATCCAGTATAAAATTATCAACCGTTCTGGTGGTGGGGATGGTATCATAACCCCATACTTCATCAAGTAAATCATGACGATGAACCACTTCACCCTGGTGTTTGATAAAATATGCCATAATCTCAAATTCCTTACTGGAAAGCTTGATTTCCCTGTTTTCACGGAAGGCGCGGTATTTCTTAAAATCCAGTTTAATTTTTCCAAATGTATATTCTTCAGGGGTATTGGATCCGGTATTATATCTTCTGAATACAGCCCTTATTCGAGCGAGAAGTTCTGGAACGCTGAATGGTTTAGTGATATAGTCATCCGCTCCAATATCCAGCCCAGCCACTTTGTCAATTTCTCCGCCGCGCGCGGTAAGCATGATGACAGGTAATTCAGGCCTCTCCATTTTTATTTTGCGGCAGATCTCATAACCATTGATTCCAGGTAACATGATATCCAACAATATCATATCAACAGGTTCTTTCAGGGCCTGATCCAGCCCTTCGCTACCGTCAACAGCCTCCAGCACTTCATATCCTTCAAAAATGAGGTTATCTTTTAAACCTCTGAGAATACTAATATCATCTTCTATGACCAGTATTTTTTTTACCCCATTACTTTATGAATTTAAATTTAAAATAATTGAAAATTTACTGCCTTTTCCCGGTTCACTAGATACCTTCACTTTCCCTTTATGGGCATTTACTATTTCCTTAACAGCGGTAAGACCCAATCCGGTTCCACTGATTCTTTCTGTTTCTTTTTGTCCTACTCGATAAAATTTATCGAAAATATGTGAAAGTTCTTTTTCGGGTATGCCAATACCTTCATCTTCCACTTCTATGATGATTTTATGATCGCTTTGATACAGACGCACAAAAATACGGGTTGAATCCATGGAATATTTGATGGCATTACTGAGCAGATTACTGAAGACCTGTTTCATTTTTTCGGGATCAATAACCATGTTTATATTATTTTTTAATTCAGTAATTACCTTCATTTGTTTTACATCAAACCAATATTTCATTTCATCTATGACGATTTGGAGCAAGGTAGTTACATTTGATTCAGAAAAATGATATTCGGATTTTCCCTTCTCTATTTTGGAAAATTCTAGAATATTGTTGATCATTCTTTTCAGCCGCTCACTTTCTTTTAAAATAACTGAAAGATATTCTCTATTCTGGTTTTCGGTTTTTACCCTGCCTAAAAATAACGATTCAGCAAACATATAGATTGATGTTAAGGGTGTTTTCAATTCGTGGGTAACATTCGAGATAAAATCAGCTCTCAAACTGGCCAGATGTTTTTCGCGGGTAATATCCCGTAAAATAAGAAAAATACCCAGCATCATACTTACTAAAAGTAGAATGATGGCAATTCCATAAATCCAGCTTCTCTTTAGTACATATTCCTGGATTATATTTTCATTTTTCAATCTGATATGGATGCGTAGGTCCGGGAAAAAGGGACTAAATTGAGAAGTATAGGTCAGTGTGGTATTATTGTGTATGGAATTGCTGCTTTCAGAGAACTCCGTGACATACTCAAATTCATTTTGGCGATCAATTCCTGTTTTCAGTAAGGTATTTGCCAGACTCCTTCCTTTGATTACGAAGCCAAAAGGATTTTTGGAATCAGCATAAATAAGTATCAATGTACTATGTTCTCCGGAATATGAAGAGATAACATTAAATCCATTAATAATGGTTATATTGTTGTTCTCGATATTATCAACGGTCCCATTCTGAATTGCTCTTTTGTATTGATTGATAAATTCAATCTGAGCCATTATATCTTTCGATAATATTTCCAGTTTCGATCTTCTTTCAGTATCCTGATTTGTGTGGGTGTTTGTCCATTCAATAATAGAATTCAGTAAGTCTTCCGTACTGAAAGTAAGTGGAATCAATCCATTTTTCATTTTTTCCACAAAAAATACTATTGCGGCAGATATGCTTTTGGTATCTACCGCGAAGCCTTGCTGGATCAATTGCTGGATGGCATAGTAGGAATATGGAATTCCGTTTTCACTTAAATCTGAGAAATAATTATAAATTACAGATTGGTAATGTTCCAAAATTCCTTCATGATCATTCATCTTCACGGCCACCCGGCCAAGTGCATTTCGCGTTTTTACGGAATCCTGCCGATCCCGGGACAGTTTAAGGCACAAATAGTAATGGTTTTGAGCGGCTGGCAAATTTTCTTCAGAAAATTCAGCAACTTCTCCTTTTTTATATGTCCCATTATATTGTTTTGAAAATTCCGGATTAATGGGGTTGTTAGATATACTTATAAAATTGGGATATGAAAAATTCCTCTGAATATCCATTATAAATGGATATACAATGGAGTCTTTAGCGATAACTTTCTGAAAAAGATTTTTTTTTAAAGACGATGCATGTCCAGTATTGAATCCGGTTGTTAGATCTTGAATGTAAAGTAATATTGATTCCTGAAGTATTGCCGTGATACGCTGCTCCTCTTCAAGTATTTTTTTTTCAGTTAATTCCTTGAGATTGGCAATATTGTTAATACTAAAATAAGTCAGGAGACTTCCAGATATTATCACAACCACAATAAAAATTACTGTAAGCCTTGAAACCGGTTTAAAGCGGGCTTTCATCCATTGTCAATTTTGAAGCCGATTCAGTTACAAAAAATAAATCCTTTCATTGAATACCCTGTAGATCTCATTTATATCCTTAATATAAAGAACAAAAGGTAATTCGAAATAATTTGAATTACCCTTGAATTTTTGATGATCCTAATAATTTCTGGGTTACTTCTATTAAAGTTCGTCATTAATTTTTTCAATTTCCTGGAGTTGATTTTCCATTGCCCAGATTACTGCATTCTATAAAAAATGAATTGCTTTTTTAAATTTTTCTATCCAATCTCTATAATTGATCCTCGTTCAGGAAATTTTCTATTAACCAGAATTCTGGGATTCCACCCTGATATCCTGCAAAAACAAATCTTTTGCCATCGGGCGACCAGTCAAGATGATAGATATTTGCATTTACCAGGCCAGTTTCAACATCCTGTACGCTACCATCATCGACCGACATAACTTTAATTACCTCACCTTCCTTATCATTAAAAGCGATCCTTTTGCTGTCAGGAGACCATGCCAATTCTGTATGAACATTAGCTTGTGGAACTTCACCAACTACCCTGGTTATTCCATTATCTACATTAACTACATTCAACGAATTATTATCTGAATCTTCTTTATCACTGGTTAAATATGCAATCAATTTCGCGTCAGGAGACCAGTTAATTGAAAGAATCCATTTATCAGATTCCGATATCAGAAGTTTTGGTTCTCCTCCGGAAGAATTGATCGTATAAATACCAGTTTCTCCATAAGGCCTCAATCTTTCTTCCGTTAATTTGGTACGTATAAATGCAATTGATTTTCCATCGGGTGACCAGCAAGGACTATAATCAGAGTAAGGTACAGGAGGTTTTGTTATTTGAATTAATTTTCCACCTTCAATAGGAATAGTCCAGATTTGTGTAGTTGGAAAATGATTTATAAAAACAGTGTCATCATGTTTTTTTGCTGACATAACGATTTTCGTTCCGTTGGGAGACACCCTGATCCCCGTCTGGTAAGGAATAAATCCAATTTTATCATCAGTTCCTGTTAGTATATTCGTTATTTCACCTCCGTCTGCAGGTACAATAGCTAATTTATGATTGGGCCAACCACCCTTTCCTCTGGCAATATTTATAAATACAATATGTTCCCCATCAGGAGACCATCGTGGTTGAGATGGATCTCCTCCATGTACAACCAGTGCTGCCTGTCCTCCTTGTTCAGGAAGAGTATACAATGCATATTTTACTCGATTGATAATGGTGCCGATTTTATTATCTGTACTCCACCCTGTGAGGTGTGTTATTTCTTTCGTTCCTTCAGGTGCATCGATTGTGACTTTTTCTCCTGCCGGTTTCCCATCCTCGCCAACTGGGATGATATAAATTTTATTATGTTCATAATAATCGAGAAAAGCGATTTTTCTAGCATCAGGCGACCAGATCGGACTACCTGCATTTCCGGCTTGCACAACAAATGTTGGAGAGCCGCCCGAAGACGGTACTACCCATAAACCTCCGCCCCCTCTACCTAATCTTTTGGCTTCTACATAGGCAATCATTTTTCCATCAGGAGAAAATACGGGTTCCCTGGCTGGAGATTCAACGAGTTGTTTGGCTATTCCTCCTTTAACAGGGATAGTATAAATGTGCATCTCATTATCATCAACCGATGAAAAAGCCAGTGTTTTTCCGTCTGGAGACAAATTTATTCTGTAATTCACAGCACGTGCATCGCAATAATTCTCTACAATTTTTTTTGGTTTTCCACCTTCTGCAGAAACGATGTATATATTTTGATTCCTTTTATCCTTTTCAGGTTTATCCTGTAACCATATTTCATTGAACTCATTGAATGCGATACTTTTACCATCACCTGACCAGGAAAGTCCAGCCCATAAAACTTTTATACCATCAGTATTAAGCTGTATCGGCTTACCTGGAAAATCAGATCCCAGATTTCCCGATAGTGGCATAATCCACAACTTTTCGTCAGAAACCAGCAATAATTTCTGACCGTCGGGAGATAATGCTACATTCCAGGAAAGTTCAGAAGGAATCGGTATTTTTCGAAAAGTAGGTTCAGGAAAATTCATTTGCAAGGCAAGAAGTATATTGAGCCTTTTTTTAGCAATAGTCACTTCCTGTTTCTGACCCGGATAATCCTTGACCAGTTGTTGATACGCTTTGGTGGCTCCTTTCTGTCCCAGTTTTTCATAGCAAAGTCCGACATGTAATAATGCCTTGGCTTGCAGAGCTTCATCCGCATTTTCATTTTTTACCACCTGTTTGAAGATCTCGATAGCATCCTGCAAGGATCCCTGGCCTTCCTCTTTCATTAAACCCTGTTGATAGAGTTGTTCCGGATTTTGAGAAAAGGCAGTTAAAAAAGTCGCTTCAATCAGGACAAATGATAAAATGAATAATGGAATAATGTGTGATGTTTTCATTTTTACCTCCTTATTTACTATAACAAAATAATCAGTACAAATTACTCATTGGAAGGAGGAAAAGTGTCATGTTAAAATAATAGTTGTGTAAAATTTATGTCATAAAAGATAATTAATCGATACCATCAGGATGGCTTTGGCAATCATTGGATTATGTTGATTGGGATTTCTCCAGTTCCCCCACAAACGAAGGAGACTTGTGGAAGTGTTCGATGGATTCGGCAACGCCGATTATTTTCAATTCATCAGATCAGATCGGTCAATCCCGGAATTGCAACAGGTTCGTGAGGGATATCCCCAAATTGCATTTTATCCGGAGCCAAATTTAATTTGGATTCATTCATGGCCCAATCCCAGGTGATCTCTTTTCCGGTATAGGCACTCATGCGTCCAAGAATGGCAGTCATGGTACTCTCGGCTATTTGCACTCCTTCATTTAATGCAGTTCCGTTTCGGATGCTGTTGATCATCTCCTGGTATTGAAGTAAAGAGGGATTGGGAGATTCACCCGAAAATTCAAAAGGATTATCTCCGGTTATAATACCTTTTCTGAAATCCAATAAAACGGATCCTTTGGTTCCCGTTAAACGTTGATTACTTCGATAGGTAAAATTATCAATTTGCGTACCTATGTATTCTATCCGGATATCCTTCGGGTACTGATATTCAACTGAAAAATGATCATATACATTTCCATATTCCATGCCTGTTCGCGCTTGCCTGCCTCCGACACCGATACATTTTTCCGGATGCGATTGCAAGGCCCAGTTCATTATATCCAGATTATGTACATGCATTTCTACAATAAAGTCGCCAGAAAGCCATGTCCAGAATAACCAGCGGCGGATCTGGTACTCCATATCACTCCATTCGGATTTTTGTACCTTTTCATCCGTTTGCCAGGTTCGCATGGCGCCTCCTGTTCGCACACATTGTCCTCCAGTAATATTTCCAATAGCACTTGTATGTATCCTTTGCATGATCTCCCGGTTTGATTGTAATCTTCTCATCTGTGTTCCGGATATCAACGTCAATCCTTTTTCTTTGGCTATTTCAGCACTTTTGATAACCGAACGGACACCAACCGGATCTACTGCTACGGGTTTTTCCATAAATACATGTTTACCTGCATTGACAGCTTCGCTGAGATGATCAGGTCTGAAATTCGGAGGTGTGGTCAAGATAACCATGTCCACATCACAGGCAATTACTTTTTTATAGGCATCAAAACCAACGAATGTGGTTTCCGGCGTAACCTTATAAATATCCTCAACGGATAATCCTCTTTTGGATAGATTAGCTTTAATTCTATTGGGGGCTGATGCTAAATGATCCTGAAACAGATCACCCATAGCCACGAGTTCAATACCTTCTGATGATTCAGCACAATCGATGATTCCTGCCCCCGTTCCTCGGCCGCCACAGCCGATCAATCCTACACGAATAGTATCGGAACCACGTGCATGAACTATAGTATTACTGGTTAACAGGGTAGCAGCGCTCAATTTGGCTGATGTCTCAATAAATTTCCGTCTTGTAAGCATGCCTTTTTCAGATTTTTTCATCGGTTAGACTTTATATGATCAACTAGAATATACAATCTATAATTCTTTGATATACAGGTTGGCAAATTGAATGGGATATCCTTCATATTTTATTCCGACAGGACCTTTATCCGGTAGATCTTCAACCTGTATATTTTCGATAATGGGTTTACCATTAAATGAAATATTGAGTTTTTTATCTATTAAGGTAATTTCAAACCGGTTCCATTTTCCGGGTGGATTATCATTGCTGAAAACAGGTATGGCGAGGGTGTTTTTATCAGAATCCAATATCCGGCCGGAACCTACCGGCCAACTTGTAATGTTTATAGCTAAGTTCTCGTTTCCTCGTAGTAAAATATCTGCCTCACCTGCATCAATGATAGGTACATACAATTTATTCCCGCGATCATCTTCTGCCTGTTTTCCGTTTCCGAGAATTACCGGTACCTTATTGATTTTTTGATCACCTGTTAGACGCCAATCCACGATCAGTGTAAAATCCTTAAATTCCTTATCTGTTAGTAATGCCTGTGTAGTTTTCCCGGATTCACATACTAATCTCCAATTATCCGATTTCCATGATGAATTTCTTTCCACTTTCCAGCCCCTGAGGTCGAGGCCATTGTATAATGATGAAAAACCCATATCTTCTGCTGCGATTAACTCGGGAGGAGGGTTGCTTCCAGGCAGTTCTTTGATCCGGATATTCCGGAAGTGGATTTCACTCCCTTCTGATTCAAGACAGATGTATCCTTTACGTGGATTAAGATGGAATCCCCTTGTTACAATTTCGCCATTTACAGCCAGGGTAAGTATGCCATCTTTACTGACTACCTGGTATTGATTCCATTCTCCGGTTGGATTCATGCGTTTTTCCTTTGGGAATGAGCGCATCCAGCCAACTTTTTCAAAAGGATCTTCATTATCTGGGGTCAGTCTGGCACCATGTATGGCGAACATATCACCTTCATTTCCATCCATGATCTGACATTCGATAGACCTGGTAAAAGGTTGACCTGGGGCAGTAATCGCATCGGAATGAATAAACAATCCGGCATTCCCGCCTTTGAACAGATGACGCCATTCCAGTTCAAGAATATAATTTTCAAATTGGCTGGTTGTCCTCAGTACACCTGTTGGAATACCAGTACAGATGATCATTCCATCCCTGACTGTCCAGGTTTCAGGTGCACAATTCACATTGACCCAGCCTTCAAGATCTTTTCCGTTGAAAAGAGATATAAATTCTCCGTTTTCAGGATCTCCTTTTGATGAAATAAATAAACTGGAAATTGATAGGAAAATAATGAAAAACTGTGAATGGAACATGATAAAAATAAATTCAAAGTAAATAAAATATGTATGATAATATATCTAATATACAAATAATGATTTCCAAAATAACAAAGGTTTACAGCTCATTTGCCTATTCTGTATAAAAACTTACTGGTACGCATTAAAATGCTGTTTTGAACGATGGCTGGAGTGGTCCAAATCTCACCATCCAGGGAATTTTCAGCGATTATGTTAAGTTCGGGTCCTTCTTTAATTATAGTAGTTTCTCCATTTGTCGAAGAAAAATAAATGTTGCCGGCGGCATAAACAGGTGAGGAATTATATTTCCCTTTCAACCTCCTGGACCATATCGTTTCACCTGATTGCGCATCGAGACACATCAACACACTTTTTGTATCGATCGTATAAATTAAGCCATCCTTTATTACAGGGGTTGACAATTGAAGTATTGGGGTTTTGATGCGCCAGCGAATGTTCGTATCTGCAATATCTCCGGATCCGGCTGGATTTACCGCCATTAATTCAGCGAATCGATCATTTTCCGCCGAAGTTATAAATCCTGTATGGAAAAATACGGTTCCATCCTCAAAAAAAGGCATGGATATCGTTGAATCCTCACCGCGTATAATATGCCAGATTTCCTTACCAGTGTCGGGGTTATAGGCAATACAGGCAGCTGATCCATTGGAGATCATCATGTTTTTTCCATTTACGTTGATTATAATCGGAGTAATATATGCCTTTCGCCCAATAGGTTGCAATTTATCATAAATTTCTTCCGGACGATCTGTTTCCCAGACGGTCTCCCCATTTGATTTATTCAGGGCAGTGATCAATTGTCGATCGGTACCTTCCAGATGTAAGATCAGCAAATTTTTGTATAATATTGGCGAAGACCCTGGACCTTGAATATGCAAACACGACAAGTCGGAACGTTTCCAGACTATTGAACCATCCAATATGTTTAAACATGCAGTTCCATACCTGCCAAAATGGACATATACAAAATCTTTTTCGATACAAGGGGTGGGTGTGGCGAACGAGTTTATATCATGTTTACGAAAAATAGAATCGGGTGTAAAAAGTTTGATATCAAAAAGTATTTCACCCGTGTTAAAGTCAACACAAACAGCATACATTTCTTTACCTTCTTCCGTGGCAGTGGTCATCCAGATCTGATTATTATATACAACAGGGGAGGACCACCCCCGTCCATGAATTTCAGTTTTCCAGAGGATATTGGAATCAGGTGACCATCTTATGGGACAGGATGCCACATTGGCTATACCATCCAGGTTACTGCCCCTGAAATGTTTCCAGTGGGTATCAGGTTTATTGCAGGAATTGGATATTCCTAAAAGGCAAACAACGATCAGATGAAAGAAAATAATTCTTAAGATTCCCATTTCAGTGAACTTTATGTTAAAAAATCCGGATTTACAGGATTCTTCAAGTTAAAAAAACGATATGGCTTATAAATCCGACAAGCCTATTCTGTTAATAATCTCTTTATATCTGGGATCAGATTCCAGGTTATCAAAATAGGATAATGATTTTATACGGGCCAACCAAGTATTCCGGTTTTCAAATGCTTTCTCTAACCAGCTCAATGCCTGATCTTTGTCGTTAAGATCCGCATAAATGACAGCCATCCAAAACTCAAATACCGGATACTTTTCCGTTACTATTTTCAATTCGTTTAATACATTTAAAGCTTTATCTGTTTCGCCGGAACGGGAATATGTTAATCCAAGTATACAATTTGCCCAAACATTGCTGTCTTGAGATACATTTGCTTTTGACAAGGTTGCCACAGCTTCCTTGTACATACCTTTTTCCATGTAAACAGCTCCTTGAATAACAAGAGCTAGACTATAACCAGGATTTATCTCCAATATTTTTTCAGTCAATTCCAATGCCTGATCATATTGACCAATTCTCCAGTAAACTTCACTTAAATGAAACATTGGGGCAACTGAAAATGGGTCACGGTCGATACTCCTGTTTATCAGAGTAACCGCTTCTTCTATCCTGCCTTTAGCCAATAAATAATCTGCATTCCATTCCATGATTAATGAACTATTTTGATTTAATTCAAGACCTTTTTTTAATGATCTTTCCGCTTTGATCCAATCCCAATTAAAGGTCATTTCGGCCATTCCCAATATTGCATACGCTTCAGCAATTTGATCATCCAATTCCAATGCTTTTTCAGCAGCTTCTATTGCTTTCGGGTAAGTTTCTAATGATGATAATATGCCAAAATTTCCCATTTCAACATACGTATATGCCAGCATAGAATATGCAAGTGCATAGGTGGAATCTATATTGATAGCTTCGTATAAGTAATCCAAAGCTTTGTTTAATCCATATTCCGTTTTATTAATATTTGCATGATATTGGCCCTTTAAAAAAAACTCAACTGCCTCCGGATTTATCTTTCTTGTATTTTGCATCCGTTTTTGTTCCTCCGGGGTAACGGCAATTTTTATTTCATCAGCAACCGCCTGAGCCACATCGCTGAATAGAGTAAGTACATCAGTCAGGTCTCTATCATAAGATTCTGCCCATATATGTCTCTCAGGACTAGCTCCTATCAATTGAGCAACGATCCGAACCCTTTCTCCTGAATGTACGACTGAACCTTCCAGTATGGCATCTACATTCAAGTCCCGGGCTATTTCGGGGATGGTTTTTTTAGTATTTTTATATTGTAAAACGGATGTTCTGGATATCACACGTAACGCACTTATCTGGCTCAATTCTGCAATCAATGCTTCGGTCATGCCATCACTGAAGAATTCCTGATCCGTATCCCCGGTAATATTCTTAAGAGGTAATACTGCAATTGATTTAATATCTTTACTGTCGCCCGTTATTAGATTACTTTTCCATAGTATAATCAGAATTAAAACGATAATTATACTTCCATAAAGAATAATTTGCTTTTTTTGGGAAAGTGCTTTTGGGGCTTTTATTTTTTTTTGCTGACCACTCTCTTTTTCAGCGATTATCTTATCATATTCATGTATATCGGGAACAATCAATCCTTTATTAGAGATCGCATAGATTTCTACCGGCTTATCTACATTCTTCAAATTAAAAGATTTTAATGATTGTGCGTAAATCGATGATTGATTTTTAATTTCATCATACACCTTGTCTGATATAAAAACACTCCCTGGAACAGCTAATGATTCAATCCTGGAGGCAATATTTACTCCATCTCCAATTATTTCTTCAATACTGAATATAATATCACCGATGTGGATTCCAATTCGAACGGGGATTTTAGGTTCTTCCTGAAAAGCCAATTGCATTTCAATTCCACATTTTACTGCTTCAATGGCGCTATCAAATATACTGAGTGTTCCATCACCAAAATATTGCAGTATCTTTCCGTTGAATTTTTTAGTGGATTTGTTAAAAATCAGACGGTGCTTTTCTCTGAATTTTATCGCCGTGGATTCATCTTGTTGCATCATGGAAGTATAACCCTGAATATCCGTAAACATAATCGCCGCAAGCTTACGGATCGCTTCGGTTTGATGTTGTTTCTTGTCAGCCATGATATATGAATAAATATAGGATAAATGATGGATAAATGGAATAATATAATTGCCATTTAAAAAGATATAACAATCTATATCCAATATAACTTTACACCTGCCTGGAATACCCAAATTAATTATAGCAAGTCAGATAATTTGGGCTGTTTTAAGTTTTAATCAATATAAAATTTGATAATGTGCCTTTTGTTAGTCCACGGAACATTTGTCATTTCTGATTTTGTTTATCAATTTAAAAATTAGGAAAAATATTATTGATTAAGTCGTAATCTATTATTTCAATTATAATCAAGGGTATATGTAGAGATCCCCAGCTATTAAAATTTTTCAGGGCAGTAATACTCTGTCTATCTGATGGATTACACCATTTGAACACTGAATATCATTTTCAGTTATATTGGCAATCCTCCCATTCAAATCACTTACCGACCATTTTTTGTAATCTGCTTGAATGGTTAAAATACTGCCATTTATTGAAGTAAGTTTTTTATTTCCCGTTATTACTTTTAATACCATATTTTCACCACTTACAAGATGATATTTTAGAATATTAATTAGCGTTTCAATAGGAATATCGTATATGGTTTGCCAATCCTGATTGTTCTCAACAAATGATAGAATTGCCTGGTTAGTTGGGGCCCAAAATGTATATGGACCATCTTGTGATAAAAGGTTTAAAAAATCCGGTTGCAGATCCTTACTGTTAAGAATATTCAAAATCATTGAAAATTCTTTATTAAAAGATAAGTGATCAAGGATAGTCGGTAATTCAATGACTGATGTAATACTATGGATAATTCCGTTTCTGGTTTCAAGATCCGGTTCATCCATCGCAGGAATACCATTTAGTCTAAATAATCCATCTTTTTCTATAAAAAGAACTATTGGATTTCCTGTCGTTTTTTCAAGTGCGAGGGTGGAATGATAACCCGCGGCAATTTTGGAGATCGTCCATCTTCCCTTTATGATATGATACAGAAGAATATCTGTCATTGTTTCTTCAGGTACCTGATCAGTATGGTTTATTTGATTCTCGGTACGAAATTTGGAAAATGCCCACTGATTTGGAATAAAAACAGTATATGGGCCCTTTTCTACCAAAATATCGCTAAGATGTGTTTTATGCATTGCATAGATGAAATCATTAAAATAAGGCAGGGATGATCCTAGATCTAGCAGATTTATTTCTGGTTTATCAAAAGTTCGCGGATCGTCCGGCTTATCATGTACGGGAGGTATACATGTTGTAGTCAGAAACAGTAATATGATTAGAAAATATTTACGCTGTAGATTTAAATTCACAGGTATATTCTTTAGTAAAGCAAATAGCAATCAACAATAATAAAACAGATTACATAAATTTTTGTTTTTATTTGAAAAATTTTCTTTCTGATACTCATCTATAATTGATTAAATTTTTGTTCAACACTGTTACGAGGTACGATTATTTAATGATGTTCAGGATGATCCTGGGTTGGTGTGTGTTGATGATAATGTCCCATTTCATGCATCCGGTTATGCAGGGTTCTATGAGCTGATGTAAGAACCATTTTCATACGTTTATAAGCTTTATCTTCTGCCCGTGTACCAATTGTATCAAGATAGGCAATTGCGCCTTCAATCTGTTCCAATATGGTCAGTGCATCTGCGGCGGCAAGCATAGGCGAATTTTTAATCCTGATCATAACCGGAGAGGTATGAGTTGTAATAATTTCCGGTTTGTCCGGATAATGACCCCTGACTAAAATGGCCAGCCATGAACTGGTGGTGATTTTTAATTTCCAGTTACCATTTCCTTTCCATTGTGAAACTGTTTTACTTTCCCTGACTTCTCCATTCACAATCAATTCAACACTGGTCATGGGGACGGTAACGCTGGCTACTTCCCAGGTAATATCTACAGTTCCCCCATTTGAATTCATTTCGATCTGACTTCCGGCGGGTTTACCATCCACACTGAAATCTACCAGGGGCCCATAGGTGACAAATGTATGACCATTTCTTACAGATTCCTTCCAGGCATCATAGGTGAAATCCTCATTATCCGGAATTTTGGCGTAGGTTCTGACGGTGCCAACAGCCGTGCCTGCACTCATCTTATCTGTTCCTCCAACTGCGGCTACAAAATATCCGCAATTTAAATATCGGTACCAATCGGTTAAAGAATATGGATCAATACCCCCATACAAATTCCCCCAGGATGTCATTTCTACACCATCAATTCCACCGGTAACTATTGCAGCAGCATTTTCAAGTCGTGGATTTGGGAAATGGGGCAATACTACAATTCCATCCTGTTTTTTACATTGTAGAGCCCATTCAGTCAGCAGTATTTCTATTGGATCGCCGATCGCGGATTCATCAGCTCCTCCAGTTGTCATAGGTACGATCATGTCACCTTCATATCCCAGTAAGGAAATATGACCCATCACATGTTGCCGGTTTTCGGTGCCTACACGAACCAGATATTCTCCGGTGCCACCTGAATCCTTTGAGCCAAATGTGCTTTTACCATCAAAATCTCCAACGTTTGTCATCAATTCTCCCCATTGGCTCGCCAGTAGATTGATGATGTTCACCCCTTCAGCTTCGCCTTCCAGCTGAGCAGTACTTGTTGAGAGAAAGTGCACGTGCGTATCTGCAGTTACCCAACCCTTTTCACGCCAAAACAGGATTTTTTCTATTTCAATGTTTATTTCATCCGTTTCTCCTGTTACCTCAACTACTTTTCGTAAAGGTTTAATTTCAAATCCTTTCGATACCTCTATATACACCTTACCGAGAGGCAATTTTATTATCGTTTCCCCTGGAATGTAGGTACAATTGTGTGTTCCCCTGTGGACAAAATCCACGCTGTAATCTTCAAACCAGGCATTGTTCGGTCCACGGTGCCGGTTTACGGGAGCAAGATATTCGTCCGACTCACCATGTGTGTGGAACTTCACAGGAACCATTTGACTGCTGCCTTTCAACATAACCCTTATCCTGACTGTACGATCAGCAGTTTTCACATATGCTAACCGATTATTATTACCTCCACTGACAACATTTTTTACCGGGATTTGCTCCTGATTCATAAGAAAAAATCTTGCTTCCGGATGTGCAGCATATTCAATAATAATTTCCTGTTCGGATATATCTGGAACCTTATTATTATAGGATTGTTCCCAAACCGTATTTGGATAGTATAACCTGGGCACAGCAGAAATTACCTGACCAAGATCTATCTGAATCTGAGAGAGCAAACCATGGGCATGTAATTCAGGTTTAAAATCTGTTCCTTTCGGAAGCGTTAGTTTTGCCTTTTGTCTTGATTGCCATCTCAAAGGATTAGATTTAACTTTCCCATGTGTAATGGCAGATAATATAATGGGTGTTTTATTTAATGGTTCGAACCGGAAACCTGTAATCTTTTTACCCGGATGTGGGTTTTCCCAGGCCCATAACCAGTTAATCCAGGCTCCCCTGTCATCCGCTGTAACTTTAGTTTGCGTCCAGCCCCAGTCTTCACTTGTCTGTTCATGGTGAAAACGTACGGATCTGGGTTTATGATGAGCAACACTTTCGATGCAGTTTTCTCCCCAGATTTGCTGAAACACACCAATTTGATAACGTTGCCGGACAGGAAGATTCAATTCTGTACCATCTTCATATAAAATAATATAGTCTGCAATATGTTCATTTAACAATCCTATCCCCTTAAAAGGCTTTTCATAGAAACCATCTTCAGATTGATTCAGAACATAGTGATCGGAGGTATGTAAAAAAATGAGCCATTGATCTGAAAAAGGATTTATGTCCAGCTTGTAAGATTCATCTTTAAGATAAATGATTCTTTCAGGGATGTCAAAAGGAATTCCCCAGGCAACTCCATTACCCCGGGGTGCAGAAGTAACTGCGCTGGCCATATTCTCTGACACCGGAGCTGAAGTGATATTTGAAAAAGTTCTGTTTCCCCTTATAATTATTGGTTCAAATAGGGGAGATGTTGGACCATCATAGAGTGCAGGAACTTCAATTTGATTCTTAGTTGACTCCACGATTGCATTTTTCTCATTTTTGTTTTTTTTCTCATCAACGGCAACAGTGGCAAAGGTAGAAACTGAGGTCGTTGATAAAAGGGTTGAAGTAGTCAGGGTTTTTAAAAAATTTCGTCGGGAGTTTCCTAAATAAGTCATGGTTCATGGATGTTTAGTAGAATAAAGATTATAATAAATTAAGCAGCTTTAATATTCGTTCGAATAATAGAAATATAAGGATTAAATTATAAAAATGATACCATGCGCCTGGAAAACCTTTAATCATCCAACCGAATTGATACCCTAAATGGGAAATCGGTTATTCGTAGAATCGGTTAATTGGGAATCAGAGTAATTTAAAAAGGCTTGTTCATCCACCCATCTACCTGTTAACCAGTCTACCAGTCTACTAGTCCACCAGTCTACTGATCTACAAGTTAACTGATCTAATGATTTACAGCCTGCTGATCAACCCATTACTGATTATTATTCATTTATCAGCAATATCATACGTCATTAAAGCATTACCGTGGCGGATGTATAATCTGCCATTGTGTACAACGGGGTGTGCCCAGTGCTGGTCGGTTCCTAAAGGTACTTTAAATGAACTTATGACCTTAAATTCATTTGGATTGGCGTCTACAAGTGCCATCTCTCCCAGGTGAGTGTAACAATAAAACATCTCATCTGCATATATAATAACTCCACTTTCGATAACATGTGATATATACAGGGGTTCTCCGGTTTCCCAATCAAGACAGTACCATTCTTTTTTGTTGAATGGTGATCCGTAAACAAATCCATCTTTTAGAATATATCCATTCATCAGGTTAGTAATGTCCTCATTTCTCCACATTATATCAGCGCTCTTACCATTTTCCGATAGCTGAACCTGCACCGTGCCGGTATTCGTTTCACCGGAAGCACTTGAACACAAAATTTTACCATCAAAATATAAAGGCGTATTTGCGTGTATTTTATTGGTCTGTTGCTGTTCGATACTCCAATAGGATTCACCTGTTTTTGCATCTACACCCACTATCGACTCAGCAGTCATAGTAACAATTAAACTGATATTTTTATGATTAACCAGAATTGGAGAGCAGTATGCAGCAGGCTGACGATTTCCTTTGCTTGTCCAGATTGTTTCACCATTAAATCGGTTTAAAGCAACTATATTCATTTCACTTCCACCTGGAGTACAGTAAATTTTATCTCCATCAACCAGCAATGATTCGGCCATCCCCCACTGAATGTTTTCTGCATTAAATTTCCGGAGCAGATCAACAGACCATATTAGTTCGCCCGATTCTGCATGATAACAGAACACAATGCCCTGCCCACTTTCAAAATAGACTAAATCATTTACAATTGTTGGGGTTGATCTTGCTCCCGAGTAATTTTTATACCATTCCAGACCATATTCTTTTTTCCACTGCAATTTCCCGTCCAGGTTAAAAGCATATAAGATCCCAATACTATCAGGCATTCCACAAACGAATAATTTGTTTCTCCCAATTCCTACGTTTCCATGCCCTGCGCCTAAACCTTCAAATGACCAGATAAGGTCCGGTCCTCCTACCGGCCATTTCTTAAGAAGATTGGTTTCTTTATAAATACCGTCTCTTTTCGGGCCTCTCCATTGCGAAATTTCAACCTGTTGATCACAAGAACAAAATATAAACAATAAAGCAAAAACAGCGGTAATTTGATTCATCTTTCTAAAAATAACATTTAAGATTTAATGAGCTGTCAATGTGATTTATATACATTTAGATGGATAATTGAAGATCTGGCAACAAAAGTTTAGCGTCATTTGATCTATGGTTTTAAATCACAAAAAAAATTCATCTAGTATCAATTATGTCTGCTCAAAGGAACAAATTTGGGAATTTTACTGCCAATAATAAGTTCGGATTAACTAAAATCAAACTAATCCGTTATGATAAAGCTTTATTCATAATAAATTACAACCACAGTATTTGCCTCCGGCCAGATATTCTTAAAATCATCTCCACTTGAAATTTGAACACTTGGGACTTTCGCCATCATAGCGTCCATTTCGTCACCTGTCCACAGGTAATGTATTCCATAAAATTCCTTATAATCCCAACTGTCAGGAACTTGTTGCCTGTAAAATTCAACTACTTTTTCAAGGTTTTCCTCGGTAAAAGTTCTTACCATATAAAGATCTGAGCCTAATTCCCCTGGCTTTGAGGTTTGAAATATCTTGGCACCTCCATAGGGGGGTAATCCTACACTTTCTTTGTCCGGCACAATCACATTGTCAAGAAATGTGATAGCAAGGGTTATATCAGCGTCATTATTTGGATTACCAGGCTTATCCGCCTTTGGTGCAAAAGGATCTGCGATAATAAAATGCAATCCGATTAAAACAAAAATTAACAGGTATTTCATGGTGATCATTTTTAGTTATAAATCTTTTGAAAGTTTACAAAAAAAAACTTGAGAAACAAATGCTGGCGAAACAAGCCGAAATACCCCTGAAAAGTACATATTGCTTAAAATTTCATTTCGATGCAAGTGGATGTATGAATCCTCTTAAAGGTTTACCAGATTTAGTGACGTTATAGTCAAAAATGGTATATTTTCATTGAAAGATTTGGACTTATTACTGGATAAAAGTATCGTATAATCCCACCCTTTCAAACAATTCTTAAAAGGAAATAAAACTTTCTTTTCATTTGATTATTTTGCTTTAACCAATAAAGCCTGAAACCTTGGTTTATTTCGGATTGGATCAAATTTTTTATCCATTTTTAAACCCCAGAATAATGTACCCTGACCTCCTTCTTCCCAATCCTGTTCCAACCACTCCAACGTTTTTCTTTTATTTCCAAGTCCCATATAAATTGTAGCAATCATTAATGAAGGGACGTGTTCGTGCTCTTTTTTTTGTAATTGATAGTTTAATATTTTTTCAGCCTCTTCCTTATTTCCAGCCACACCATAAGTATATCCAAGCATCCAGTTGGTATTACGACCGGCAGCACGTTTTTTAAATGTGGTGATGGCATCATCGTAACGTTCCAGTGCTGTGTACAAGCATCCTTGTATCCATAGAAGCCAATTATCATCTGGATATTTAAGCAATGCATTTGAAATAAATTCCAATCCTTTTTCGTACTTATGTAAGTAATATAATGCATACCCCATATCACCAATATACTTAGTTGATAACGGATCGAGTTCCTGAGCTTTCTCAAATAGACGCATTGCATGATCCTCATCATTTTCAAAAACATATAACCAGGCCAGCCATTCATATGGTGGAATATAATTTGGGCTTATTTCTATAGCTTTACTGAGATATCGTGTTGCAGTTTCCTTTTCAAAACGATAAAAATTTATGGCTCCGAGTGCACCATAAATCCCTGCATTCTCATCATCCAGTTCCATTGCCTTGAATGCTGCATTTAAAGCCTTTGGGAGGAATACATCGGATGGGTGTCGACCCCAAAAAATATATTCAAGATAAGCATATGACAATCCAACATATGCATGACTAAATGCTGGATCAAGATTTATGGCTTTATTAAATAATGTAACCGCTTCGTCTAACTCATTTTGTTTTCCACTTCCTCTTTTAACTAAATCCTGTGCTTTCTGATAATATATATATGCCTCGGCATTACGTGTTGGAATTTTGTCCAGTTGATTTTTCTCCTGATCTGAGAGTTCGAGTTTTAACTGACTTACAATTTGTTGAGCAATTTTATTTTGTAGTATAAAAATGTCTTCCAGTTTTTCATTAAATGCCGGTGAAGCCCATTCCATTTCTTCCGTTTCAGTATTACTTAGTTGTACATTTACTTTCACTAAATCTTCCGATCGTTGAACATTACCTTCCAGCACATATTGGACTTGTAAATCCTCTCCAATTTGCTTCAATGACATTTGTTTGTTTTTGTAGTATCTACTGGAAGCCTGGGCAATAACTTTCAAATTACTAATTGTCAATAATTGCGAGCGCAATTCATCGGCAATACCATCGGCGAAAAATTGCTGTTCGGGGATAGTGCTGTAGTTATCGAAAGGTAAAACCACAATGGATTTTTCTATTGGTTGCTTTTCTTGATTATTATTTTTAAATGGAGCTAAAATGAGATACATCATAATGGCCACCAGGATTACAAACGAAAAAGGAACAATAAATGATAATTTTCCGGTTCTGTTTACAAAGAATTTGAAAGTTCCCTTATTTGATCTTAATTTCCCTGAAATTTCTTTTTTCCTTGGAACGGGAAATCCCTCGTTGGCAATAGCAAATACCTCCATAGGTTGTCTTACATTCTTAAATTCAAAGAATCCCAAGGGTATAGATTTAAATCCAGGATTATTTCGTATTTTTTCAAATACATTTTCGGAAAATAACACAGTTCCTGGTAAACCGAGTGATTCTATTCGGGAAGCGAGATTTACACCATCGCCAAAAATTCTCTTATCTTCAATAAGAATTTCACCAATATGAATACCGATTCGGAGAGGTACTCTTGGTTCTTCCCGTAATTGTTTCTGTATTTCAATGGCACATTGTACTGCATCAGTTGCACTTTTAAAAATTGATAAACTTCCATCACCATAGTATTGAAAAACTTTTCCATGATGTATTTTGACAGTGCGTTCCAGAATTTCCTGATGACGCTTTACCGCGGATACGGCCAATTTTTCTTCCTTCTGCATCAAAGCTGTATAGCCGACAATGTCAGTGAACATAATGGCAGCTAATTGGCGTTGAGTGGTCATCCGAAGTAATTGAACTAATTAATTCAATAATTACGAATTAGTAATTTACAATAATTTATCATAAAGACCAGAAGGGAAATCATAAAGTATAAATTTATTTATAGTCAATGTTTAATTATTTTCTCTTTTTAATGGCTTAACACTTCACTCAATTCCCTGCCTTTCTTAAGGATGAATGCAGGTAAATCCTGGATATCTTTTAGAGTCGTTCTGAAATTAACAATGCAAAGACGAAGAACAAAAGTGTCGTGAATCATCGCATGAGATATGAAAAATTTCCCTTCGGCTTGTATCGTATCTACAAGTTCCTTATTTAATCGATTTAGATAATCCGGTTGATCAGATTTATTTAATCCGGCAGGAAGCTTATTGGGGACATAACGGAAAGTTGTGATGCTCAGATGCCAGCTGAATACTTCAATCTCACTTGTTTCAGCAAGTATTTCATAGGCAGTTTTTGCCAGTAAAATATCTTCCCTGATCAGCTGTTTATATCCATTTTTCCCCAATTGTTGCAATATAAGCCAGACTTTTAATGCCCGGAATCCCCTTGAATTTTGTAAACCATAATCCACGTAATTCAGCTCAGCATTGTCAAAATTGTAATATACCGGACGATAAGAAAAAGTATCTGTCAGTTTTGCCGGATCTTTTACAAGAACGCATCCGGCTTCGAGGGGAGCATATAACCATTTGTGAGGATCTACGGCTATAGAATCCGCTATTTTTATACCAGTTATTTGAGGTTCAAATTCTGGAAGTGCAGCTGCAAAACCTCCGTAAGCACCGTCAATGTGTAACCATAAATCAAATTTACGGCATATTTTACTGATTTTTTCAATGGGATCTACCACTCCGAGGCTGACCGATCCGCAAGTACCGATAACCAGAAAAGGTTCAAAGCCATCTTTTTTATCCTGAAGAATTTGTTGTTCCAATTCCTTTACATCAATTGAAAAATCTGTCGTTGTTTGAATCCAGCGTATATGATCCGTTCCCAAGCCAAACAGATCAGCGGCTTTGCTCACCCAGGTATGTGTCTCCTGGGAACAGTAGCATACAAGTGTTCCAGGATAATTTTTTAATCCTTCTTTCCGAACTTCCATGCCGGTTTTGGATCGGATGGATGCCAAAAAACCAACAAAATTGGCCATATTCCCACCACTCACCATCAAACCACCTTTTGCCGGATATCCCATAAAGTCACCAATCCATTTAACTGTCTGCCGTTCTATTTCAGTTGCCATGGGAGAAAGGGTCCATGCACCTACATTGGCATTTATTCCTGATGCAAGAAAATCGCCCAAAATTCCTAAAGGAGCAGCGGAAGAAGTAATATAACCCCAGAATTTCGGATGACCATTATAAAGTGAATGATTGAATAATAATTGGGTAGTCCTTTCCATTAATTTGACCGGATCAGACCCATCTTCCGGAAGATTTAAATCAGTATTCAGAACCTGCTGTACTTCTTCCGGTGTCTCACCGGGAGTTACGGGATATTCTGATATTTTTTCCAGTAACTCGCTAATTTGGTCAACCAGTTTATATCCTAATTTTTTGAACTCGTCCGGATTTAAGTCGATATTGGTTGATCGATTTTCGAGGTTATGTGTTTGCATATGTCTTTTTGTCTTTTATTTCACGTTAATCAATTTTAAAAATACAATTTGGAAAGTTAGGAAAAAAAACAGATCGTTGGAACCATAAATTTACCTTATATCATTAAATTCGACGATGTGATCAAGTCAGTGCAGTATCTTTGTACGTTATTTATCATTTTTACTTTCCAATAAAAACCATAACTTGCTATTAATCGTTTTTTGAACTAGAGGCACATACTTTCAACATGAAATTTTTATATTTTTTTATTTTGATGATTTCACAACTGATAGCCTATTCTCAGGATCAAATCATCACAAAAGATAAAGATACATACCTTGTGAGAGTTGTACAGGAAGAAAAGAAATCAGTTACTTTTTATCTTTTAAGTGATACAAGCCGGACAATTCAATCACTTGATAAAAAAAATATTAAGAACATAAAATATGAGAGACCTTCCATACAAAACAATACGATTGTTATAACAGATGATTTATCGGATGCCAGGGACCTATTTTCCAATGTAGTTTCATATTTCATAAATTCAGGTTTTGAAATTAAAACCTTTGATAAAGATCTTTTAACAGCAAGCGCCCTTTTCAATACCAACTTCAGAATCTCCGTTGATGTAGAAAATCATAATGCTCACTTCAGTTGTTATATATCGGAAGAAGAGGATAATACCAGACCATCTCAAAGTAAATCAAATGTTATCAAATTTGCTCCATCTGAAAACAAGGATTCAAAAGATGAAAAATATCCAGGCGAAGATAGGGATAATGCCGGAGGAAGAGCTTTCAAAGAAATGGATAAAATTTGCAGACTTTATCTGAAAGAAAATAAAGGGACGCTGATCTACGAGACGGAATGATCAGATAGACTAATCTATTTTTTTGCTATCATTTTTATTTTTCTTCCATAAGAAAGTATTCAAAAAATGAATAAATCTGTTTGTTTGATTCAGCATTTGGCGAATGATCTGGTCTGTTGGTCATCGCTACCCGGTTATCATAATTCAATATTTTATTGACGGCTATAGTATGGTTCAGTACTTTCCAGCGAACAGGAGTATCTTCTGATCCACCCGAGACCAAAAAAGGGCGGGGTGCCATAAGACTATGTAATTCATGAAGATCGTATCCCTTGTTTACCAGGTCAGGATATAATCCTTTCGCCGGGTTATTTTGGGTTATGATCCCTCTTATACGCCAGGGTGGGGGATGATACCCCAGATACCACGGTTCCCAGTAGTTTATATCCGAACGTGATTCATCAAACACAATTCCAGGATCTGACCAGACTGCACAGGCAAAATTTTCAAACAGACAGGAGGCAAACATCGCCCATTTTCCACCGAAAGAATGCCCTACTATGCCAATTCTTGTTGAATCAACCTCAGAAAAGGAGGCCAAAACATACCAGGCATTGGCAGCAGCGTATGCAAGCATTGATAAGGGTTGTACAGTTGCCTGGTTAATATTGGGATGGTATATGGCATATGTCTTGTTTTCCGTAGCCTTGGTAGTCCCAATCGACAAAGTAACAAATCCACGTTTCGTTAGTTGATATGCAAAATCTCTATCTGGTTGTCCCATTCCAATTGCGGTTTCCGGTTCATAGTAAACAGTAATTACTGCTGGTTTTTTGTAATCATTTTTATCAGGAATTAATAGGTATCCTTCAGTTTTTTCATTTGGTGTCCAGAAAAAGCTGATACGATACTGCATAAAATTCTCACGTTTTTTCTCATCTAAAATATCAATTTTCGGATTTTTTAAGAGAGGAGGCCATTCGCCCATCATCTTATGCCATTGTATACTGATCTCATTACGACGCTTCTCCCAATCCTCTTCTGTCGTTACCACACGTCCGTCATAAAATATCAAGGGTGACCGGTATTGGCCATATTTTTCGTGGTACTCATCCGGAGGATAAAAGAAAGGAGCGATGATATCCCAATTGGAACGGATTTGAAGTGGTGGGATTTCATGATAAAAACCCATGAAAATAAAAATGATCACCATACTCAGTATTATAAACTTGTAATATATCTTCATAGAATTAAGGTGATACATTTAGAATCAATAGAAGTTATTTAAGCGATTCAAATGCTTCTATGAATTCTATTAGGTACGGAATAAAACCCGACGAATGATCTGCTCCATCAAGGGGGATTAAAGTCACAATGTTGGTAGATGCACCACGGCCAATCATATTTTCATATGTATTTACGCTGTTCTGATATGGTACTGTTATATCAGCTGTACCATGATATAAAAACATCCTTTTTTCAGGAGCCCATTGATCCAGGCTGTTTTCTTCAAAGGCGTTCACAATATAGGAATACTTTTCATCGGTATCGATATTTTCAAGTAAATCAGGTTGTACCAACTCGGCAATCTTTTTGGTTAATCTTTGATTAATCTCACCGCCACTTAATGATCCGTCAAAATAATCAGGGATTTCGGATACAAAAGGCTCCTGAAAAAAATCATTCAATGGTTGCTCCCAGTCATATGTGTTTTTATAACTAAGTGCTACAAAGGCCAGGTAATAAGGATCATTATAGAAATCCAGACTGAAAAAATATTCCTGCATTCCTTTAATATCATATCCTCCCGATGCCGGAGCGGAAGCGATAAGTGTAAATCCTTCAACCGGAGCATCCTCCATCGCTTTATGAGCGGCCATCGTAGCATAACCTCCTTCCGAATATCCACTTAAAAAAACCTCACCGCTAAACGAATATCCCTCCTGTATTGTCAATTCTTCAGCTGCTTTTAACATATCAATAATTGTCCTGGCAGTACTTTCGGCATAGTAATAAGGATGCAGAATATCTGTTGAGCTGCCAAAACCGATATAATCGGGTACGAGAAAAATATAACCATTACTTGCAAGGCTGCTTAGCAAACTGTATGTGCCGATATCAACCGTAGGAGCATCCGTATGTTTTGTCATGGTGCCATGTTGAAAACTCATCATAGGCATGAGATTCTCTGTTTCCGGAAAAGTGACCAATCCGGAGGCAATAACCTCGCTGTTCAGGTAGGATGTTTTATAGGTGATTTCATACACATTAATATCATATTCCGCGTATTTACTTAGTTCACCATACCCGGCAAGACTAAGTAATGTAGTGATATTGCCTTGTGACCAGCTGAAGAGATTATCATAAGATAAAAGTACTTCAGGTTGTGGTGCAACCTGTTCATCTTCAGAACAATTTGTTAATATAATCGATACCAGGAAGGCAAATAGTAACGTGCGCAGGAGCTGATACAGGCTATAGATCTTCAATGTTTTAATTTCGATTTTTAACGAAGATAACCAAAATCTACATTAATGTATTTTCATGTCCCTTATCTTGATCAATTTTATATTAAGTCCACTGCAATAACTTCATGATCCAATATTTTTGTAATGTTGAGTTTCAAAATTCCATCGGAGAGATCGTATTGAGGAAATTCACCTGATACTAAAAGTTTTACATTACGTACGTTAGAACCGGATGGAATATTTATTGTAACCGCCTGCTCACCAACAGGTAATAATTCTCTGAATGGTCCTTTCATCATCATCGGATTGGTGAAATTGACCAGGTGAACTGTCAGGGAATTCTCTTGTCTCCAGGCGCTAATATCAAGAATACCTTCACCTTTAACTTCAACCGTTGATTCTTCATTCAAGGCCCATTTGAATACATTTCCAAGTAGAATTCCATGATCCAGATTAAATATATTCCAAAAGGTACGGTCGATATCCCACGGAATATACACCACCCGTCCTTTACCTGATTCCCTAAGGTATAATTCACGAATGTCGGTATCAGGCTGCAACGGATATACATGCTCCATGGGCAAATCGGGATAGGATGGAATCAATGTGATCGGGGAGGGGAAATCCACTTGAGGCTTTACATTTAATCTCCAAACGCCATTAATTATTCGATAAGCATCTTCAAGGCCTTTTAGAATGGAATGATAATTGCCAGACCCGGACTCACTTTTAAGTTTCAGATACGAGTTTTTCATAGGACCTTCCACATTCCCGTCATATTTCACCCCGAACAGGTCAGCCAACCCGAAGTTTTCTCTTTGGGCTCCTGTTTCAAAATATAAGGATGTTTCAAAGGTTGCAACAATGCTACCGCCATTATTGACAAATTGATGCAGCTGTTCACATTGCTCATTAGAAAGCGCAGCAACATTTGGCAGAACCAGCAATTTATAATTCTCCAATTGATGGGCATCCAACAAACGGTCATTCACCATATCAAAAGGAACACGAGCTTCAATCAATGCATGATACATACCCAACTCGTGCCAGTTACTATGTATTTGCCAGTCTTTTCCCCCATAGTTCCGTTCGGTTTGTTCGGAATAGACCATGGCTACCCTTGCCATAGAACGTGTGTTTCTGAGATATTTTTCGTTTTCATAATGCCACTTGTAGATTCGTTCAATAATACCTAGCCATCGCTTGTCGTATAGCACACCTGAAAATTTCACGAACCAGGGGCGCATATTATTAGCGGTACCTTCGGCTACCCAGATCCTGATTTCTGCTTCATTTTGTACTGAATCTTTCCATCTATATTGTTCTTCTATTCCGACGCTGAATATTCCCCCAAGTGGTTTCATGCCCATTGTAGCCCTTAATTCTTTCGCCCGTTTTCCATTTGACCAGGGCGGAATCATTCCTCTTCTTGCCTGATGATCAGTGAAGAAAATATCTGATTGCGCGCCTGTAATGATTTTATCGGGGAAACCATTTGGAATGAACCTGGAAGTAGTTTTCACATCACGTATGGTTGCATCCCACAATAACCACAGCTCCTTTAAACGAACAATTCTCCATGCTGACCACTTTTGGTAGACTGGATCGAGGCGATCGTTTGTTTCAGGCAAACTTTTTCCTGAAAAATTCTTGAAATTCTGTTGACAATGTTTACAATAGCAAATGCCATGGCCTGCCCACCTGTTTGAAAAAATGCCGTCTATTTCATACAGTTCTATTATTTCCCGATGTACATCGTTCATAAACTCAAAATTGTAGGGGCCAAGGGCACATGTAACCCATAGTTTGGGATTTGACCAATGTCTGCGTTTTTCACCGTTTGCTTCTACCTGTATCCAATCGGGATGATCCCGGTTAACATTTTCCCAGGCAGCGTGAGGATCAGTCCTGGCAATCACAGACATGTTCATATCCCGACAACCTTTGACTAAATAACCGAATGGATCACTGTCGCCCAGCCAGTCACTACGATGATGAAGAGGGACTATCGTTGGATAGTAAGCCACAATTCCTCCTGCACTCAGGCATGCAGCATCGGCATGAACTTTTTTGAAAAAATCGAGCCAGAAATCAGGGTCAAAGTTACCAGGGTCATTTTCAACTAAAACAAGTTGAGCCCATCGCATTGGTCGGTCAAACCAGTTATCATCCGAGCTTAAAGATTCTGCTGCTGCTATAATAGGTTGTGATGTCATGATGGCATAGGCACCCCCTATTACAGAGGTTTTTACGAAGTCTCTACGTTCCATTGAGTTAGATTTTATGTGTTGTCTATCCTTTCATTCTGTTGGTATCATTCCATATAGGCTGGTTCTAATTATCAGAATGGAGCAATTCTACAACTACTCCTAAGGCATCCTGGGTGTCATGATAGATGTAGGTCCCATCATCGGAATCGTACCGTCCCTGATGAATGATCGGATAGCCCGCTTTCTCAAGTTCCTGTGCGGTTCTTTCCGGATCCTCGACCTGGAATCCCAAATGCTGTACTCCTTCCCCTTTTTGATCCAGAAATTCCTTCCAGGCAGTTCCGTCACTGATGGGCTCGAGCAATTCAATAACCACCTGTCCAAGGCTGAAGAAGGAAAGCTTTACTTGTCCGTCCGAAGGTTTTCCCCGATAGATTACGTTAACCTCATGGCCTGGTCGGGTCGTTCGTATTTCAGGCATGGGCATTCCCAGCAATTCCGCCCAACGCTTGCTGGCGGCTTCTATGTCCTTTACTACAATCGCTACCTGTACTACTCTATTAAATCCGGGATCATGGTATTGGTTAGATTGTAATTGAGCGGTACTTTTCTGGGCATACCCGGTTATTATCAACACTAATGTGAAGATAAAGAATGTTTTTAAACAAGTCTTTTTCATAAGTATAATATCTAGAAGTTACTTATTGTATTTTATTATCAGAAATATAATAGATTTTCCTGTCATCTTTTAGATTACTTTCCGATACAAGACTTCGAAAAAATAATACCAAGAAAATTATCCATAATTTTCCTTGTATGTTTCTGCCGCGAGGCATACTAATGGCAGATTTTGAGATTTGATCATACTTTCATAAGACTGATTGTAAAAGGTTAGATTTATAGATGGGCTTCATTTTTTAAATCTAAAGGCTGTTTCAAAAGTGGGAATTCAAATTTAAAGCTGAGGACGGAAAGAATTCGCAATGGTCGCAAAGTGTTGATTTGTAAATAGTTAAATCCTGTGTTCTCGGCGGAAATCTTGGCGACCATTGCGTGAAATGGACTTTTGAAACAGTCTCTTTTAATTCAATACATATTTTATTGTACTGAAGAAGCGACTTGCCAGAATGAGAACTCCGGCTCTGCAATAACGCCTGCATCATCCATTACCTGCTTCAATTCCGGATTTTCTAGCATGGCTTTTGCCTGGTCCATGTCTTCCACAGCAAACATCATGTATACCAGATTGGGATTTTCCGGACTTGTGGCCATACCAATGAGGGACATGCCTGCCTCCTGCCTTCTCGATTCATCATTATCGAAGGCAACTTTCCATATATCAAAATCTTTCACCTCGTGATTTATGGCAAGACGATAGGGGGCTGTAACTTCTTCAGAATTCATATAAACCATATCATAATAAATAGTCTGGGGTTCTGAATTTACTCCAGCCCGTTCCATATGACCTTTTAATTCGTCAGAAGCGAAAGCTGCTCTTGCATCTTCATGGCTTGCCGTATATTCTAATACTGCGACCATATTTGGATCCTCAATACCGCGTAAAATACCTATTCTTGATTCCGGAACTGATACCTCAAGATAAACTTTTTCCCAGGCGGCATAATCAGCTACCGAATGGACTGTACCACAAACAGTTTTACCAGAAAAAGTGGGAACTGATTCCGTCACTTCTACTTCAGTTACCTGTTCAGATTGTTGTGATTGGCTTCCACCACATGATACTAGTGAAACAATAAGACCTGACATCAATACCAACATAATAGGTTTTTTCATGTTTTTTTAGTTTGGTTTAACCCGAAATAACATACATTTTCAGGTTAACTGCAAATATTGGTGAATTTTATTTCATTCAGGAAGTCAAATTTACATCATCCAATCATCTATCATTAACTACTCCAAAAGCTATATGAATATTCTTCAGGGTACCGGTTACTTACCATTTATAAAACTATGAATTAAGAACTAAAATAGTGAATTCCGAATATACCCGGGTAATACTAATGCCTTCGAACTTCCAGCTTCAGGCGTCCAGCTTTTAATTAAATCTTTACTATTTGTTTCCCGTATTCTCTGGTCTTCTCCTAATCTGATTAATAGATCCTCTGCTTCCGGGATTTCGACCAAAGTAGTCTTTCATTATCTCTATTAATAATTAATACTTTATAATTAAACAGGTATTTTATCATTGTGTCTGAAGGAAAGAATAGCTAAATTTAGTAAAATCATTTTTTGGCATAATGCGAAGTCAATTTTTGAGTAAAAAGAAAGTTTGTGATCAATCTGGTCCGGGAACAGGGGATTCAATTAGATCCCGTAATATCAACAGGCGGAAATTTATGAAGGGACTGAGCATTTTACCTGCTTCTGGTGTGATCGGATATGGAATAAACCGGAATATTTCGGGCAATAAATCTGCATTGATAAATGAGATCCAACCTCATCAAACCTCTAATAAACCAATACGCATAGGAATCATTGGCTTTGGTTTCAGAGGAGAACAATTAGCGAGAGCTACCAAACATGCTCATCCGGAATGGATTGCCGAAATGGCAGAAGCAAATGAAAAAGACTCCAGAAATAAAATACTAGAGGATTTCTATAATCAGAAAGACCTCAATATTGAAATTGTGGGTGTCTGTGATGTATTTGATGTACGTTTAGAACGAGGGATAATCGTTGGGGGAAAAAATACCATTGGTTATAAGAATTACAGGGAATTGTTGTCACAAAAAGATATTGAAGCAGTGATCATTGCCACACCTGACCACTGGCATGCTCAGATGGCTATTGACGCAGCGAATTCCGGGAAGCATGTTTACCTTGAAAAATGTTTGACACGGACGATTGAGGAAGCAGTGGCGTTGAAAAAAGCCTTAAGGCGTAATAATATCATTTTTCAACTGGGTCATCAGGGCAGACAAAATGATCTCCAGAAAAGAGCCATGGATCTGTATGAGAAAGGAACCCTGGGAAAGGTAACGCTGATTGAAACCACTACAAACAGGAACAATCCATTTGCTGCCTGGATCTGGCCTGTCCATGAAAAAGCAAGTGAAAAAACCATAGATTGGGAAATGTTTCAGGGCCCGGCCATCAATAAGTTTCCATTTGATCCGGAACGGTTTTTCAGGTGGCGCTGCTGGTGGGAGTACGGTACTGGCATGGCAGGTGACCTGCTGACCCACGATTATGATGCTGTAAACCATATCATGAAGCTGGGAATACCTCATTCGGCAACTGCGAGTGGAGGTATTTATTTTTATAAGGATGGACGGGAGGTACCTGATGTGTTCAACGCTACTTATGAATACCCTGAACGGGATCTTACACTGATATACAGTGGCACACTGGCTAATGGTGTTCCGAGAGGCACGATGATCATGGGGCATGATGCTACCCTCGAAATCGGACAATCTCTTACGATCTGGGCTGACTCCCAATCAACCAAATACAAAAGCAGGATTGAATCTGGAATTATTGATCCGGCCTCACCAATGGTACGTTTCCGGCCGCCAGACCAAGTTACGGTAGATGCCATAACATCAGCCACCTCTAAATATTTTGCTGACCGTGGATTGATGTATACATACCTGGCAGGCAGACGAGTGGATACTACCAATCTTCATATTTCCGAGTGGCTGGACTGCATTCGGAACGGAGGTGAGACCAGTTGCAATATTGAACAGGGATTCGAGGAAGCTGTCACAGCTCATATGGCTACAGTTTCATTCCTGGAGGGGCGCAAGGTAACATGGGATGCTGAAAAGGAAAGAATATTATAATTGGATGATGTAAAATGAAGATACAAAATAGTAATAGATAAACATGTAATTTTTAATGCATTTTATAACCATAACAAATTTAAATGATGAGCAATTCTAATTCAATTAACAGACGTGAATTCATCCGCAACACGGCAGTTGGCGCTGCAGCTCTCGGATTAGGTACCTCGGCCTTAAGTTCAATGGCAGGTCCTGATAATTCGCAGGCAAAACCAAAAGTTGGATTATATGGAATCACCTATCTGGGAGCCTGGTACCGGGGGAAAGCCCTGACAGTAGAAGAACTGATTAATAAATCCAAGAAACTGGGCTTTGATGGCATTGAGATCGATGGAAAACGGCCACAAGGCAATCCCTTGGATATGCCTACGAATACATGTAAGGAATTGAAAGCCAAGGCCGAGGACCAGGGTCAGGAGATTTATGCTGTTTCGGGAAACAATGATTTCAGCAGTCCAATACCAGAACATAGGGAATGCCAGATCGCCTACATGCGTGAGCTGATCCGCATGACTTCAGATTTTGGAGTTAAGCCCCTGCGTGTATTCCTAGGATGGCCGGGCATCACTAAACACCCGCAATTAGCACGGTATGATATCGCTCACGATATCTGGAATTTTACGCATTATCAGTTCAGCCCTGAAGAAACCTGGGAATGGTGCCGGGAAGGATTGATCGAATGCAGTAGATATGCAGGGGACTACGGAGTCACACTGGCTCTCCAGAATCATAAGCCTGTTATTAATGACTGTTGGAAGGATGTGATGCGTATGGTGGAGGAAGTGAACTCACCCAATCTCAAGGTATGTCTGGATGCTCCTATCATGAATGATAAGAGTGAAGCAAATATCAATGCTGCGGCTAAAGCAGTTGGATCCTTACAGGTCCTGACTCATTTTGGCGGAGAATTTGGCAGAAATAAGGAAGGGAAGATCATAGATATACAGAAGGAGCATAATACGGTAGATGCCCAGGGTAATCTTGTAACAGAAAATCCCTATCCACATTTTGTAAAAGCCATGAAAGACATTGGCTATACAGGATACTATAGTTATGAACTATGTCATCCGCTTCCCATCGTCAACGGACAGACGGTAGGCATTGAATATGCTGATCAGTGTGCCGGATTGGCCTGTGAAATGATGAAGGGATTGATTGACAGCGTTTCATAAGAATTATTAAATTAAAAAATATAAAAATTACAACAGGCACAGGTGAATTTTGAATTTGATTCATTTGTGCCTGTCTTAGAATTCATAAACCTTTCGATACATATAAATTGTCCTGGTAAATTTCCAATCACTCTCCGATACAGATATTAAATATTTACCCTGTCTTTTTATACATGCAATTCTTCCATTAGATTAATTTAACCCGATAATTAATTATCATAAACATAGTATTTGTTAATATTCAACTAAGTTTCTCAATTAGCTAGACATAATAATATGGATTAGATTTGTAATAAGATTATAGGTGAATACCGGAAAAGTGAAAAAAAAACAAAGTATAACCCAAAATTGGAGTAATTTAGATTTTTAGAAATAACAATCACCTGGATATTGTCAAAAATTCGACGCATTAATTTGAATTTTATTTGGCTTGTAATTATCCTGCTGAAAAACTAAAGCAAAATAAATCTACTTATTAATCCTTAGCTATTACCTTTATAGAACTTATATAAACTATTAACCTATGCAAGTTGCAGTAAACCGAAAGGATATAAAATTTCTCCCGGATGCCACCAGGGTAATTGCGCGTTTTCTTTATACGAATGACGAAAGGGCTATCAATATCATACATTCTGTTCTAAAGATGTCTGAAAATGAGGCATCACTTGCATTAAGCCATATACTGAGGGATTTTTCACTACGTCATAGAAATATCTCAAAAATTTTTGAAAAACATTTTAATGAAATCTCTCACTTGTTTGCGCAGCTAAACATTGATCCTGAATCGCTTGATATAACCCAAAAGATACTTATTGGTTCCTATTTCACAAGGGAATATTCGATCGAATCAGCAGCTTTTTTTAATCCTTCCGTTGTCGAACATCCTGATCAATCTGAGACCGGTGCAAATGAAAAAAGAGTGATAATAAGCTTCAGGGCTACAGGTGAAGGACATATTTCGTCGATAGTTTTCCGGACAGGCATTCTTGATAAAAATAACGATCTTACTGTCGAACCTGTTGGTAAAATGCAGGAAGAAGCTGAACACATCCGGCGATTTATTTACGATAAGAACTCGTTTCGGCGAAAGCTAAATGAAATGCGGGATTTTCATCCAATTAATCCATCTGATTTAATCCTGGATAAGCTAGATGATAAGTTTACGTATGGCGAACTTTGGAGATGCATTGAAGAAGCAAGAAAGACGCTGCCACTTGGTTCCGATGAAGAGATACTTTTTAATCAAATCACCTGGTTGGCTTCATCGCATTACGAACTTGAATTTTCACTGGATTCTAACATTTCCGAAAGAGTTATTTTTCCTGTATCGGCAAACGAAAAAAATGGTATTGAAGATGCCCGATTCGTGAAATTTAAAGATAACAAAGATAAAGTGATATATTATGCTACATACACGGCGTATGACGGCACCACTATATTGCCAAAGATGCTTGATACCAGAGATTTTTATCACTTCAGGATATTGCCAGTTCACGGGGAAATTGCCCAGAATAAAGGAATGGCAATTTTTCCAAGAAAAGTGAATGGTAAATATGCTATACTTTGCAGGTTAGATGGATTTAATAATTATATTGCCTTTTCTGATAATATTACAATTTGGCGTGAGGCTAAATTATTACAACAACCAAAATTTCCGTGGGAATTCATTCAAATAGGGAATTGCGGATCACCAATAGAAACCGAGGAGGGATGGCTGGTGATAACACATGGGGTTGGCCCTATGCGCGAATATGTTTTAGGGGCATCATTGTTCGATCTTCATAATCCCGAGAAAGAAATAGGAAGGTTAAAATCACCCTTATTATTTCCCAATCGTAACGAAAGGGAAGGATATGTGCCTAATGTAGTATATTCCTGTGGTTCAATGGTTCATAATGGAGATTTGATCATACCATATGCTATGTCCGATTATGCATCTACTTACGCTACAGTTGATTTAAGGGAACTTCTGAACGAGTTGAAAAACTCCAAATAGCATTGGGCTATTTACCGATATCTAATTCTATAATCTGCATTAAAAATATTTATTTGGACCCATTATCAAGTATGTAAAATGATGTGTCTGCATTTATTGAAGATGTGTGAAAGATATAACTCTTATCTTGGATTATTTAATTCTATATGCAACAATTTGAAGTATTTTTAGTAAAATTATTGAACTGTAATTAAATGGTTCAAATAAATGACGGGTATTAATAATTAATAAAAGATTGCATATATCCACTAAAACTGTTGTCCTTATAGTTGCTCACCCTGATGATGAAACATTATGGGCAGGCGGAACTATATTGTGCCATCCTTCATGGAAGTGGTTTATTGTGTGTCTTTGTAGGGGAAGTGATATAGATCGTGCTCCTAAGTTTTATAAAGCATTAAAAATACTTAAATCGGATGGGATCATGGGTGATCTTGATGACGGACCTGATCAAAAACCGTTGAGAGAAAAAGAGGTTGAACAAACCATACTGGATTTATTACCACCAAAGCATTTTGATATAATAATTTCCCATAATCCTTCAGGAGAATATACCAGGCATCTCAGGCATGAGGAAGTCAGTAGGGCGGTTATTATGCTCTGGAACACTGGTAAAATATCTACCAGCGAACTATGGACATTTGCCTATGAGGACGGAAATAAGAAATATTATCCAAAATCTGTAGGAAACGCTTCTATTTACTTAACACTTAGCAATCGGATTTGGCTGAAGAAATACAATATAATAACTGAAACTTATGGATTTGATAAAAACAGTTTTGAAGCACAAACCACACCGCGAACAGAATCATTCTGGCATTTTACAAATCCACGAAAAGCTAAAGAATGGCTTAATATTGGAGGTGTTAAAAAATGAAACAAACATACAGACAGATCTGCACCCGGATGTAGAAAGAAAGTAAATACAAATTCCATATGGACAAAGAGAATCAAATTATATGATCATGAAAGTATTGGTATTATATGATTACCCTCCTTCCCCCGGAGGACTTGCAACCCAGGGAGATCTGCTATACAAAGGACTTCTTGAAATGGGCGTGGATGCCCATGCTGTTCATTTTGAATCAGCACAGGAGAAGGAATGGTACTATCGCTGGTTTGAACCAAATGTTGTTGTTGGTGTTGGCTATTGGGGACACACGCCACATTTGGTGCTTCATCCTCAAAGGTATGGCGTGCAACCTGTACCATGGTTGGTTGCCGACGGTTATATTGCAAACTACCATGAGGTTTTGAATGCGCTTCCACTTATTCTGGTAACATCGAATTGGGTAAAAGAGATGTATGTCCGTGATGGGATAAATAGAGATAAAATTGAAGTGTTACCTGTGGGCTGCGATACGGATTCATTTATTCCTCGCGACCAGGATGACTTTAAAATTCAGGCCGTGCGCGAAGCCTTGGGTGTTTCACCTGATCAGTTAATGATTCTAACTGTTGGTGGCGACGCTGCCTCAAAAGGCGCACAGGAAGTAATGCAGGCGCTTGCTATCATTGATACTAAAGCACCGGATTGGAAATATGTCTGCAAAGTATGGCCTCAGCCACGAACCAGGATTCAAAACCTGGCTGACCTGGAATTGGCAACACGCCTGGGCATAGAAAAAAATGTCACTTATACAGTCAACACCATTTCACGAAATTTTATGCCATACCTGATTGGAGCATGCGATATATATGCAGCACCTTCCCGGCTTGAAGGTTTTGGGATGCCACAAGTAGAAGCCGGGGCATGTGAAAAACCGGTTATAGGTATTAAGGCAATGGGGATGCTGGATACACTTATTCATGATGAAACTGCCTTCCAGGTAAAGATAGCTCAGGAAATTGTCGTAAGCGAAGTGACGCTTGGTGATGAATCGGGCTTTGAAGATAATCATAGAGTGATTTTTGAAGCGCCACGAACAGTAGATTATCGGGCAAATGTTCATGAAATTGCCAGGTATTTGATGGAGCTTATGAATGATGCAACATTGCGGAAAAAAATGGGGAAAGCGGCCAGAAAGCATGTAGTGAAAAATTTTGACTACCGGGTAATTGCAAAACGCTTTTTAGGAATAATGAGCGATAAATTGGGTATAAAGTAATTAGAAAACCAAAACTATGCAAACCGCCCATTGGCACGAGATAGAAAAGGCAAAAAAGGCCGCCCTTGAAGTGCTGCTTCATAATGCTCATGGACCATACCACGGACTTCCCCGGACTGCCGGAAGGGGATACCCGGAACCGTATACGCGGGATTTGATGTTCTCTATTTTTGGCATTGCCGTTTCAGAAAATCAGAAGCTTATGGAGACCATTCGGAAAGTACTGGAAACGCTGGCAAAGAATCAGACAGAACATGGTCACATCCCTTCGCTGGTACACGACAAAGAAGACCGCGGATCAAGCGATACAACTCCATTGTTTATACTGGGAACTGGTATTTTCAGAAAAATTACCGGAGAAAGTGATTTTCTACAGAATGCTGTTCGCAAAGCCATGACATGGATGGAGTATCAAAGCCCCTCTGACCGGTATCTGGTTGCCCAGCAACCAACAAGTGATTGGCGCGATGAACAATGGGTTATGGGATATGGTTTGTATGTAAACACCTTGATATATAGCTATCTCCAGCTAATGGGTCAGTACAAAAAGGCTGATGAGGTGCGCCACGAAATGGGACGGTTTACTATAACCGGAGGGAAGATGCACCATCATGTCCATGAAGGACTTGTGGTAAAACATAAGCCTTATTATGCTTTATGGTCTTATAAAATTTATAGTAGCGAACGGTTCGACCTGCTAGGCAACAGTCTTGCCATTCTCTCCGGATTAGCATCACCCTCGAGGGCTGAGCAAATGGTTTCCTGGATCGAAAAGGAGTGTATTGGTATGAAAAAAAGAGGTGAATTGGCAGTTGATCTCCCACCCAATTTTTTCCCTTTTATTAAACCCGGAGATTCTGACTGGCATGAGCGTTATTCAGTATATAACAATCCCGGTGAATACCATAATGGAGGTATATGGCCTTTCATATGTGGACTTTATGTTGCAGCCTTAGTTGCAGTTAAAAGATTTAAACTCGCCGAAAGAAAGCTCTTAACGCTGACCAATATTTTAAAAACTTCAAAATTGAATAATATGAATTTTGGATTCAATGAATGGATAAAAGCCCAAAACGGTAAACCAAAGGGGCAGGACTGGCAAACCTGGAGCGCTGCACTTTATCTATATGCTGCAAAATGTGTTGAAGAAAAAAAAACACCCTTTTTTGATGAGATACGTGGATGCTCAGTTGATTCGAAAATAGGGTAGCAGCTCAATACTTGTTACCTATTCTGCAACCTGGAAGAATGACTTTTATTTTTTCTCGTTCAAACAATTTAGTTATACACTTAGAATTCTCTCATAAACTTCCAAATAACCTTCTATCATTTTTTGTTGGCTGAATTTTGAAGTAGCCCATTCCCAACAATATTTCCTGTTAATCATTTTAATATTATTTACTGCTTCTATTGCTTCTTGAATAGTGTTCACTAAGAAACCGGTCTTCCCATCAAGAATTAATTCAGGCATCGAACCTTTGTTAAATGCAATAACGGGTGTGCCACAAAACATGGCTTCAACCACACTCAGTCCAAAAGGTTCTTCAAAACTGATCGGATGTAAAAGAGCAAACGCACCACCCAAAAGCTTATTCCGTTCATCAGGCCCGGAATTACCAACATAAACTACATCATTATCATCGATAAATGGTTTAACCCTAAGGTTAAAGTAATCCTGATCCTGAATTAAACCGGAAATAATGAGTTTTCTTTTTGATTTCTTACTAATTTGGATGGATTCATAAACGCCCTTTTCCGGATGAATCCTGCCGAAAAAAAGCAGATAATCCTCTGATCCAGGCCTGAATATAAATTCCTTGGTGTTAACGCCATTGTAAACGGTTGCAACATAGTCAAGATCAGGACTGCGGTCGGAATTACTGATGGAAACATAATAACTGGAGCCGTTATATTTTTTAAAGACCGGAAGAATTTTTGTAGAAGAAAAACCATGAATAGTCGTTAACATGGGTGTTTTGATCAATCGAGAATAACTTAGAGGTAGAAAATCAAAATTATTATGAATCAAATCAAACTTATCTGCTTGTTCCATCAAATAGCTGATATGAAGGCACTCTGCTACTTTAGGATCGACACTAGAATTTTCGGAATACGGTTGTTCGCAAACTGACATTAATTTACCCTTTGTAATAGAATCGCCTGTGGCAAATAAAGTTACATCAATACCTCGTTCAACCATTCCCTCAGCGATATTAGATGCAACTTGTTCCCAGGGGCCATACTTTCGGGGAGGCGTCCGCCAGGCAATAGGTGAAAGTATTGCAATTTTCATAGTGCATATATTTAAATTCTGTTGCTAATTCTGCTTCTGAATATATCCAACGAAACTAAAATGAAGTATGACCAGAACTTTTACAGTGGTTTCCGTGGTTTATTTAAACAATGCTCAACGAGAGCTTCTATTGTGGCTGTGCCTACACACATCACCTTGTCAGCACCACCCCAATAGATTTTGAGACTTCCATCATCCTCTGGGACAGCGCCACAGGTAAACACTACATTATGAACATAGCCTGTAACTTCATAAACTTCTTCAGGCTGTAGAATCCATTCATCGCCAACGGCAATAATTTTTGATGGATCTTCCAGATCGTGTAATGCCACCCCTAGTCTATAAATACTCCCATCCATAGTAGGAAATACACCGTGATAGATGCTTAACCAACCACGGGATGTTTTAATAGGAGGCGCTCCAGGACCTATCTTCATTTCATCCCAATGGTATTGTAATGGTTTCATGATTAGTTTCGATTCGCCCCAATACTTTAGATCCGGAGAATAGGATATCCAGATTGACCAGGGCGATATTTCTGAATGAGGACGGTCGAGCCTCACATATAATCCCCCGATTTTTTCAGGAAAGATAACAACATTCCTGTAGTCGGATTCGGTAATAAGTGCAACCCTTTCAACTGATTTGAAATTTTTTGTTTTTGCCAGTCCAATACGAACGCCATGCCTGGAATAGGCACTATACGTAATGAGGTATTCGCCGTCCATAAAAACAATCCTTGGATCTTCCACACCATAAGCTTCATATTCTTTAAAAATCCCCTCAGCTGACGGAATCATAAAAGGTTTATCATTCACTTTAAAATCGTAGCCATCATCACTCTCTGCCATTCCCAGTATACTTCTTCCATTCAGTTTATGTGAGCGAAATATCATTATATACTTTCCCCCGTGCTTCACAACAGCTGCATTATGTACTGTAGCTACCGGATAGGGAACATCATCCTTTGTGAGGATAGGATTATTTTGATATCTGTTAATTAACATTGCTTTTTTTATAGTTACAATAGCATAATCTTTGGCAGTTGTTGTGAAAGATTTGGTTTTTTTCTGATTGATGCTGTTGCCACTCTTTCCTATGTTATTTCTTCAATCTGATTCATGAAATTCTTCAAAAGCCTGTAATACTGTTAAATGAGAAATTAAATACGCCAGTGAACTTTCAGCGCCCTGGTTGCGGTTGACACCATAACTTTCGAATCCATCACAGCATCCATTGGTCTCAAAATCATACAGGCTCATTCGCAGATCATTTTCACCCAGAAACCATAAAAATGAGGTGTATAGCTTATTCAGATATTCTTTATCCTTTGTTACATGAAAGGCCTGGTGGTACATTAATACCATGGCCATTGCATCGATTGGTTGTTGGGCAAAAACAGAGCGTTCCCCATCTTTTTTATACCATTTCTCATTTCCAATGATCGACAAATAATTATCCTTGAGTGTATGTTTAGCAAGAAAGTTCATAGATTTGATTGCTGTTTCTGTTATTTTATCATCGTTCAGTATTTCTGCTGAATGAAGAAGCGCTAATGGTAAGATGCCGTTATCGTAGGCCAGTAAGGATTCGAACCATTTCCAATCAGGGGATTCATTCTCCTCGTAATGATTGATTAATGAGTAGGCTAAGTTTCGTAACCTTTCAGTCATCGTATCGTCTGATGGATTGCTTTTGAGGTAATAGCTCATGCCAATCATCGTATTTGCAATACCCCTGATAGATTTTAATTTTTCAAAATTGGGAGATGCATTAAAAAACATCAATCTGCCTGTTTGATAATAAGCATCATTGGGGGCATTACCCAGTAAATATCCCAGGGCCCATATCGTTCTTCCAAAAGAGTCTTCGGAGCCTACCTCATCCAGGAAGTTTCTGTTAAAACTCAGGAAATTTCGGAAGGTCCCATCTGTATTTTGCATGTAATGGATATAGCTTAAGTAGATGGGAGATAATTCAAGAGCATGATTATCCTTCATTTGCCTGTATGTCATTAACACCATCAACAATGCCCTGGCATTATCATCCAGACAATAACCTTCTTTTAAATTGGGAATGCCAAATTTAGCATGTTGGATGATGCCTGTGTCGTCCGTGAGTCGATTGATATGGGCTAAAGAAAAAGGGGGTAATATAAGTAAATCGAATACTGTATCTTTTTTTACAATTACCTTAAATCCTTCCTTTAGAATATTTTCAGCAAGTGTAAGATATTTTTCTCCTGTTTTAGGCCACGTGATTTTACGGCCATAATCAAACGCTTTTGCTTTAATCTCATTAAGCTCATTGGGATTATCTAAAAGTTCTGACAAGGTAGCAGTAAGGCTGTTTGTGTCATTAAAATTAAAGAGCTTTCCCCTTCCCTCTGCCAACAGTTCTGTTGCATGCCAATACGGCGTTGAAATAACTGCTGAACCTACTCCAACAGCATATGAAAGTGTTCCGCTTGTAATTTGGGCTTCGTTCAAATAGGGTGTAATGTAAATATCAGAAGCAGATAAGTATTTGAACAAATCTTGCTGGTTAATAAACTCATTAAGAAACATGACATGCTTTTCAAGTTGAAGGCTTTTGACCAAACGCATTAAGAAAATACGATATTCTTCACCGGAATGTCGCAACACATTGGGGTGGGTTTTACCCAAAACGATATAAATTACATCGGGGTGTTTTTCAACAACTTTGGGCAATGCTTTTATTACTGTTTCAATTCCTTTATTACGTCCAATAAAACCGAAAGTAAGTAACACCTTCTTGTTTTTGAGCTTAAACTCCTTTTTCGATTTTTCCTGGTTAAAATGAAAGTCTGGAACGCCATGTTCTATAAAAACAATTTTTTCTTCAGATACATTGTAAATATTTATCAGGAATTCAATGGCCTTGTGGCTCATCACCACTATTTTATGTGCCATTTTACATATTTCCTGCAAAATAGCCTTTTCGTTATAAGAGGGGGTTTTGAGTATGGTATGCAGGGTTACAATAAGAGGAATTTCCAATCTATGGAGCAAAGGAAGTATATATACTCCGTTTTGACCACCAAAAATGCCAAATTCATGTTCAAGGATACAAAGGTCAGCGCCGCTTAGATTAATGAATTTAGCAGCCTTTAAATAATCTCTCTGGTGTTCTTGTCTGATAGTCAGTTTTACTTCTTCAGGGTATTCATAAGTAAGGTTGTTGTCGTTTAATGCAATAACAAAACCCTCGTATCTATATTCTTCACTTTCATTGTCATAAATCATTGAATTGAAGAGGTTATTCGTAAAGGTGGCAATGCCACATTCCCGAGGTAGATATGTGCCAATATAAGCTAATTTCATATTTTTCCGGTCTGCATTTGATTTATTATCCATATGCCCTGCAATATACAATAAATCCCTGTTGAGAGTTAAATATTAAATAGTACGGACTGTAAACGAAATGAATCTATAATTTACTTATGTTGTTTCTTGTCGAGCGCTTGGCTGCTTTGCTGCTCTTTTTTCTTTCAGGCTTTTATTTAACCGGCGCTTTTTATTGTTTTAACTTTTTCCTTCTTTATTTTTTGACATAAGTTATATTTTTTTAGTTTATTTCAAAATGTTTATGATCTCTATTGAAACAAATTTTACTAAACTTTTAAAAAAGGATAGATTATTCCAAATTTTCTTTTATTCTGAAATTTATCAGACTCAATTAAATTAATAAGGAAATGTGTTTTTCGATTTTTTAATTTTTACATCGGGTTAATTTAGGCTAATGTTTTTACAGTTCTGCCTTCACTATCATCTGACCGTGGATGCATACCCTATTTTTGAAGTATAGTTTCAATAAACTTAAATAACTTATTGGATTAAAGATATTATCTATAGTAAAATTATGATTTTATTGAAATCCAGTGATCCAACTTGATTTCTAAGAATTCAAAATGATTATGTTTTGTCTTTTTTAATAGACACCTGAAATGTACATAAGCCATCTTACTAAGTAATCCTACAAATCCTGATCCTAAGATTATTAATGAATCTCTACATTTTAACTCCTATTTTGCAGTTAACCTTGATACTTAAAGTTCATTTAGTAAGATATGGATTCTATTGACTGTTTTTACCTGATAAATTCAAAGGTTTTAAACTGCCATGGATCAAAAGAAACCTTATCGACAACCTCATTTATTCTGTTGCCTCGAAGATCAGTTTCAATCAGACCAGAGGTATTATTTAGGTTGAAGATCCCAGTTTCGGATTGTCTACCCGAAACGTCATACATCCTGGCAATTACCTTTCCGTTGTCTACGTACAAAGCGGAAAGAATTACATTTTTTGAACGTATATCAAGGATTTCCAGTTCAGGTCCCAAATTTCCACTTTGGGGATCACTGGCTTTGAATCTAAAGGGAAAATTGTACGAAATTGCCTTCTTATGAATATCAGCAGATTGCCAGTTTCCGGAATATGGAAGCAGTGCGAATTCGTATTCATATGCACCTTTAAGCATCCTTGTCCCCCAGATATAATACATTGCATAAACCAGGGGAATTGAATTACCTCCATCTGCTTCATTGACAAGGCACATGGTCCCCTTGTTAAAAACGGCCACTCCTTTCGTGTCATCTTCAATAGCTGTCCAGTAATTGCCCTGGATATATTTATCTTCTGTTTCTGCAATGACAAAAGGTAAATCCCTAACCCCTTTAGATAGATTGTTCAGGCTCGGGTAAAATTTAAACCTCAGTTTTTTTTCATGAATAAATGGGGAAACACTTTCCCTTTGGTTATTACTTAGTTGTCCTATTCTCTGGCTATCAAGCTTTACTGCTACTTTCCAATCCAAGTATGGGGAATCAGCTTCAATTTTTAATTGTATTGTGTAGGGAATTTCAGAAATAAATCCATATTCTGTTGCTATAACCCATGGCGATCCCGGATTAACTTTTGAAATGATCCATTTACCCGAAGATTCACATTCTTCTCCATTGATCAAACCGGTAAGAAAGGCGCTTCTACTTCCGGATTTAAATATATTATCTCCGGACTTTTTATTTAAAAGGTACTTGATTCCTCCATTTTCAGATAATTGTAAATCATAAAAAGGGGTGTTAATCTGTAATTTTTCATGATCTACATTTATTACTCCTTCATATGAGGAGTCGATTTCTGTAAGTGGAATTATGCTATAAACCTTTAATCCAATGCTTTTGATATTAGCCTGAAAAGCTATTTCACATTCCATTATATGGCCACTCGAAAACCTGTTGGCTTCAAGTATTGTAGATGCAACTATTTCTTTTCCACAATAAACAGCTACATCCTTAGCCAGCCCTCTTTTAAATTGTACTTTTGTTTGTATCCATTGTTTCCCGGGCCATGACAAAGGATTAAAAACTAATACTTGCTTGTATCCTTCACATTTCATATTTTTTGCTAGATCTTCCAGAATTTGGTGTTGAACATTCTCTGATTCATTTAATGAAATGTTCAGATGTTTTCGGGCGTCCGGAAGTAATCCGACTATCTGAATATCGTGATGTTGTGCCAATAGTAAATGTTTCCAGGAATTATCAAGTTGTTCTTCGTAATTCTTTCCATTTATTAAGAAACCAAGAGCAGAAAGTCGTTCAGTGGTTAACAGTTGAACTTCTGTTTCTCTGCTTTTATTCCATATCTCATTCCCGCAATATCCCCAGGGCATTCTTACAGTAAAATCATTGGGTTGTGTTTTAAATTCCACTTTCGGTTCGGTGTATAAGGATAACAATTCATCCAATAGAATCCATTGATAAGATTTATTTCCTTCATATTCCTTTACAAGTTCCTCCTTCCGTAAGTCTGAGTCATCAGCCCTGGTTGCAAGCAGTGGATTGATATGATGAAACTGTTTTCTGAAATCCTTCAGGGAGAGTTGAGCATCAGGCCCCGGATACCTGGTAAGGATCCAGTTATCCACAGGTGTTTTACCAAAAGCGGCACCTTCACCTTCATAGGTTGGAATGGTAGGTATAGGTGATCCATCCGTGCCGATCCACCATCCGAAAGGTTCATCATATGTTGGATTATAGCCGTACATCATATAATGTGTTCGCATAATGGCCCCGTTGAAGCCAAATCCTGTTAAAATCTGTGGGATTTGTGCATGCATGGCATGTTCACTCATTAGGTAAACCTTGTTTTCGTAGTTAAAATATTTTTTATTGGCTTCCAATGCATATCCAATTTGCCGGATATTGGATTCTTCACTTATAAAAGTCGATAATGGTTGCCCATATGTACAGGAACCAATCCCGAATCTTCCTTCATATGTTTTCAGATATTGCTGTATTTTTTCCAGTAGTGCAGGTTGATTTTCAGATAAATAATCATATACATAAGCTTCGTTATCCAGGCCTATCTTAAATCCGGGATATTTATCAAGCCATTCAACTGCATTATCCAGTCTTTCTTCGAAATGATCTGTTCCCCATAGTATTAATCCTCCATGATCATAGGTGAGCATATACATAGTCTTATCAGCAGGTAATATATTTTCATCAAGATAATTCTCAGAAATATGGGATGTTAATATAACTAAGCTGGTTATTAGGGAAAAAAAAGGAGTAACATGATTCATCATATAGTATAAAAAATTTATATTGATTTGAAAATTTCAGACTTAAATGAAGTCACAGAAATTAATTTGTAGTTTGATTAAAAATCTTAGAAAGTAAATTAATGATTATTTTATTCTTATAAAATATGATGTGTGTTTAAGTTGTATGTTACCCCATACGGATATTTTGAAATGTTTTTTTTGGTTAAATGGTTTCATTCGGGTATTTGATAGCCTTCTTGTTACATATTTATATTTTCAAGACTTACATAGAACCTACTTAATTTTTACTGTAGAGGCTAATAATACGTCGAATTTTAGTTACAGTTTTACATATTATTATTTGCTAATATGTTGTTCATGAATTCTCTGGCCATTTTAGCTTGTTCATGGATATAATCAATCTTAGCTGTTGTTCCATCCTGCAAACGAACGTGGTGGCACAATTCATATGAAAAATAGCCTGAAAATCCAATTTCATTCATCAGCTGAATGTAGCGGTCATAGTCTGCCCAATCAATGGTTTCCTTAAAATATTTATCTTTCATTACCATGAGCTGTACGTTACCTGATTCGTCCCTGAAAAATTCACCACCAAAATGTGAATGTATTTGCAATGATCCAACAGTACGGACAGCATTTTCCACCCATTCAGGATCTTTTCGGACCATCATGGGTGCATCAAGACAAATTTTCAGCCAAGGTGAATCTACTTCCTTTACCATCTGATAGCAATCTCTCCAGTCTCGTAATAAAGGTGCATGGTTCTGCAAGGCCATGATAACGCCGAATTCTTCTCCGAAACCGGCGGCTTCTTTCAGACACTCCCTGGCATACTCCCAGCGTTCTAATCGAGTGGCAAATGGATATTGTGCTTCAAAAGAATAAACACTGCCTCTTGTCAGGTCATAAGTACCGACACCATTCCTGATAACAACGCCAGGCCATGCGGCAAATAACCGGACGATCTTAGCTCCAAGATCACGGGCTAGTCGGGCTGTTTCTTTCACCATGAGTAATTGACATTCCCGTTGTTCTGGTACCGGACTGGAAAAATCGTTATTTGCGGCAATACATGGCATCTCAATACCTGCTTTCTCCATAATATTACGCATTTCATCCCTTCGTTTCTCGCTAATATCCATTGGATTGCCCTGCGGACGTTTATTGTCCAATTCTATTCCGTCGTAGCCATATTCTTTTCCTTTACCAACGAATTCTTCAAAAGTTAATCCGGGTCCATCAAACCATACGCCCAGGTATGTGATTCCATATAATCCGATTTTAATTTTACCGGTTCTTCTTGCAGTAGACTTTTTAATATTGGTCTCTTCAGTAGCGGCAATTACCTTGTTTTTTAAGGCCATATTACCCAATACAGCTGCTCCTGCAGCAGCTCCTGTGCTTGCTAGGAATTTCCTGCGTTTCATAGAAGTTGGGATTAAAAAAATTAAAAATTACTTTTTAAAATTTAGTGAAAAAAAAAATTTTCTCCTATTATATACCTTGATTTTTACATGATAATGATTGATCCGATTTCGAATAGGATAGAATTATTGAATAAAGTTTAATAATTATTAAAAAATAATTTTTTTAATAAGTCTAATTTATTAGTTTGCTGAATTAAACATTTTCTAAAACCTAATAACTACTACTATGGCAACCATTATCTTAAGTCATGATGTCGAGAATTTTGACTCATGGAAACCTTATTATGAAGCTGATTCGTCAAGAAGAGAGGAAGCTGGATTTAAAGAATTAGCAGTAGGTACCCACTCCGACAATCCTAAAAAAGTATTTATGATCTGGCAAGGTGATCCAGTAAAAGTTGAAAAAATGCTCCAGGATCCGGAACTGGCAAAATTAATGAAAGAAGCTGGTGTCATTAGTATTCCAGAAGTAACTATAATAAATTCTTAATTAGCAGAATTGGTATTATAATTAAATATAAAACCTAAAAATTGTGTCAGTAAGAAATAAAAGAGACTTATCATTTCAGCATGATATCCTTTGGATCCTTAACCTTAACTTATCATCAATTTAAGAAATATGTGAAATCCTGATTCCAATTTTTATTCAACAATGTATTAACCATTTCAACAAAAAGGTCTAATAAAAATATATAAATGTTAAAGGTTATACATTTAATGTGAGTGCGTTTTACACATAAACTTTATTAATTATATTAAAAGTTTATTAAATTTAATTTAAATCTTTGTTGCCAGATGAAAGCCTATGATATCGAAATTATATTAAGTAGGCAATTAGCTGAAACGCTATCGATAGCTATGTTCATTATCGATACAGAAGGATCGCTTCTATTTTATAATGAACCCGCTGAAGAAATTCTTGGGAAGAAATTTGAAGATACAGGGGTAATGTCTGTTGAGGTATGGGGCACCATTTTTAAACCGCTTGATGATAAGGGAAATGCTTTAAAGCCCGATGATCTTCCCCTGGTTAAGACCTTAAATAGTCGTTTACCAGCACATGGCTCTTTTTGGATTGAAAGTCTGAAAGGTGAAAAATATAACATTTCAGTGAATTCCTTTCCTCTTATTGGAAGAGGAAATAGATTCGTAGGTGCAGTGGCTATATTCTGGGAAATTTAATGAATCATGAAAATTAAAGTATTAGGAACACGTGGCTCGCTACCGACCACCAACCCGAATACCTTACATTATGGAGGTAACACGCCTTGCATTGAGATATTGGAAGATGATCAACTTATTATTGTTGATGCAGGTACAGGAATTCTTAATCTATCTCATCAAAAATTAGATTTATTTACCCGTTTTGATATACTTTTAACACATTTACATTTTGATCATATTCAGGGATTGGGTTTTTTCAAACCACTTTTTAATCCTTCCAGTGAAATACATATTTGGGGCCCGGCAAGCAGTTCACAAAGTTTAAAGTATAGACTGAACAGATATTTGTCACCGCCGCTATTTCCTGTGCATTTCCGGGATCTTCCAAGTAGTACCTATCTTCATGAAATTTCTCATTCTTCATTTGAAATCGGCAAATTGCAAATTAATTCAAATTATATTAGTCACCCAGGACCCACGGTAGGATATAGAATTTCAAATGCAAATGCTGTATTTGCTTATTTCCCTGATCATGAGCCGGCTCTTGGAATTAACGGATGGAATGCCGGGAAACAATGGATATCAGGAATTGAACTTGCCTTAAATGCTGATTTATTGATACACGATAGTCAATATACTCTTGATGAATATGAAAGTAAAGTCGGATGGGGTCATTGTACGGTAGAAGACGCAGTAAGGTTCGCTTCGCTGGCAGAGGTAAAAAAATTATTGCTATTCCATCATGATCCGAACCATACTGATAAGGATTTGGAAAATATTTATGAAGATTTCATACAAAAAAACTCATTTGGATTTAACATAGAACTAGCGGTTGAAGGAAGTGAATTTGACTTAAAATAAAAACTTGCAGATAGTCAATTTTATAGCAAAATTGCAGATTTCAGGGCAGTAGGAGTAAGTATTGAACAATTCAATAGCGACACTTTAAGTACAGATGTTCTTATAGGTCGATGTGTCTTTATAAATAATCATGCGGAACGAATTGCAAGATTGAGAATTGCAGATATGTTTGAATATTGAGTTTTGACCATTAAAATTTTTCCAGTTATATTTAATATTGTTTAACCAGAATTATGTTTCCAGTTTATGAATTCAAAAAATCAAGAAGATGCCATTTTTCAAATGGCTACGTCCTTTGTAAATCAAACAAGCTGTAATATTTTTCTCACCGGCAAAGCAGGGAGTGGAAAGACCACTTTTTTGCAGAATATTACAAAACTTGGGGTGAAAAATAATGTTGTGGTGGCCCCTACAGGTGTAGCTGCAATTAATGCAGGTGGTGTCACCATACATTCTTTCTTTCAACTCCCAATTGGAATATATGTCCCTGAAACATGGCAACCTGAATTTCAGCATTTTGCACAAGCTGTTTATACGCCCAGCACACTACTAAAAAAGATCAGGATCAACAAACAAAAACGTAAACTTATGCAGCAATTGGAGCTTCTGATTATTGATGAAGTTTCGATGGTAAGAGCTGACATAATGGACGCGGTAGATATGGTTTTGAGATTTATCCGGAAAAATTACAAACAGGCATTCGGTGGTGTACAAATTCTTTTGATTGGAGATCTTTATCAGCTACCTCCTGTTGTACCTGAACAGGATAAACAATTGATATCCAGATATTATGATAGCCCATATTTTTTTTCTGCGAGAGTAATACAAAAGTCACCCCCTGTAATTCTGGAACTCAAAAAAATATTCAGGCAAAAGGATAAAGAATTTTTGGACTTACTTAGTAAAATCCGTCATAATCAAATAAGTGAAACGGATTTAAAAAGATTGAACAGTTCTTATAATCCGAACTTTAAGCCTCCTGCATCAGAAAACTACATCACACTTTGTTCACATCATTATAAAGCAAATGTCATAAATGAACGGGAACTCAAACAACTGCCAGGCAGGTTGTATCAGTTCAAGGCATCTGTAGAGGGTGAGTTTAATGAATCGGCGGCACCTACTGATAAAACACTTTTCTTGAAAAAGGGCGCCCAGATCATGTTTATTAAAAATGATACAGGAGAAAAAAAAAGGTATTACAACGGTAAGATCGGATTAATCAGTGAAATTGATGAGGAGGAGATCACAGTCTACTTTCCGGAAGATAAACGTACCATTTTTCTCGAAAAGGAAGCCTGGAGGAACATAAGATATACTTATGACAACACAACGAATAGTATTATCGAAAAAGAATTGGGTACCTTTCACCAATATCCAATTCGATTGGCCTGGGCGATAACAATTCATAAAAGCCAGGGTCTCACCTTCAGGCACGCAATAGTTGATGCCGGCGATTCCTTTACAAGTGGTCAAGTATATGTGGCATTAAGCCGACTAAAAAGTATGGATGGTCTTATTTTGCTAACACCTATTCAAAAAGAAAGTATTTTAAACGATCTCGAGGTTCAGGATCAATTAATACCTCAGAATCAAATACAATTACAAGCTTTACTTGAGTTGGAACAAAAGAATTTTTTAACTACCATTTTGTTGAACAGCATGAATTGGGAGGCTTTTATAAATAAATTCAGGGAATTTGCTGATGAATATAAGGAAAAACAGATCAGCCACCGTGAAGAAGCAATACAAATGGTGAATGATTGTATAGAGAAAGGTGAAGAATTAAAAAACGTTGCAAGGAAATTTCACAAGCAAGTATCCAAACTTTTAGCTGCCGGGAATAAGGAGTTTCCTCTTCTGTCTGAAAGAATGCAGGCTGCTTATTTATATTTCAGCAGAAATTTAAAAGATGGAATTGAAATCAAAATATCCGAACATTATAAGCAAATGCGAAAAAGGACCAGAATGCGGAAGTATCTGCAGGCACTGCAGGGACTTGAACAGGCAGTGATGTTAAAGACCAGGGAAATAAAACAGGCTAGGGATCTGACGATGGGGCTGGAAAAAGGAGAAAAAATATCCACCTTATTATCTAACTTCAATGAACAGCAAAAAAAACTAACCCTTGAACCGAAAAACAATATTGTACCCAAAAAGCCACAGAGAGGAGATAGCCGAAAGATCAGTTTTGAAATGTATCAGCAGGGTAAATCAATAGAAAAAATAGCTTTTGAAAGAATGTTAAGCCCTGGCACGATAGAATCGCATCTTTTATATTTTATTAGCGAAGGAAGGCTGGATGTTCATGCGTTAGTTTCAAAAGAAAAATACGATTGTTTACTTCCAAAATTGATTGAAAGATCAACGGAAACACTCTCAAAGATTAAAAGTCAATTGGGTAATAAATATACCTATAATGAAATAAGGGCAGTGCTGAATCAAATTAACCATATGAATAAATCAAAAAGTTAAAGTGTAAAGCAAAGTTTTAAAGTTTAGTTTGTGATCTATTTGAAATATTGATATTGTAATTTATTTTAGATTTGATATCTGAGAATTAAGATTTTGTAATTGGTATAAATATTTTAATCTTTAAAAATTGTTAATGGTAAGTTATTCTTATGATTGAATTTCATAGGGAGGAAACTCAGCTACCTGCAGATACTTTACGACGGTAATTTTCGGCTTCCCAATTTTCGATAAAGTGAATTTGTTTATCATTCAAAAAATTAGGTCCCCCGAAAAAATTCGAATAAAAAGAAATTTTCATAGCATCCTCAAAAACATCCAATACCAGTTTGGCTGCTGCTTCATTTTTTTCGACAGCTATAACCGGTCCTTTTTCTACCAAAATAACCTTTGGATCATATCCGAATTTTTTCTGATATGTATATAATGATTTTTCTATTGCTGAAGGATGAATGGAAAGGTCTTTTTTAATGGGAATTTTCATAGGATGAGCTTTACAATACACGATTTCATCAGGGATAAAGGGTCGATCGACCCTGGTAATTGACTTTTGATCCTTGGTGTAATGTGCAATCAGGGTATTGAACCGGTGTTTGTAATACATTTTTTCACCAAGCATGATTGATAATAAAGTGATAATTTCATTAACAGGACCTTTGTAATCAATCGAATCTATTTCAATAATGATTTGAATTCTGGATAGAATTTTCGTGTTGATAAAATCATAAATTCTTTTGATTTCAGCAACGGATTCTCCTCCTACAAAAACTCCGTGGTTTTGAAGAAACAGTATTTTTGGATCAAATCCATATCGAGAGCGATACTGATCCAGGTAAGAATTAATTTTTTTGGATAAAATATATCCAGGATCGACATAGGGCACGAATAAAACCTCTTGACCAAATAATTCCTGGATATGTCTTTTAACATCTTTAGCACAAAGTAATGCATTAACCAAAAAAGGATGTGTATGAACAACGTAGGGATACTGGATGATATCGTGCAGCGAAGCTTCAACGGATGGCCTTAATTTCTTTTTGCTTTTAATATGGGAATTCATAAGATCTCTCATAACTTCCTCTTCACGGATTTGTATGTCAGAACTATAATTTTTATTCATGATCTTTAATAGCGCATTTCTGTCAAGCACGGCAAAACCTTCTTCGGTAATAGTTGCCAGTGCATATCCACTGGCTTTAATATAGATGTAGTTTTCATCCTTATAGGATGTATTTCCTCCCCCTCCAAGGGTATAATCCTTCTTAGCCCCATAAAACCTTGATATGTCAATCAGATCAACAATTTCCTTTTTCATATTGATAATTGGTTTTCATTCTTCGATATCATTATCGAGTTCTGGGATGAAATTATAGTAACGGATGCCAGTGATCCTGTCAGTATGATCTAATCGGGTTCGTTTGGTAGGAGGGAAATCATTAGTTTCATTCATCCAATTCTGCAAGACATCCAGGAGGTCGTAGGCGATACTTCTATAAGTTGGATCTAATGCCAGGTTTATGTATTCGTTTGGATCATTGGATAGATCATAAAGTTCCACAGATGGTCTGGGAACTATAAATATCAGTTTTTGCTCATCAGATAATGAGTTGGTTTTTTTCTTTTCAAGTAAACTATACCATGATGGACTGTTAGCAAGGTCAGCTGCAGTACCATGTGGTTTTTCAGTATAGGCATTCAAAATAAGTTTATATCTATTTGATCTTATACTTCGCATGTGTTCATCACAATCATGCCAATTACGTTCACTGAACACATAATCATGTGAAAAACCAAAATTACCGGTGAGTATCGGTACCCAACTCAAACCAGTCATATCATCCGGTTTTTCTAACTGAGCTAATTCCAGTATTGTAGGAGCCAGGTCAATTACACTGGTTAAACCATCATAGAATTCGTTTACTGGTACATCAGGTCCGGATATTATTAAGGGAGTCTGGATACCGACATCATATAATGTACCTTTTTCTCTTGGGAAAGGAGCACCATTGTCACTTAAAAATACTATATAGGTGTTATTTAACATTTTTTTATTTTCCAAAATTCTCAGATACGAACCAATTACACTGTCCATGCGTGAAATTTCGTCATAATATAATGCAATATCCTTTCGGGTTCTTATATCATTTACCAAATGATTCCTGACTGATACGTTTTCAGGTTGATGAGGTATAGAGATTACATTTTCCTGATAGATTCGATGAGGATCATAAAATCCTGTCCAGAAAAAGAATGATTTTCCTTTGGATTCGTCAATAAATTTTTCAAAGTCCTCAAATTGATTTGAATACCAATCAAATTGGGAATTTCCCACTGGGCCCCAGTGCGTTTTTCCATTATGTCCTGTGAAATAACCAGCAGTCCTTAAAAACGTTGTTAGAAATTTTTCGCCCTCGGGTAAAGGAGTATGCAAGTCTTCTGTCCTTGTGGTATGAGGATACTTTCCAGTCAATATACTGATACGTGACGGGCTGCATTGTGGGGATGTAAGATATGCCTTCTCAAACATCATCCCTTGTCTGGCCAATCGATCGACATTGGGTGTTTTTATGAAACTGTTACCATAACAACCAAAATCAAGACCGGCATCATCAGCGATGAGAATTAAAAAATTAGGTAGTTTTTGATCAGTTTTTAAGGGATTTGCAGGAATTAAATAAGGAAAAAATAAACAAACGAAAAAAAAGACATGGATACTGTGGGGGTTTAATTTAACACTTTTCATACGTTATGAATCATTTTCAAGAAAATTACAATTCCTGATAAAGTTAACCCAAAAAATTCATGAATATTTCGTACAACTGTGTCATCCATTTGTCACTATGCTCCGACACTGAAACTTCGGAGAAAGCGTAAGGTTTGCCGAAGGGGAATCACGCGGCAATTTATTTGTGAATAATTGGGATTAAGACTTTTTACAGTTAGATATTTACTGGAAATTCAGAATACGAATTAATAATGTGTTTAATCTTTACGATAATATAATGAATTATGGTTTAATTGTTTTAATGTAAAATCATCAGGAACTAATAATCTTTTCAAATGAAAAAGTATTTTCAGGATAAGGTGATTGTGATCACGGGAGGGGGTGCTGGGTTAGGGCAAGCGCTTGCGATAGAAATGGCTCACCATAATGCAAGAATATTTGTGCTGGATATCAATAAGAATTGGGCCAAAGAAACGTCGGAAATGATCCTTCAAAATGGAGGGAAGGCCAGTTATTATCAGGTTGATGTAACTGATTTTGAGCAATTATCTGATATTATTGAAAAAATTTATAAAACAGAGGGCAAGATTGACATATTAATCAATAATGCCGGGATAAGTGTTACGGGAGAAGTCAGAGATATGCATCTTAAACACTGGAGTAAAGCAATCAACCTTAACTTAATGGGGGTTATTCATGGTATTACGATTGTATATCCTAAGATGGTAAAACAGGGTTTTGGACAGATTGTAAATATTGCTTCTATGGCGGGATTAGCACCTGTTCCTTTTATATCTCCTTATGTAACTTCTAAATATGCAGTTGTAGGATTATCAAGGTCGCTCCGATTGGAAGCACAGGGCCTGGGCGTAAAAGTAAACCTTGTTTGTCCCGGAAGGTTAAATACTTCTATTTTAGATCATTCAATGATGGTGAATGTAGATAAAAAAAAGTTGCAATCAAATGTACCCTTTAATGCCATGCCATTAACGAAAGCTGTCAATAAGATATTGAAAGGGATTGTTATTAATAAATCTCTTATAATTTTTCCTCCTTACGTTCGATGGCTATGGCTGGCAGATCGTTATTTCCCCTTAATTTTAAAGCCCTTTTATCGTTATAGTATAAAACAATTCAGAAAAATGCGAGAATAAATTTTTTTCTGACCACCACACTCCGTCAGATCGCAACACCTCGTCAGACCGACACACTCCGTCTGACCACGATATCCCGTCGGACCACCCCACTCCGTCTGACCGGTCCTGTATATTATATCCATCTGGTTGGGTAGACAATAGTATTGTATCTCGAATTGTTATGAGGAAAATGTATAAAGAATTCGAAGCTTTTTCTTAGGATGAATAATTTCAATTTGTTACTTTTAGTTGTTTGTTAATTAAATATTCAACAGCTATGAACTTACAACCGGACTATTTGTATCATATCTATAATCGTGGAAATAATAGAAGCCAATTGTTCCTCAAAAGATCGCATTATTTTTACTTTCTTCTGAAAATAGAGAAAGAAATATTACCATATTGTTATATTCTGGCATATTGTTTAATGCCCACTCATTATCATTTTTTAATTGTTCCAAAGAAATATGAGGCAAAGGATGGATTTAAAAGTTATTTAAATGATGAAAATGTCTATCACCCTTTAACTCGAAAAATAGGTTCATTACAAAGTTCTTTTTCCCAGGTACTGAATAATGAATTTAATGAATTTGGATCTCGATTTCAGCAAAAGGTCAAGTCAAAATTATTGAATAGTTCTGATGGATATCCTTTAGCATGTTTTCATTATATACATCAAAATCCTCTGAAAGCCAACTTGGTAACTCAACTTGATCAGTGGGAGTTTTCTTCCTATAAGGATTATGCAGGATTAAGGCCAACTTATTTAATCGATGCTGAGATCACCAAAATTTGGCTGGATATTCCTACAGATCCTATACAGTTCATAAAAGAATCTATGAATTTTATTATTCAGGAAAACTATGCCAAGTATCATTTTTTAAGATAAATAAATTGATTTTTAAAATTTTTCCTACTTGATTTTCGGGTGATCAAACTTACTCATTAACCAATTACTCCCGTCTGACCAACCCACCTCGTCAGACGAATATGCGTCGTCAGACCAGTCCCATCCGTCTGACAAGAATTCCTCTTTGGCCCCCATTGATTTTTTACGTCCATGAGGAAAATGGGAAGGAATATTATTTTGATAATTAAAAAACTGAAATATAAATCAGCTTAAGTGCTTTGTGGAGAAAATTTCAGGTAATTTTGAAGAATATTTGTGATAATGTAGTTAGTATATTCAAGTGTCCAGTAATTTTCCTCCTGCTTTTCGTAGTTACTCTCAATTTTTTGCAGGTAAATCGAAACGTCCATTTCATTCCAGTAATATCCCTTTACGATTTCTTTAAAATCACCTTCACCATTTACAATTTCTTCATATTCATGACTTGTGGAGAAAACCTGATCTATTGAACGGATTAAGCGGGTCAATTCCTCATCATGTATATTAATTATTTCAATTCTTTCAATGTATTTGTATCCAATAATTGTAAATTTTATATTCTGATTATCAAGCAAAAATGCTTCTTCGGTAACCTTTGATCCAAAAATATCAGAATAAAGTATTTCTATTTTTTCTCTATCGACCTCATCTCCCACTGAATAACCGTATATTTTATATTGAGGTTGGCTTTTGGAATTAATTTCGGGTATGTTTAAATCTTTTGTTTTCAATTCGTAAACTCGGGAGGTGGACGTGTTTGAAAACAGTAATAAAAATTTAGTATCGAGGTAGTTTTTCACAGCAATTGAAAAAGTATCGGGAAGAAAATGAGCTTTCGTAATTACGAATTCCGTAATACCTTGATCCTCTACCATTTCCATCGATGTTGGGACAAGTTTTTTAATGATTACTTGACCGGTTTCCAAATATTCTATCGGAACAAGAGAATCACCGACCAGTTGATTAGATAAGGTATCCAGGTATTTAAATGAGTGATATTTATTATCCTCAATGAATATTTGATCATTTGTTCCCCAGGAATATTTAAATATATTCTTTTGCTGATCAATCACATAATCGGTCTTTTTGCAATGCGATAAAAACACAATGCTGAAAAGAATTAGATTGAAACCATATCTGAACATTTCTATTTCTTTTTTGTATTGTAAAAATAGCTATTTTATTATTATTTGCTTTTTTCTTTATTTTTCTCGCTTAATTAAAAAGTGAGTGAATTATCCATGTGTGTTAATATATGTCCCAGACAGGATATTTAGTATTATAATGTTTTAATCGATATATAATGAATAGACAACGTTCGCAGAAAAACAGCCGGAAAAACCAAATGAAAAAGCTAGATAAACCAAAGGAGGTTGGTGAAATACTTGAAGAGCAACTCGAAACAAGTCTCAAAGAGTTCAACCGATCCAATACCGGATTGTTTATGTCTGCGTTTACTGCCGGCCTGGAAATCGGTTTCAGTATTCTTTTAATGGGAACAGTTCTGACTATGTTTGGCGATATTTTAAATCCGGAAACGCTTCATCTTTATCTTGGATTATGTTATCCGCTGGGTTTTATTTTTGTAATTATTGGACGATCTGAACTATTCACAGAACATACGGCACTAGCCATTCTTCCGGTATTAAGTGGGAATGTAAAATAAAGGATCTATTCATATCATGGGGGATTGTTTATGGGGGGAACCTTATAGGTGGTTTTTTATTCAGTATTTTAAATGTAAAAATTGCCCCTGCAATTGGTATTATCAGTCAGCAGGCTTTTTTTGATCTGGCGTACAATTTCTTAAATTACGATTATTGGATTATTTTTTTAAGTGCATTACTGGCCGGGTGGATGATGGGAATACTTGGCTGGCTGGTCACATCCTCACAAGAGACAATCAGCAGGATACTGGTGATTATACTGGTAACCTTTACGATAGGATTTGCCGGACTTCACCACTGTATTGTAGGATCCATTGAGATATTCAGTGGTATGCTGGTAAGTCCGGATATTAGTTTTCTGGATTATCTGAGATTTCAGTTCTGGGCTACGTTGGGAAATTCAGTTGGAGGAACAGTTTTTGTGGCCGTTTTAAAATACAGTCATGTAAGAGGATAATAAGCTATTGTTCTATAATTACACATCTTACCCCAGAATTATCCATTTCAGCAACGCATTGATTACAATGGTTACATTCGGAAATGTGATTTCTATTTATTTGGATCTTTTTAATAAAATCCGGATCATGGATGAGCGCCCTCCCGATCGCGATCATATCGAATCCTTCATTAAGTATCTGATTTACTCCTTCAGCTGATAACACACCACCCAAATAGGCGATGGGTAAATTAACAACCTGTCGGATTTTTCGTGCCAGCGGCAAAAAGAAATTTTCTTCAAAGTGATATTTTTTAATGATAAGTTTACCGAAAACAGCAAGCGCGATTTTATGCATAAGTTTCTTTTCGGCCTTGATCATTTGATATAAGGGTATTTTTCCACGCATCATGTAGAAAGGAGTTTTGCTGGTATATCCACCACTTAAAACCAGTGCATCCGCTCCGGTGTTTTCCAATGTTCTGGCCACTTCAGTAGATTCGTTTATTTGAAGTCCTCCATAAAATCCATCATCAAGATTTACTTTACAGATTATGGGAAAATCCTGTCCTACAGCATCCCGGACTTTGTCCAGAACTAAAATCGGAAATCTTAATCGGTTTTTAAGAGATCCCCCATATTTATCGCTACGGGTGTTAATCCTTGGGCTTAAAAACTGGCTGATCAGATATCCATGTCCCATATGTATCTCAACAGCATCAAAACCCGCTGCTTTTGATAGCTGGGCTGCCCTGGCGAAATCTTCGGCTGTTTGTATTATTTCCTTATCGTTCATTGATTTCGAGAAAAATAATCCTTCCATAATACCATACAAATTCAATTTGCGCGAAGGTGCCAGGGGTTTTCGACCCTTGATCTGATTATTTTTACTGAAAAATCCACAATGAGTCAACTGAATTGATGCAGCGCAATGATATTGATGAACAGAAGAGGTGAGTTTTTTTAAAGAGGGCAATACCATGTCATGTAAATACATCTGGTCGCTGTGGGTTCGTCCAATATCATTAACCGCTCCATAAGCAACCGTGGTCATGCTGATACCACCCCGGGCGATACGTGTGTGAAAATCAGTAAGTTGATCGGTAGGAATTCCAGAATGGTACATGCCTTCATAAGTGGCGGATTTGATAAATCGATTTTTCAGATGAAGTTTTCTCAATCTTATTGGTGAAAAACCAATTTTCGTATGATTTATTGGTTCAGAATGAAAAATCATTGAATTCTAACAGAATACCACAAATTATTTGCTATTCTAAGTTAATCAATGATAGGACTTAAATTAAAATTTATAATTTTTTATTTATTCCTGTTTCTCTTCTTGTTTTTACTGTCTTCCTGGGCCTCAGTTACGGCAATAGCAGCTATATTGACGATGTCATTCACATCATCCCCTCGTTGTAAGACGTGTACAGGTTTGCTTAAACCCATCAGAATAGGGCCAATGGCTTCAGTTTTCCCAATATTTTCAACAAGTTTATATGCTATATTCCCGGCTTCCAGGCATGGGAAAATGAGAATATTAGCCCTTTCTTTAAGTTTGTTAAAAGGATATAATTTATTTAAAATCAAGGGATCTAAAGCAGTATTGGCCTGCATTTCACCATCAACCATTAATTTCGGGTGGTTTTTGTGTATGATATCCACAGCTCTTTGTACTTTCTTGCTCAACTCATCAGGATTACTGCCAAAATTGGAAAAAGAAAGCATTGCTATTTTTGGTGTTACATCAAACCTTTGAGCAATTTCAGCGGTACACAAAGCAATGTCAACCAATTCTTCAGCAGAAGGATTGATATTGACAGTTGTATCTGCAAAAAAGAAAACATCATCCGGCGTAAGAATAATGTATAATCCGGATACTCTGGATACGTTGGGTTTCATCTGAATGATTTGCAAAGCTGGCCGTATAGTTTCAGGATAATGGTAGGTAAGCCCGGATACCATTCCATCCGCATCACCCATGTGAACCATCATTGCACCAAAGTAATTTCTGTTTTTTATTAAATTGACTGCTTCAACACGGGTAACTCCTTTCCGTTTTCTTAACTGATATAGTTCTTCTGTAAATTTTTCTACTTTTTTCGAGTTTTTTAAGTCGACGATCTCTGTTCCTTTCAGTTCTAGGTGTAACTTTTTTTTCTTATTGTTAATAATTGATTCATCTCCAAGAAGAACAGGTGTGGCAATTCCTTCATCCAGAATAATCTGAGAAGCCCTGAGTATTTTTTCTTCCTCGCCTTCCGGAAAAACAATTCTTTTTGGATCGGTTTTGGCCCGGTTAATAACCATACGCATTATTTCACGTGAACGTCCCAGTTTCGCTTCCAGTTGTTCACGATATTCGTTTAGATCAATTTTTTTTCTGGCTACGCCTGTATCCATTGCTGCCTTGGCAACAGCCGTAGCTTCCCACAATAGTACACGCTGGTCAAATGGTTTCGGTATAATATAATCCGGACCAAAAGTGATCGGTTCATTTCCATAAGCCCTGATAACAGAATCAGGTACATCTTCTTTGGTGAGAGCAGCCAGCGCCTTTGTTGCAGCGAGTTTCATTTCTTCATTGATTGATTTTGCACCCGTATCCAGAGCTCCTCTGAATATAAAAGGAAATCCCAATACATTATTAACCTGGTTTGGATAGTCTGATCGACCTGTGGCCATGATTAGATCATCCCGTACTGATTTGGCATCTTCGTAGGTAATTTCAGGATCAGGATTGGCCATGGCAAAAATGATGGGTTTATCAGCCATTGATTTGACCATTTTTTTAGTTACAGCATCCTTTATCGATAATCCTGCAAATACATCTGCCCCTATCATTGCATCCTCCAATGTCCTTGCTTTGGTGTCGACTGCAAATTTTTCCTTATACAGATTCATATTTTCGGTTCGGCCCTTATAAACTACTCCCTTGCTATCACATAACAGGATATTTTCTCTCTTTACCCCAAGTGAAACATAAAACTCGGCGCAGGCGATGCCGGCCGCCCCGGCTCCATTAAATACCACCTTTACTTTGTCGATCTTTTTACCAACCAATTCAAGGGCATTTAACAAACCTGCTCCTGAGATAATTGCCGTACCATGCTGATCATCATGAAAGACTGGGATATCCAATTCCTTTTTTAATGTCTCTTCGATATAAAAACATTCCGGTGCTTTGATGTCTTCCAGATTTATTCCTCCAAAAGTTGGTTCAAGTAATTTGCATAATTTGATAATGTCTTCAGGATCTTCTGAGTTCACCTCGATATCAAATACATCTACATCAGCAAATCGTTTGAATAAAACACCTTTTCCTTCCATAACAGGTTTCCCGGCCAAAGGTCCGATGTTACCCAGGCCAAGCACAGCAGTGCCATTGGATACAACAGCGACCAAATTGCCTTTAGCGGTATAGTCAAAAACGGCATCTGGATTTTCATGTATCACATTACAGGGATGCGCTACCCCAGGCGTGTATGCTAAAGCAAGATCACGTTGTGTTGAACATGATTTTGATGCTATCACTTCAATTTTTCCATGCCTTCCACTCTTATGATAATGAAGGGCATCTTCTTTTGTAATTTTCATGATAAATACTGATCAAGTTAAAAAATGAGTTTGGCACATTTTTACAAAAAAGATAGCAAAAATTAGCCATGAATTCAATATTAATAAAATATACCTTTAAAATTATTTGGAAATCTTATAACAATAATAAGCTGCTCTGGAATTCTCATCATTTTTTTAATTGTACCTTTATTAAAAAGACGGGATTAAAAAAGAGCAGGACATGAAAGGAATAATTACCATTTTATCTTCATTAATATTTTATGATTTTTTAACTTATGACAGTAAACAATAAATAAAATGAAAAGACGACAATTCCTCAAAAAGACAGGCACAGGCGCTACTGCTTTTTATTTTTTACCCGGTACTGTAATCAGTCATAATAATTGTTCATCACCTGGCGAAAAATTAAACATTGCTGCCATAGGAGCGGGTGGAAAAGGATGGGAGAACTTAAACAGGTCATTTCAGGCGGGCTCTGCCAATATTGTAGCTCTTTGCGATGTTGATGATCGTATGTCAGAGAGGGCAAGAAAGAAGTGGTCACAAGCTACTTACTATAAAGATTTCAGGATCATGCTTGAAAAGGAAGAAAAGAATATCGATGCGGTAATTATCAGCACACCGGATCACATGCATGCAGTTCATGCGATGGCATGTATGCAGATGGGAAAGCATGTATATGTGGAAAAGCCACTTACACATGATATTCAGGAAGCCAGGATGCTTACAAAAGCTGCCGAAGAGTATAAACTGGTAACACAGATGGGTAACCAGGGAAGTAGTGGAGATGATACCCGCAAAGTGGAAACATGGATCCAGAAAGGTGTGATCGGAGATGTTCACCGTGTACATGTCTGGACTAACAGGCCTGTATGGCCACAAGGAATACCAACACCTGTTGAAAAACATTCAATTCCCAGTGAGCTTGATTGGGATTTATGGTTAGGTACCGCACCTTTTAGAGATTATAATAATATTTATGTTCCAGCCAATTGGCGAGGTTGGGTCGACTTTGGTACCGGTGCTTTGGGAGATATGGGATGTCATTTTATAGACGTACCTTTCAGGGCACTAAAACTTGGATATCCTGAATCTGTTGAATGCAGCGTGGGTGCCGTCTGGACTGGATTTTTTGAAGAGGCAATTTATACTGATAGCTATCCCCCTTCCTCGAAAATACATATTCAATTTCCTGCCCGGGGAAGTATGGTGCCGGTTGAATTAATTTGGTACGATGGTGGAATCCTGCCCAGGCGCCCGGATGAACTATTACCTGATGAAAAGATGGGAGGATGGGATGGAGGTATTATATTTGAAGGCAGTGAGGGTAAAATAATGGCGGAGCTGTTTGGGACAAATCCTACATTACTTCCTACGTCCCGCATGAAGGATACTGAATTGCCAGATGCTGAAAAACCTTTTGTAAAAAAAGGAGAAGTAGGACACCAGGAGCAATGGGTTCAAGCATGTATGTCAGGATACGGATCTTATACAAGCTCTCCTTTCAGTGAATCAGGACCTTTGACAGAAACTGTCATTATGGGAAACCTGGCTATATTAAGCTATAATTTAAAGGCAGGAGATGAATTCCCTGGCCGTAAGAAACTCCTGTGGGATGGTGAAAATATGAAAATCACCAATTTCGAAAACGCAAATCGATTTGTTAAAAGAGATTACAGAGGAAGCTGGAATTTATAATAAAGGCACCTGTTCCTGAGTTAATAATGATTTCTTAAGATAAGCTTCATGGTCATATGACCAGGCACGTTCGGGATACCAGGCATATAAATCTCCAAGATCTTTTCGGACAATATTTTTATAAAATAGCGGGACTTCATTGGATTCTCCTTCGAAAAAGTCACGGAATTGACGATCTTCTTCCAAATGTTTCCTTATCTGTTTAAAATAACGGATCCTCCCAAATCCTTCTGAAGAGATGGCTCTAACCAGATTCATCCATCGAGCAGTAAAATGGGTTCCAGTACGCAGACGTTTTAAGATAGCGTTCCAGGAAAAAGTATAGCTCGTCAGATCAATCACATGATCGTAAAACTCTATCCATTCATAATTTTTGGGTTTGACGTTCATGGCCATATGGTTATTGAGAAAATGAAATGGAAACGGTCGTACACGATTTTCTTTCATATATTCCAGGTTAATGGGAGCGGCATCTCCAAAAGCCGTTAATAACGAATAACCAGGTAAGGCGGCTGGAACTTGATCGATGAATTTTTTTGTCAGATCAAATGGTTCACTACCTTCATCTGAATCCAGCCCCATAACAAAATTGGTTTGCATATAGGGAATATAATCCATGACAAGTTTAACATGGTCTGCTACTTGCCGTACCCTTTCTTCGCCCATTTTTCTGGAAGCCTTGGACTTATTGCCTAGTTCATACCAGGATTCAATGCCTGGCAACATGGCCACACAACCATTTTCTTTTAATCGTTTCAGATTGTTTTCTGTTAGAATGGATAGACTTGATTCCGCAATAAATTGTATACTTCCATGTGGGGCCGCAGTTTCAATGGCATCCATGTATTCATTAAACCTGATGCCAAAATTGGGATCATGCCATCCGATCATTGGTTTTTTAAATTTCGTCCTGAGAAAACGAATATCATCTTTTAAGGTTTCCAGGTCAAGCATCTGGTATGTTACAGTAGAATCGATACAAAACGAACAACTATATGGACAACCCACACTACCTAACATGGGGACAATTTTCATCAACGGTGCTTTTTTCAAGGTGGGTTCGATGAACTTCCATCTTTCAATTACACTAGGTAAAGAGGTTGGCTGACCTGCTGCCGATAATTGTTCGCCTAACTCTGGGTTAGATTTGAAATTCTGCAGGATTTCCAGAATAAGTTCCTTACTTGTGAAGCCGAGTACATAATCGAAATAGTTAATCGCATCATCCGGAAAACAACGGGCATGAGGTCCACCTAAAATAGTTACAGTTCCCTTGGATTGAAACAATGCACTGATTGAATACCCAAGAGGGGCTGCCTGAGTAAATGCACTAACAAATAGTAGGTCCAGCTTATTAGGAAACTCTTTTTCCAATTTTTCAAACCCAGTGTAACTAATGAAATGAACTTCGTGACCTGTCTCCTCACACCAGGTTGCCACTACGGTGGGCATAATGCTAGCAAGATTTGCATTCATCAATCGATAATATAGAGCATTCGTAGGGCCTCTATGGATAAGATCAATGATGCCGATATTTAGTTTTTTCATATTGAAATGTTTTTAATTCGCCCTACTAAAGTCCTTTGTAAATTGGGTATAATTCTTAAAGAGGCTAAAATGGGTTGATTATGTAAAAAAGAAATTTATTATAAATGATAGCTATGTAAAATTTTATTATGTGTCGTGGTAATAGATTTCAAAGATAGTAAGTTTCCAATCGAATTTTGTCAACTATTTAGTTTTTATTTAATCCAATTCCATGATAAACAGGTGCGATATTTATTCGGTAATGTCAGATTGTAATAAAAAATATATCTTGTTTATTAAGAGAATGCTCTCCAGATGATCCTTATCAATACGTTTGGCCGTTTTTCTTGACACAATAGAATTACAGAGAAATATTTTTTTTACAGAAAATAAGCATTAAATTATAGTCTTATCTATTGATCGGTTGGTTCCTAAACCAATCAATTAGTTCTTAATCAATCAGAATAACTATGGAAAAATTAGCAAATGCATCCGATTTCATTCACCACGAATCTTTAAAATCCATTCTGGAAGAGGCCGATAAGATTAAAAAAAGGCCGGACTGGAAAGTTTCCGATATTGTTGACGGGGACGGACATCAGTATGTGGATCTTGTTCAGGAGGGAGGAGGTGTTCTGGGTATTGCCCTGGTTGGATATACCTGGATGCTGGAACATCTAGGCATACGTTTTTTTCATCTGGCAGGAACATCAGCCGGGGCCATAAATACATTACTAATGGCTGGACTTGGCCCGATTGATAAGGCAAAATCAGAGTTATTATTGACTGTTTTGGCCCAGAAAAATCTTTTTGATATTGTGGATGGCGATCCAAAATTAAAAAAAATAACGCAACAGCTTATCGAAGGTACACCATTTAAAAAAATGATTTTTAAGCTACTATTCAATATAAGAAAAATTAAAAAAGCATTATTCTTTGATTTCGGTATAAATCCAGGAATGGATTTTGAGAAATGGATTGATCAGATATTATCAGAGGGGCCTGCTCAAATTTATAATATGGAACAGTTGATAAGACTTAGGTCCAGAGATCATTTTCCTGAAAATTTGATTCACAGGATATCAGAAAAACCTATCACCGATGAAAAAGCTAAAATCGCTTTAATTACAGCAGATATCACTACAAGGACTAAGGTGATTTTTCCTGATATGGCACATTTATACTTTAGTGATCATATGAATATCAGACCCTCCAAATTAGTACGTGCATCCATGTCGGTACCTTTATTTTTTATGCCTTTTACAGCTGAAAAAATGCCGGATGCCGGTAAATCACATCATCCGGAGTGGATTAAATGGGCAGTTTATTCTGGAAAAGTCCCGGATAGAGCAAGTTTTGTCGATGGTGGTCTTATTTCTAATTTTCCAATAGATGTATTTCATGTCCCTAGTGGTAATGTACCTAGAAAACCCACATTAGGTGTCCGGTTGAGTACTTTCAGGGAATCTTATGATGACATTGATGATTTAAGCAGTTATCTGGGAGGCTTGATCACAACCATGCGACACGATAGTGATAATGAATTTCTGAGAAAAAATCCTGATTTCAATCGTCTGATCAGTTACATAAACGCAGATAAATTGGTGAACTGGTTGAATTTTAATCTTCATGATGAAGATAAATTATTATTGTTCAAAAATGGTGCATTAGCGGCACTGGAATTTATCAAACAGTTTGACTGGAATGGATATAAAGAATTGAGAAAAAAGAGCATTACTTAGGTTATTAGGGATACCGATAAAATAATATTTTTGTTCAAGGTTTGTACATGCTGGCGACACTAATTGTTTAAAGCTGATCCCCTGCGCTTAATAGCTATGGCGATTGAAAAAATTCAAGGCTGGAGGTTGGAAGCAGCAATTGGACCAGATCAAGATTGAAAACCTAAATCTCAATAGAGGTGCATCATAACCTTAATCGACGCATATAAATGGGAGTTGGCAAATAGTCCTTACCTCACGGATCATCAAACGCTGATGATAAGTCCGCGAAACTGATCGCCTAAAACCTAAGCTTTTAATTCAATGTCGGTTACCCCTCCTGAAACAATGAATTTCAATGCTGAGGCGGCGGGAATATTCAATTGTGTTATGTTAGCTTTTGGTACAATGAGTAATTCACCTGTAATAGCGTAACTGAATGGGAAATAAACGGCAACTTTATTGGTCATGCCATACTCGTCAAGGTTTTCTTCAGTGATGAAACCAATTCTTTCGATAGGGGAATTTTCGTGGAGCTTAACCAGTACAGGACGTGTGAATTTACGTTCCTTTCCCACGATGGCCGAAAACAAATCACTCAAAGATGAATAGATCAGGTTGATCGGCGGAATTCTTAAAATGATTTTTTTGAGAATCAATTTAAAAGGACTGGCCAGGATGGTTTGGCCAAGATAACCTAATACCGTGAGCAATATAATGATTACCAACAGTCCAAGTCCGGGTATCCCAAACCCGAATACATATTCGATATAATCACTTAACAATCCATCAATAAAATTAAATGCTTCAATAATGATATAAATAGTAAGTGCGATCGGTCCGAGATATAATAACCCCTGGAGGAAATATCCAAAAATTCTTTTCATATTCAGTTAATTAAAGGTTTTGGAGGGTAAAATTAGTGATTATTAACACGAATTATTCATAAATCGGATAATTAATCGAGTCAAATTCTTATCTTAAATTATTGATATTCAATTGAATATATCATTTGGTGAAACCTGTTTCCTTCTATTCAATTAATTCAAACACAATATTCGTTAGATTAAATCCCAGACCTTCGGAATTACCGTTCTTTCCTACTATCTTAAACATTACCTGATTCGGTCCTTCACTAAAGTGAAGTTTTCCCATTGGTATTCCCCTGGCGACTTCACCCAATTCACTGAAGAGGTCAGCCTCAGGTCCTGTGGCTGCTTCATGTCTGAACATTTGTATCTTTCCCTGGTCAGGTCCTTTCACTACATCCAAGGTCACTTCGTACATGCCGGCAGAGGGTAATTCACAACTAAAACTGATAGCGTGATATCCAAAATAATCCTGGTCTTTTCCCCGAAAGGACAGTACCCTGATTTCCCTCCCGGATTCATCTTTTATCCCTGAGCTACGTTTTTCAATTACTGCATTATTTATTGAAGATGAATATATTGGGACATTCCACCATGCTGCGAATACTATCCGTTTTGGATCAACAACCTTTCGGGCTTCTACTGGTGGTAATGTAAAATTGCAAGTAGGTCGGTCTATGGAATATAGATATGTTACCCCGGTATAGTCATTTATCAAATCGTTGTTTGTCGGGGCGTGCTCGATTGTCTGTAAAATATTTTCCCGATAAACATATGCATCACCTATCATTATCCGGTATCCACCTGTTCTTCCAAGATGTTTTTTATAACCGAGACATCCGCTGAGTGGGAAGGAGACACGAGACTCCCATCTACCCGGTACATCATACCATCCTCCATTATAAAAATCCTCAGAGCCTGTTCCGTGAATTACCAGTTCACCATCAATGGTTGTCTGATCATCGCCTTCAAAATAATAGGTATTTCCTGATTCCATCCCTTGTGATTGCTGAACAATGCCTACAATGTGCCCTTGTCCTTCGGTCTTAATGAATGTAAAAGGTTCTCCTTTACTTGTCGGATTCTCACGACGCCAGACTGCATAAAATTTGCCTTCATTCTCCCTAAGCCCGATGGGTGAAAACAATATTTCTGTAGAAATGGAAATAGGTCCGCTTAAATTCGCTTCTGCATACAATTCAATACGCCCGGATTTCCCAAACGGCATCGGAAAATAGCAATAGTTTTCATCTTCTTCATTAGTACCAATCAGTAGTGATCGCATTGCCGGTTCTCCCCAGGCATATCCAAAAAAATCTCCGGCCGGACATACTATTGCAGGCTCCGGGTTATCATCCCAGAAAGCCTTCAGTACTATATTTCTTTCCTTCCCTTCAAGTTTCTCAGCAGGTTTTAGTCTGATCCCAACAATTCTACCAGGACGATTGATATTGAATATTTTGACAGCTTGTCCAGCATTCAAAGTTACCTCCTCCTCAAACTTCTGGATGTTTGCTTCACCGGGATCTACATACTTGCTGATATCCTTACCAGCCAATGAGAATAGTTTTTTTGCTTGATTATAGTGGTTTCTCATTTCATTATTAGGATTAATCGAATAACTTTCAATCCCCATGTTCTCCTGATAGCTTGCATAATTGATCTGGTAAAACTGAAAATGATCTGCTCTGATTAAAATCCGGCATGACTTTTTATAAGGAATCGGGACATAACTGTAAAATCCACCTGCACCATATCCAACCAAAGGGGCTTCGAAACCTGGATGATTACCCAGAAAAAGTTCTCTGAACTTTACCTGTATCCTTGGATCCTTCTCTCCATCAAAATAAAATTCCATCAGGTCATCAGTAGGTGTTGGTGTCCATATCCTGTAAATGACTCCCGGGCCTTCCAGATCAGCTATTACAAGCCCATCCACTTCTTTCCGGATGTAGGAAAATGTCCCATCAAATCCATCATTATTTCCTCCCGTCGTGTCATAACTTGAAACTGAGGCTACTTTAATTGATTCTTTGAACATTGGCAACCGATCAAGCCGATAAAGTTCTTCAATCCCTGGTGTGATGCTTTTCTGCGCGGTAATTTGATTTGAGATTAAAGCTGCTATAAATATGTTTTGAAGAATTATACAGACTCTCATGACACAATTAGTTAAAAATTCAGATTCAATAAAGCCTAATTTGAAAAAATGGCAGGAGTATACCAATAGATCAGTAGATGAATTTTACTAATTTGTTTAAAAAGAAAGATTTTATTTAATCAAAACATCACCCAATATCAACATCATCAATTCTCTCATTCAATCATTCATTCATTAAACTTGTTGGGAGGATGGGAATTGAACCTGCCTGCCTGCCCGGTAAAGTCCAGTGCGTGGCAGCTTACTATATTGCAGTAGTGGATAAATTGTGAAAAAAGGCATTACTGCAATTGTTAGTTTAGCTAATTAATTAAATCCTAAACTTAACACAGT
>Ga0209536_100000160_pt1 | contig 101505 bp, 80 predicted proteins | sample DeeMarSeWOR28_12_FD_187461 | JGI IMG/M metagenome (GOLD analysis project Ga0209536, IMG submission 187461) | Marine sediment microbial communities from White Oak River estuary, North Carolina - WOR-2-8_12 (SPAdes) (version 2) | ecosystem: Environmental > Aquatic > Marine > Intertidal zone >... | reverse complement strand
AGAACGCGGTTGCTGCGGCGCTCTGTCCGATCGAGGTTGAGCGGGAGGACTTCCGGGACGCGACGGTGATCACGATCGACCCGGCCGACGCGCAGGATTTTGATGATGCGGTATCCCTGGAAACGCTGAGCGGAGATCAGTATCGGCTGGGCATTCACATTGCGGATGTCAGCCACTATGTGAGGCCGGGAACTGCCCTTGATGCGGAGGCACTCTCTCGCGCGACGAGCGTCTATCTGGTGAACGAGGTGATCCATATGCTGCCCGGCCGGCTCTCCACGGACCTGTGCAGCCTCCGGCCGCAGAGAGATCGGCTGGCCTACAGCGCGATGATTGATATCAACAAGCACGGAACCGTTGAGAAGTACTCCATCAGAAAGAGCGTCATTCGCAGCGCGCGGCGGTTCACGTATGAAGAGGTACAGAGAATTCTCGAATCCGGCAAGGGAGAATTCTCCGACGTGCTCCTGCCCCTGTGGAAACTGTCAAAGCGTCTCAGGAGTCGTCGTCGTCGTGCCGGAAGTCTTGACCTCGACACACCGGAGGCGAAGTTTGCTTTTGACGAGCAGGGGCTGCCCTCCGGCATCACGAAGAAGAAGCGGCTTGATGCCCACAGGCTTATCGAGGAGTGCATGCTCCTTGCCAATCAGGTCGTCGCGCGCCACCTGATGGGGAATCAGGAACGGCCCGCCATCTACCGTGTGCACGACGTTCCTGACCCCAAGCGACTCTCCGAGCTTGCCCAGTTCGTGCGCCAGTTCGGATTTTCGCTGCCTGGGAGGGAGGGGATCACCACAAGGGAGCTCCAGAAGCTCCTCGACGCCGCGAGTGGATCGGATGTTGAGAACCTCATCACGGAGGTGGTTCTCCGATCGATGGCCAAGGCAGTCTACTCGACGAAGAACATCGGACACTACGGACTGGGATTCAGGCACTACACGCATTTCACCTCGCCGATCCGTCGGTATCCGGATCTGGTTGTGCACCGTCTCCTGCGGGAGTACGAGCATCCTGTGAACAATCGACGTCGTGAAGAACTCCGCAAGAGCCTCCCGTCTGTCGCCCGGCATTCCTCGGAGCGGGAGCGCATTGCGCAGGAGGCGGAGCGGACCTCGGTCAAGGTGATGCAGGTGGAGTACATGAAGCGTCATCTTGGTGACACATTCGACGGAGTGATCAGCGGTGTACTCAATTTCGGGTTCTTTGTCGAGATTGAAGACCTCCTCGTGGAGGGCCTCGTCCGTATGAGGGATCTCACCGACGACTACTATCTCTATGACGAGAAGCGATATTCCCTGAAAGGACGATCAAAGGGGAAGGTGTACAGGCTGGGAGACCACGTCCGCGTAAGAGTGCTTGCTGTCAACGCCGCGGATAATGAGATTGACTTCCAGGTGGAATCCCGGTAGTGGGGGGAACTTATCTGACCGATTCACGTTATGTAAACCGTAGGCCGGGCGACCCCTGTTTGCATTTTCGCCCATCAGTTCGTAAAATTGATGGTAGAGGATATGGATAGGCGGCGAGGGAGGTGATAATGGAGATGATTCTGGGTGCTATCCAGAGGGCAGGTCGATTCCTCCTTATCGCGGGTATGCTGATCCCAGCGACCCTCGAAGGGCAGCAGGTCTATTTCGGCAAGAACAAGGTCCAGTACCAACCGTTCAAATGGTCGTTCATCCAGACCGACCATTTTGACATCTACTTCGCTCAGGACGGGCACTACCTGGCGGAGTTCACGGCGGTAGCGGCCGAATCGGCGTACGCGTCAATCAGCAAGCAGTTCCGGTACCAGCTTGTGAATCGCGTGCCGCTCATCATTTACAATTCCCACAACGACTTTCAGCAAACCAACGTTGTCAACACCTACCTCGAGGAGGGCATCGGGGGGGTCACCGAGCTCTTCAAGAATCGTGTGGTGATACCCTTTGAGGGCGAGTACAAGAAGTTTCGCCATGTCATCCACCACGAGCTCGTCCATGCCGTCATCAATGATATGTTCTACGGCGGTTCGATCCAGTCGATCATTTCCAATAACATCACGCTTCAGATTCCGCTCTGGTTCAACGAGGGACTCGCTGAATTCGAGGCGCTCCGCTGGGATACCAATTCCGACATGTTCTTGAGGGATGCGACGGTACACGAGAAGCTCCCTGAGATCAAGGAATTGAACGGCTACTTTGCCTACCGTGGTGGCCAGTCGGTGTTTTGGTACATTGCGCGAAAGTACGGGGACCAGAAGATTGGCGAGATTCTCAATCGCATCAAGAGTATGCGCAGCGTTGAGGGTGGTTTCCGGGGCTCCATCGGTCTGGGAGTTGATGAGCTCTCCGAGCGGTGGCAGAAGGATCAGAAAGTTCAGTACTGGCCCGACATCGCGAAGCGCGAAGATCCCGCAGACTTCTCCCGCAGACTGACCGACCACCAGAAGGAGGGGGGGTTCTACAACACCAGTCCGACTATCTCACCTCAGGGGGACAGGATTGCGTTTATCTCCAACAGGGATGACTTCTTTGACCTGTTCATCATGAATGCCAGCGACGGGTCCCGGCTTGAGAAGCTCATTGACGGTCAGCAGACGGAAAACCTTGAGGAGTTACACCTCCTCACACCGGGGCTCAGTTGGTCGCCTGACGGCAAACGGCTGGCTCTGGCTGCGAAGGCGGGAGAGGAGGACGCGATTCTCCTGTTCGACGTCGATGACCTCGACAATGAGAAACTTACGTTCGGGCTGGACGGCATCTTCTCGGTTGCCTGGTCACCGGGGGGAGACAAGCTTGCGTTCGTCGGCAACAACTACATGCAGTCGGATATCTACGCATACGATTTTGCGTCAAAGGAGTTGGTCAATCTCACCTCTGATGTCTTCAGCGATTCTGAGCCGGCCTGGTCTCCGGACGGCAAGCGTATCGTCTTTTCCTCAGACCGGGGGGCACTGCTGAAGGAGGAGGGGTTGATGACGATGGACACCGTCGACTATCAGCAAAAGGATCTCTACGTCCTCGATGTGGAAACACGGGAGATCTCCAGGCTGACGGATTGGCCGAGGAGCGACGAAACATCACCTGTTGTCGGGCCCGACGGGAATTCGATTCTCTTCATCTCCGACCGCAATGGGAGCAACAACGTCTATGCCATTACTCTCGATACGCGGCAGTGGCGTCCGGTAACGAACTCCATCGCGGGTGTCTACCAGCTATCTCTCTCGAGGGATGGATCGAAAATGGCATTTACATCCCTGAGCTACTCCGGCTTCGACATTTTCGTCATGCGCAATCCCCTTGAGCGAGACCTGGGCGTAGAGGAACTGGAGCTTACCGAATTCTTCACTTTGAAGTATGCGGAGCCGGCGCCCCCTGATACCGGGGCCTTGATTGCGGAGGAAATCGTTCAGGAGGACACAAGCAGTGCGGCGGAGACTCTCTACGGAGACAACATCGAGATTGATTTCAGCAACTACGTGTTTGAAGAAACACACAACGAAACCGTGCCGACCGACTCGACTATTGAGCGAATGCCACAGATTTCGGACAATGTTGACGAGGAAGGGAAATACAAGGTCAACAAGTACAAGCTGAATTTCAGCCCCGACATCGTCTACGGCGCCGCCGGCTACGACACATTCTACGGCATCAGCGGGTCAACGGTGATGGCCTTCAGCGACATGCTAGGCGATCATCAGATCGTCTTCGTGACGAATCTCCTGCTTGATCTCAAGAACAGCGACTACGGTCTGCAGTACTTCTATCTGGGAGGCAGGATTGACTGGGGGATTGGAGGCTTCCACAGCGCGCGGTTTGTGTTCCTGCGGGATATCTTCGGCGAAAGCCTCTACCGATTCCGAACCTATGGCGGAACGGTTGCCGCGTACTATCCCATTGATCGCTTCACACGGTTCGAATACGATCTCACATGGTACAGCGTTACCAAGGAGAACCTTGACCGGATAGAAGCACCGATCCAGCAGCGGAACCTCCTTGTGCCGGGGTTTTCCTATGTTTACGATACGGTCCTGTGGGGGTTCATGGCTCCTGTGACCGGTTCCCGGTACCGGTTCAATATCTTCGGGACGCCAAAGCTGGGGCGTGATGGTCTCAGCTTTGTCAACGTTACGGGCGACTACCGGACCTATCTGCGTCTGGGAAAGTACTATTCGATCGCTCTCCGTCTGGCAGGCGGAGGGAGCTTCGGGACCGACCCGCAGAAGTTTGTCGTGGGAGGTGTGGATTACTGGATCAACCCCTCGTTTGAGGGAGGCTATATCCCCCTGGAAGGTGCCGAAGACTACCTCTTCCTTCAGACCGGTCTTCCCCTTCGCGGCTACAACTACAACGCGCGTATCGGGTCGAGGTACTTCGTTTACAATATGGAGTTCCGGTACCCTCTCTTTGCCTTTCTCCAGGCCGGGCCGTTGCCTGTCGGGCTGCAGAGCCTCGGGGGTGCTCTCTTTTTTGACATGGGATCGGCCTGGAATTCCAAGGAGGGGTTTATTCCCTTCACGAAGACCAGCACCGGAAAGCTCGTGACCCGCGACCTCCTCATGGGTATGGGAACCGGGGCGCGTATATACTTCCTGGTGTTTCTCCTGCGCCTGGATGTTGCATGGGCGTGGAACCTCGACAGGTGGTCACCACCGAAGTACTACTTCTCTCTGGGGGCGGACTTCTGATCACGCCCGGGGACCCCGAGGCGCTTTCTCGAGGCCGTCAACAGCAAGCCAGTCCTGTTGACGGCTTCTTTGTGTGTCTCCTCTCGGCCCAGACCAGATGGGCCCGACGGGACGTGTTGTTTTGTGACAATTTTGCCTATATTCAGCAATCGCTCATTCTGCTTCTCGTGATGATGAAACAGTTCCCTTTGTGGCTGGCTGCCGTCTCCGTGATGTTCGCAGGCTGTGTGCAGAGCATTGCGGTATCGACCGTAGGGGGCATCGTTGATGAAGGGTTCTCCGCCTTCACCGAAGAGGACGACCTGGCGTTTGCCGAGCAAGCTCTTCCGGGTAATCTCAAGCTCTTGGATGTGATGTTGAAGAGTGAACCGGAAAACGAGAGACTCCTGCGCCTGGCAAGCGAAGGGTACAGCAGCTATGCCCTTGCGTTTCTGGAGGAAGAGAGCCCGGATCGCGCTCGCTCGTTCTACTTGCGCGGTCGTGACTACGGACTGCGTCTGCTGAGACAGCAGGAAGATATCGCAAAGGCCCTTGACGGCTCGCCGGACGACCTTCGCGCGGCGCTTGCCGAGCAAGATCGTGACCTGGCGCCCGCTGCCTTCTGGACGGCCTTCGGGTGGGGAGGATACATCAACATCACGCTCACCAGTCCCGACGCAATCGCAGATCTTCCCCGGGCCGAGGCGTTGATGGCATTCGTTGCTGAGCACGATTCCTCCTACTATTTCGGAGGTGCGGATCTGTTTCTCGGTGCCCTCTATGGCAGCCGCCCGAAGCTGCTGGGAGGTGATGCTGAGAAATCCCGGGCGCATTTTGAGCGCGCCCTGAGACTTAATGAGGGGAAGTTCCTCATGACGCACGTCTACTACGCACGATCGTACGCGGTGCAAACGCAGGACGAGGTGCTCTTCGAAGAACTTCTGACGGCGGTGGAGGAAACCCCTCTGGATGTCCTGCCGGACTACAGGCTTGCCAACGCCGTTGCAAAGGAGAAAGCGGCGCGGTTGCTTGCCAGGAAATCGGAATTGTTCTAAGCATGGGAGAGGGTACTGTGAAACGTATGTGCTGTCTCGTTGCGGTCTGTCTGTCGGTTTTCATCGTGATTTCCTCACGCCAGGAAGCGGGTGCCCAGGAACATCTCATCAAGTTTGCCACGGTGGCCCCGGAAGGGAGCACGTGGATGAAGATCATGCGTGAGTTCGACGACGCCATCAGGAAGGAGAGCGGGGGGAGACTGGGCTTCAAGATTTACGCGGGGGGTGTTCAGGGAGAGGACAAGGACGTTATGCGACGAATCCGGCGCGGGCAGCTCCACAGTGCGGGCTTCACGGGATTCGGCATCGGGGAGATCTCGCCAAAGCTGCGCATACTGGATACCCCGTTCCTCTTCAAGAACCACGACGAGGTGGACTACCTTCACCAGAAGTTCGCCACACAGTTCGCCCAGGAGTTCCAGGATAATGGCTTTGTGCTCCTCGGATGGGCCGAGGTGGGCCTTGCCTACGTCTTTACGAACAAGCAGGTGCGCACATCAAGCGACCTGCAAGGGGTGAAAATGTGGATGTGGGAAGGAGACCCTGTTGCGCAGGCGGCATTTGCCGCCCTCGGTGTCACGCCGATTCCGCTCTCGCTGGTGGATGTCCTGACTTCCCTGCAGACGGGCCTCATCGATGCCGCCTACGCGACTCCGCTCAGCGCTCTCGTCCTGCAATGGAACACGCGGATGAAGTACATGACGCGGGTTCCCCTGGCAAATGTCTCGGGGGCGGTGGTGGTGTCAAAACGGAAGTTTGACTCGATCCCGCCGGATTTGCAGGAGATCCTTCTCCGGAACGGGAAGAAGTACATGGATGAACTCACCCGACAGAGTCGGCTGGAGAACGAGAAAGCGATAGGGACGCTGATTCGGAACGGTGTGACAATGGTGGAGGTGACATCCCCGACCACTCTCAAGGAGTATGTCGACATCGGAAGGGAAGCGCGCAAGTCACTCGTGGGCACGTTGTATGATCAGGCGTTCCTCGACAACATAGAGAAGACAATCGCGGAGTATCGGAAGGAGCATTCGGAATCCCAATGAGGCTGCTCCGCGCGCTGAACCGGGCGCTTGTTCGTGTCGAAACAGTCCTGCTGGTGGTGTTCCTCGGCGTGATGGTTGTACTCGCCTTTGCCCAGGTGCTGATGCGCAACGTTGCGGGGACAGGTTTGCTCTGGGCTGATCCCCTGGTGCGCCACCTGGTTCTCTGGGCCGGCTTCATGGGTGCCGCGCTTGCCACAAGCGAAGAGCGCCACATCAGCATCGACGCCATCAATAAATTCCTTCCGAGCCGTGCCAGGCACATCGTCAAGATCTCCACAAGCCTCTTTGCAGCGGTGACCTGCTACTTTCTCGCCTCTGCAGCCTGGGTGTTCATTCAGGATGAGCGAGCTGCAGGAGGGGAGCTTGTTCTCTCGATACCGTCCTGGATCGCTCTCGCTATTCTCCCCGCGGGGTATCTCCTGATCATGATCCACTTCGTCCTCAACAGTGCGGAGCACATGGGCGCGCTCGTGACCAAAACCGATTCGACAGAGACCTGAGAGATGGAATCCGTCCTGCTCGGTATCTTCCTTGCCGTCGTGGCCCTCCTCGGGGCGCCGCTGTTTGCGGTGATCGGCGCAGTGGCGCTTCTCAGTTTCAGCGCGGAGGGGATCGACTCTTCAGTGGTGATGATCGATCTGACACGCATTGCCACGAACCCAACCCTCTTGGCGATTCCTCTCTTTACGTTCGCCGGCTATCTTCTTGCCGAGAGCAAAGCCCCGACGCGTCTGGTAAACCTGGCGCGCGGTCTCTTTGGTGCGATTCCCGGGGGACTGGCGGTGGTTGCGCTGGTCACCTGTGCCTTGTTTACGGCATTCACAGGTGCCTCGGGCGTGACGATTGTCGCCCTCGGTGGGTTGCTCTTTCCGATTCTCCTCAAGGAAGAGTATCCCGAGCGACTCTCGCTTGGACTTGTCACAACATCGGGGAGTCTTGGTCTCCTGTTTCCTCCGAGCCTTCCGCTCATTCTCTATGCACTCGTCGCCACAATCAGCATTGACAAGCTCTTCGCAGCCGGTATGGTCCCCGGCCTTCTCCTGCTGGTCCTGCTCTCGGGGTTCGCCATCGTGCGGGTCAGACGGATGAAGATCCCGAGACATCGATTCGTCCTGGCCAATGCGCTCTCGGCGTTGAGGGAGGCCGCGTGGGAGATTCCCCTCCCGATCTTCATCGTGGTCGGAATCTACAGTGGCCTGTTTACCGCAACCGAAGCTGCTGCAGTAACAGCCTTTTACGTTCTCGTCGTGGAGGTGTTCATCACCAAGGACCTCAGTCTCTTCAGAGATATCCCCCGCGTGATGAAGGACAGCATGCTCCTTGTCGGGGCGATCATCATGATCATCGGTGTCGCGATGGGGCTGACGAACTACATGATCGATCAAGAGATCCCTGCCCGACTCTTTGTTGTCACGCAGGAATACATCTCCAGCCCGATGATGTTCCTCATTGTTCTCAACATCTTCCTGATTGCGGTGGGAATGATGATGGATATTTTCTCCGCGATTATCGTGGTCGTGCCCCTGATCATGCCGATTGCTGCGGCGTACAACGTGGATCAGGTCCACCTGGGAATCATTTTCCTCACCAATCTCGAGATAGGATATCTGACACCACCCGTTGGATTGAATCTCTTCATCTCCAGTCTGCGGTTTGAGAGGCCGGTGCTTTCCGTGGTCCGGGCCACCCTCCCCTACATTGCCATCCTGCTGTTTGCTCTCATCCTCATCACGTATATTCCCGACCTCAGCCTCTGGCTGGTCAAGGCGCTCGGTATCGACTAGCGGCGGTCTTCAGGCACCCGCCACCTGCCGACAGACAGATCGGGTGGATCAGCGGGCGACGACAATCGGCTGTTCGAGGAGGGCATCTGGCGTCTGAAGGCGAATGATGTACTCGCCGTTGCGAAAGGGAACCGGTGCAAGGCCCAGGACGTACGTCCCTCCTTCCTTGACACCGTCAACGAGCGTCGAGAGGAGCGAATCCCGCGATTCGCCCTGCCGTCTGTAGACCTGGAGGGAGATGTTCATTCGCCTGGCGAGTCTGTAGGCTACGAGCGTAGGGATGCCGGACGAGGAAGATATGGAAGTGGAGAGGCTGGTCACATCAGACACTTTTCGCCTGATGGCGAGGAGCTCATGAATGATTCCTGTGGAAGGTTCTGAGGGAACGCTTTCGTTGTACCCTTTGTCGAGCGCTGCAACCGCATAGTAGTAGGTGAGTCCGGAGGGTACGCGTACGGTATCCAGCACGAAGGTTCTCTCCGCGGGGAGAATGGCGACCAGCGTCCGGGGATCGTGTATGGGAATTCTCGGAGAGGGGGAGCGGTAGATCGTGTAGAAGCGTGCTGTGTCACCGTCCCGTGCTGGAGGAGGGGCCTTCCACTCCAGGAGAAAGACGTTTGTTGCCACTTCTGAGACCGCAAGCTCGCTTGGCCGGAGAGGAGGCAGCGGGTCTTTCCAGGGCATAGCAGGGATGATGGCCGGTGATCCGTACCTTCCTCCAAACGCCCGCTCAGAGGTGATGTGTTCAAAGCGGAAGAACGCCTGGCCCTCGGACCCGGCCGCCCTGGCTGAGTCAATGTGTGCCGGAAGCCGTCGCAGCACGTCTTCCTTGTAGGCGGCGATGCCGACGTAGATGTGTCGGTCGGGGACAATCGTTTCCCACTGGTGGGCGAGAGCGGCGAAATCGGGGTTACCTCGCGCGGCCCCAATGTTCCAGTAGAGCTGCGGCGCAACATAATCGTGCTTGCCGGCTCGTGCCCATTCGCGAGGATCCTGGTAATGGGAGTGGTAACTCCCGGTGTAGCCGGAGTATGTATTTCCCTCGTAGACGCCAAGCGGGGAGGAGCCGACACGCAGCATGGGTCGTATTGCCGTCGCGCTGTCGTAGAATTCCGTGACGAACCTGTTGATGTTAGATCTACGCCACTCGGCGCGGGGAAGTGATCCGCCGAGGAGGCGATACGTGTTCTCATCCGGGAAATCCCTCCCGGGATAACGCATGAAGTCAAAGATGATCCCGTCGATCGGATAGTCACGAACAAGGTCGAGCGCGACGCGGAGCAGGTAGGATCGGACGCCGGGAATCCCGGGATCGAACCAGAGCTCTCCCTCGTAAGGGACGCACCAGTAGGGAAAGGCCAGGGATGGGTGCAGCGGTGATGTCCTCGGGACGGATTGGATCGCGCCGATCTTGTAGACGTTGAACCAGGCATGCACCTGTATACCGGCTGCACGTGCCTCTTCCAGAAGGAACGCAAGCGGATCCCACCCAGGGTCCCTTCCCAGACTGCCTGTGAGGTGTTCCGCCCAGGGCTCGTGGCGTGATCGATAGTAGGCATCACCCCGTGCTCGCACTTGAAAGAAGATCGTGTTGAAGTTCACCGAGCGGAGATACTGTACCATCCGCCTGAGGGACACTTGCTGCTCATTTCTGTCATAGGTCTTTGGCCAGTCGAGCCCGGCGGCCGTGGTCAGCCAGACAGCTCGGACTTCTCGCTTTGGCGGCCATAGCGGCTGTGTCTGTGCAGCGCCGCTCGCCAGCAGGAGGAATCCGGGAAGAAGAAATCGATATGACAAGGATGTGAGACGGTGCATGATCACTGGAAAATTGGCACCCAATATATTGATACCCCGACAGAGAAGCAATAACGGTCCTGAGAAGTGCGCTGGCTCACGCGGCGATATGCCCCGCGGGGTCAGGAGGGAATTTGGATTTGCAGCATGGGCTCTGGATTGTTATCTTACAGCGTCGTCCGTTCATCGGGAACACACGGAGCGAGCAGGACCCTGCACATGTCATCTAAACCGCATGCGAAAGATTTAGGCCTGACGACCTCAATGAGGGAGTTTGCGGGCCTTGCGATTCTCTTTGCCGATATCTCCGGGAGCACACGCCTGTACGAACGACTTGGCGACAGCAAGGCAAAGAAGATCGTCGACAGGTGCCTGGACGTTCTGACCGGTGTGGTCAAGGAGAACGAGGGGCACCTGGTGAAGAAACTCGGTGACGAGCTCATGTGTACATTCGAGGACCCCCACTGGGCCGCTAAGGCTTCAACGGAGATGCATCTGACACTCCAGAGGACCGCCCTTCTGGGCAAATTCGGCGGCGAGATCCCGAGAATCCGAGTTGGCTTTCACTTCGGAACGGTTATCCGGGACGCAGGAGATGTCTTTGGTGATGCCGTCAATGTCGCGGCTCGTGTTGTGTCACAGGCGAAGGCGCACCAGACCCTGACGACGAAGGAGACTCTTGCCCTGCTTCCGTCAGACCTTCACCATTCCACCAGATTGGTGGATCGATTTCCGATGAAGGGAAAATCCCGCGAAGTCGAGATCTACGAGGTGATCTGGGATACAGCTGACCTGACCGTCGCACCCGAGGGTTTCAAGGCTCTTTCCCGACAGGATGCCCGGCTGGTTCTCCGGTATCGCAACAAGGAAATCGAACTCCATCAGGCGTCCCCATCAGCGAAGCTGGGGCGCGGTGATGATAACGATATTGTTGTGCACGACTCTCAGTCTTCACGTCTCCACGCGAGGATCGAGTTGAGGCGGGAGCGTTTCTACGTCACCGATCAGAGTCTCAACGGGACGTACGTCAACGTGGAGGGAGAAGAAGAGGTGTGTCTGAGGCACGAGGAGTTCCCCCTGCGGGGGTCTGGAGTCATCAGCCTTGGCCGGCCGACCAAGAAAGCGGAGACGTTCCGCATCACCTTCAGGATTGAAGAGCCTACCGTCGTCCCCTCCTGAGGATCTTCTTCACCCCCCTTTGCAGGGCAACCGTGTGAATGATCTGCAGGGTGATGTTGTCGTGTCCCCCCCGTTCGTTTGCCAGCTGTACAAGAGCTTCACATGCCTCTTCCGGAGGTTTTGCGAGAACGAGGCTCTTCATCTCATCCTCTGAGACATGATTGAACAGTCCATCCGTGCAGAGAAGGAAGGTGCAATCGCTCGGGAGTGGACTCGGGGTGAGGTAGTCGACATCGACCTCTGACCGAGTTCCCAGGGCACGATAGAGCTGGGAGCGCTCGGGGTGGATGCGTGCCTGCTCCTTGGTGATAATCGCCCGGCGAACGAGATCGGCAACACGGCTGTGGTCTTCCGTGAGCTGGAGAATGGTCTTCCTGGTGACCCGGTACACGCGGCTATCACCGATGTGTCCGATGACGGCACGGCTCTCTTTGAGGACAAGTGCCGTGCACGTTGTGCCCATCCCTGCGTATGCCGTGTCAGACGTGCTCTGGTTGTAGACTCGGTTGTTTGCCTCACGGAACGCATAGGTGAGGCTTTCGAGGATGTCATCCGTGGGGGCGGAGAAGTAGCGGTCGGCCAGTGTCTGCACGGCAAGTTCGCTCGCTTCCTTCCCCGCCTTGTGACCGCCCATTCCGTCCGCGACGACAAAAAGTTGTCCCTTTGGGTTTCCGGACTTCTGGCTGTCCTCCGGAAACGCCCCGTAGGAATCCTGGTTTTCTGATCGCACCATCCCCTGATGCGTAAGTCCCCCCGTGATTACGGATCTCACTAGGCTTTCATCTCCTCTGCTGCGCTGATGATTGCGTCACGTCTTTGCCATGGGCTTCCTGGCCACGAGGGCCGCCGAGACAAGCCCGAACTTCAGCTCGTTTTCCGTCGTTACCACGATCTCGTCGGTTGTGCGCCGCTCGTCAACGAAGGTACCGTTTCGGCTCCCGGCGTCTCTGACGGTCAAGGAATCTCCGTCCAGCTTCACAACTGCATGATGGCGGGAGATGGAGGGGTTGTCGATGACGATGTCGCTGGTGGCCGATCGTCCCACCGTGTTGATTCCCTGTTTGAGGAGGATCGATTGCTGACCGCCCTTGGTGGTCTTGAACTCGAGGTAGATCTCCTCGGCTGCTTCTGGGGGGGAAGCCGGTGGTGGTGCGGGCGGTTGCGCCGGCTGTATCAGAATCGTCCGCGCCATCTTCTCTTCCTCCGGAAGCGGCTCGGGGGGCTGCGGGGTGCCGGTTATCTCCTCCTCGTCGGGAGCCAGCTGAAAAACGAACTCGAACGTGTTGGCGAGAAGGAGGATGTGATAGGTCTTCAAGCGCTTCATGCCCCGGATATCCTCGCCGTCCACCTTGGTCCCGTTGAAGCTGTTCAGGTCCTCTACAACATAGCAATTCTTCTTCGTGTCCAAAAAAAGCCTTGCGTGGCTGGCCGAGACGATGCCGGAGCGGAGGTGAATCGTGCTCCCGGGATCGCTGCCGATAACCGCCTCGTCCCTGACGTAGTACACTGAGTCTGCGAGGGGGCCTGACTTGCACGTGAGCTTCGCAAGCATGGTGATGGGCCTCAGCGACTGTTCAACATGGCGATAATCTTCGGCGAAACATATCGTGAATCGAGTGCATAGGTTGCGTCGAGGCGTTGCGCGAAGCGGTAGGCGTCCAACGCACGTCTGCGTAATTCTGTGTTTTCGTCCCCTTCCAGGAAGAACCGGGCGGCCAGCGACGATGCGAGGAACCCGTAGAGACCCGCATTGTCCCGGTTCGATGATGCCGCTTCGGCGAGTCGGCTGATCGCCTCTACGTAGTCACCCTCGAAGTACAGCAGTACTCCCTGGCGAACCAGTTCTTCGTTCTGCGCGATCCGGTCGATATACCCCCGCACCTCGGCCGGTGCGGAGCTCAATCTGGTCAGGTTGAGGAACACCTCTTTTGCCTTGCGCAGCTGGCCTTCTTCATAGAGATCCAGTCCGGCTCGGAACAGGGAGTCGCTCACATCTCTCACCGGAGGGAGATCTACCTCTCTGCGCTGGGCCGGCCGATCCTTGTCGATGCGGGTCTTCGGCGTTGTCGTGGGGGGCTGCGAGGGCCGGTCGCGTTTCGATGGAGAGGCGGCGGCAAGCTTCCTGCGCTCCGCGCTGATGCGGTTCAGGTACCCTGAGGCCTCACTGTTGTTCGGGTCCCGACCGAGGACAGCACGAAACCTCTGTTCCGCTGCGTCGTACTGCTTACTGTTGAACAGGGCAATGCCGGCCTCCAGGTCACGCTGCGAGGCGTCGACGGCGGTTTGCCGGGGACGGCGCGATGGGGTCTCCTTGAGTGCCTCGGCCTGCTTGTTCATTTCCGCCTCGGCCTCGGAGATGTATCGCTGGGCTTCCGCATGGGCAGGCGAGTTGCCTCCGATGGTTTTGAGGCGCTCTATCGCCTCGGCGTAATCCTTCCGTTGATAGAGACCCACCCCTTCGGCCAGGGTCTGTTGATCTGTCTGATACTGCTGAAGCAGGGAAAGATGCTCGCGGAGAAGTCCAGCCGCGTTATCGTCGCTACTGGCATTGAAGACTTCTCCCGTCCGCTCCGATCGCTGGAGATCCTCGAGTGCCCTCTTGAAGTTCCCTACCCTGAAGAACGACACGCCACGATAGAGGTAGGGAAAGTAGTCGATGAAGTGAAGTCCGTAGGTCTTCGCGTTGGCGCCAGGATCCGATCTATCCGCAATCGCCTGGTTCAAATGTTCGATTGCCCTCTGCCATTGTTTCCCCCGGAACGCTTCCAGGCCTTTCTGATAGCTCACGTACCACTCCTCGGCACGGAGGCTCTGAGGGAGCAGCAGACAGAGCGTGGCTCCGATGAGCACTACAGTGCGGCATACAGAACGTGAACGTCTCTTCTCCATTGAGATCTCGCTTACATTCGAACCACAAACGATGCAACGACCTCGTCAGAACCGCTTGAGAGATTCCCGGCAACGTCGAGCTGGAAGTTGTTCGAGATGAGGAACCCGACGCCAAAGGTGTAATGGTAGTCCATTTCACCCTCCTGGAAGAGGGCGGCCTGTGCGCGTCTGGCGAACAGGCCGTTCGCGTCAGCAGCCTGAAGCGGGTCGCCGGCAAACCGAATCTTGTTGTCCGCCTCGGTGTAGAAGCCAGCGCGGAAGACAAAGCCTACTGCACGCGTCAGAAGCACGTACTCTGCACCCAGATGGAATTCGAACGCGTCGTCGACCTTGTAGTCTGCGGGAGTCACGTATGTGCTGTCAAGCGTTATGACAAAATCCTCCGTCAGATCTGAGTATGCGACCCTGACGACGTCAAACGAGAGTGTCAGGACATCAAGAGGATTGTAGGAGACGCCAATACCGATCGATGACGGGACGTTGAAGTTGATCTCCTTGCGCACCACGGTGTCTGATGGGAACCTGGTGAAGAGAAAATCGTGAGGAACCTTAAACTGCGGACGGTACTTGAATATCGCCCCGATGGAGAGGTCCTTCATGGGCCTGACGAGAACACCGGCATTGAAGAAAAAGCTGTTGTCGTCAGCGTCGATGGTCGCTTCGTTCGCAATGTTTCCGGGGTCGAATACCTCGAGGTAGTAGCGCGAGAGCCTAGAGGTCATTGAGAGCTGTGAGAGGCCGAAAGAGCCTCCCAGGGAGAAGTATCGCGAGAACTTGAACGACAGCGCACCTCCCCAGTTGACCACCTTCATTGTCAGGTCGGAACTCACGGGGAAGAAAAACCACCCGTCTCCCATGTCGGACGGTTGGGCCGGGGGGACATAGGCCCCTTTGGTGTAGTATGTCGTCTTGAAATTTGCGAGCTCGTACCGAAACAGTGAACCGACGAGTTGGCCGAACGGTACAACAACGCTGACGAATGAAGGAATGACGACAGAATTCTCAAAATCTCGTGACACCATCTGGAAGTTGGCTGCGGTGCCTACGTGTGAGAAGTTGTTCACCTCTCGTGTGAACTGGACCCATTTTACCTCCGCTGAGAGTTCGGGGCGGATAAGCTTGGTTAATCCCGCCGGATTGGCTTCTGCGGCGGTGGCGTCATCGGCAATGGAGATGAACGCACCCCCGACTCCGGTCGCTCGTGCACCCGGATTGTTGAAGTTGAACTCGAACTGTGCAAAATTCTCGGTGTTTGTCTGCCCGGAGGAATCCGGTACCAGAGCGAGGCCGGCGAGCAGGGCCCCGATCAGAACGAAAGCTCGAACACTCCTGAAATTGATCATTGAGTTCTCTCCTTTTTCTCAGCGAACCGGCCAATTCTGGCTGTCAAGGGCTACTACCGGATTGGCGAACGGCAGCGTATCCAGAAATGCTTCCACGAAGACGCCCGTCACCCCCTGCGGGACGAAAAAGGCAATTGAGTCCCGCAGCACATCACTCACGTTAAGGGGTGTAATCGTCCGGTCGGGGGCTCCCCCGATGGAGACGATGTTCCCGGCTGCATCTCGGCCAAAGAGGTTCACAAACACAGCCATGTTGGACTGTTGCGCATTATCGCCGTCGTTCAGGGTATAGGAGACCTTGTACCGGAGAAGAGCGTTCTGTCCCGCACTCAGGAATGTGGTGGGTCTGGGTATCGTTTCCTTGGAGAGGGTGATGTTGCTGAAGAGGAAGGGCGGAGGCGGAGTTGCCGGGTTGTCCTCTTCCTCGCAGCCAACGAGAAGCCCGGCCGCTGCGAGCAGCAGCAGCAGGGTCCGGAGTGTTCGGTGGAGTTGTCTCATTCGTCTTCTCCTTACCTGTAGATCGTTGCGGATTCGCTCAGAACGTTGATAGAATGCTCCGGTAGTCATAGCCGGGCAGTTTTTCACGGACTTCCTGAAGCTGATCTTCTTTCACCGTGACCGTCAGTACGATCGTCTCTCCGAGCTCAGGGTTTGTAACATGGATGGCATACGTCCCCTCGGGGAGCGTGAGCCGGCATGGGGTGAAGGTGTTCTCTTCCAGTGGCAGCGTCTCTCCACCCTCGTTCTCAATCCTCACGACTTCGGCCCACGGAAGGATGTTCAGCGCAACAGAGCCCTCCGGGGGGCCGGGAGTGAACACGAAGATGAAGTAGGAGGCGACAGCCAGTGCCAGGAGAACGGCAAGCGCGGCCAGCAGAAGAGACCTGCTGCTCCGGGCGGGCCGCGGAGGCTGAACGGGAGCAGCTTCAGCCTCGGGCGGGACCACGACGGTCCTTTCGAGGGCCGGTTCTGCCAGCTGCGTTGCCTGACTTACACGGTCCGCTTCGATGGCTTTCAGGAGTCCGCGCGCCTGCTGATGCTCCGGTCGGTGTGTCAGAACGTCTCGGGCTATCCGCTCGGCGGTCTCGAGGTCACGCTTGGAGAAAAAGCGCTGCGCCTCGGAGAAGAGGTGATTTGCCAGGGCATCCCGGGTTGTCCTGAGCAGCTGCGACGCCTCTGAATGTCGTGGCTCAGCGGCGAGAAGCTCTTTCAGCGCATCAATGGCCTGGACGTACCGCTTGCCTGTGTAGAGTTTGCGCGCCGCGGTGAAGCGCTCTTCAACAAAGGCCCTCTTCTTCTCTTCTTCCTCGGCATGTTTGATCTCGTCTCTGACCCTCAGTACCTGGGAGCTTCCCGCGTCAAGCGATGCTGCCTGGTCGGTCAGATTGTAGGCCTCTCTGTACCGGCGTTTGCCGATCATGTTCCGGGCCTCGAGGAGGATTTTCTCCAGCTGTTTGCGCTGCTCGGTAATTTTCCGGCGGTCTTCCTGGCGGAGGTCGGTGATGATGAACTCCAGGTCTCTGCCGATGTCGTCGAAGCTCTGGTACCGGCGGTCGGGGTTCTTCTCGAGGATCCGCGAGACGATTTCCCGCAGGGCCGGAGGGCAGACCTGTTCCAGGTCTGCAGCGTTCTCTGGCTCTTCGTGCACGATCTTGTACATTACGGCAGTGGGCTCGTTGCCGGTAAACGGCTTCTTGTACGTGAGCAATTCGTAGAGAAGGACACCGAACGAGAAGATGTCTGATCGCTTGTCGACCTTTCGCCCCTGGATTTGCTCGGGTGACATGTAGTACGGAGTCCCGATCACCGTACCGGTAGAGGTGAGGCTGCTGGATCCCGGCCTTGCGATGCCGAAATCCATGATCTTCACCTTGCCGTCGTCCGTAATGCGAATATTCGCTGGCTTGATGTCGCGGTGGATGATGTCGCGAGAGTGCGAAAAGGCAAGGCCTTGAGTGACATTGTGGGCGATCTCGAGCTTCTGCAGGAGCGTGAGGGGATAGTTCGTTTCCAGCAGCTCGCGGAGATCGTTTCCCGGGAGGTACTCCATGACGATAAACGGCTTGCCCTGGTCTTCCCCCACATCGTGGACAATCGTAATGTTCTCGTGCGTCAGTTTGCCTGCGGTCCGTGCCTCCCGGTAGAAACGCGCCTTGATTTCGGGGACCTCCATCGCGATCTCGAGAATGACTTTGATTGCCACCTCGCGATCCATGACCGGATCATATGCCTTGTAGACGATACCCATGCCCCCCTTGCCGAGTTCGTCAACGATCTTGTATTTTCCGATCTTCTCCATGCAAATCCCGGGAACGTGTATCTACGCTTCCGCCGCTGCTTCAGTGAGAGGCGGTGCAGGATAACCGAACATAGACGATCGCGCACCCATAATCAAGCATACTGTCCCTGGAGGCGCAGCTATCCCCACTGGAATGTGCGTTACTCGTCTCCGCAAAGGCGGTGCCAGTGCGTATTTGCCGCAAAGGGGCGTGGAAATCGCTTCCCTGTCAGTCAAAAGTACTGAATATGAACGAAAAATTTTGAAGAGGATCAATATTGTGCAGGAGATATTCCTCCTCCCTCATCGTTTGAGAAGACCTGCTAAGGAGGCTCAAACGTGATCTGTGACAAGGTGGTTGCTGGTGGTCAGGCCCCCCTTTGGTTGAGTCTCTCCTGCCGGGGGGACTGCGTTGGTGCTCTGGCCGAGGAAATGCCGCAGAATGGTCTGAATCTGTCGAACCCCTATTCCAGTCACTGGCCGAAGGCCGCGGGGTTACATTGAATCTCAGAGGGGCTCTGTTTATATTTGTGCGCTGGAGCACGCTTTGAAGAGAGTCCACTCAAAGTACGTTTGTCAGGCCTGCGCCTACGAGTCGACACGTTGGCTCGGCAAGTGCCCCGCGTGCGGGGAATGGAACACGTTTGTGGAGGAGGCTCTCCCGTCCGGCCGCCGACCCGGACGGAAATCCGATCTTCCCGAGGGTTCTGCACCCGTTCCCATCACGGACCTCAACGCTTCGGAAGAGCCCAGGTTTTCTTCGAGGATACCGGAGCTCGACCGGGTCCTGGGGGGCGGGATTGTGCCGGGCTCGGTTGTGCTGGTCGGCGGAGATCCCGGAATCGGCAAATCCACGCTTATGCTCCAGATGGCCCTGACCCTTCCCGGCAGGGTTGTTCTCTACGTTTCCGGTGAAGAATCGGCCAATCAGATCAGGCTGCGGGCGCAGCGCCTCTCGTTGCACCTCACGCCCAGGGTTCTGCTGATGAACGAAACGAATCTGGATGCGATCGAGTCAGCAATCATGATGGCTCCGCCGGAACTCCTGATCGTGGATTCTATGCAAACGATGTATCGTCCCGGAATGGAAAGCGCTCCCGGGACGGTGACCCAAGTGCGGGAGGCAACATCGGCTCTCATGCGTGTTGCCAAAAGCAAAGCCCTCCCGGTATTCCTCGTCGGTCACGTGACCAAGGAGGGAGTGATTGCGGGGCCGAAAGTCGTCGAGCACATGGTGGACACCGTCCTACAGTTTGAGGGCGAGCGTCACTATGCGTACCGAATTCTCCGGGCGATGAAGAACCGGTTCGGGTCGACAAATGAAATCGGCATTTTCGAGATGCACGACGGAGGGTTGCGGGAAGTCCAGAATCCCTCCGAGGTCTTTCTCTCCGAGCGAAGCTACGGTGCCTCCGGGTCGACGGTTGTGGCGGGAATGGAAGGGACGCGGCCGCTGCTCCTGGAAGTTCAAGCACTCGTGGCTCCAACGAGCTACGGGGTGCCGCAGCGCACGGCCACCGGGTTCGACTCACGCCGACTGCAGATGCTACTTGCCGTGCTCGAGAAGCGCGTCGGTCTCCACATGGGCCAGTACGATGTCTTCGTGAATGTTGCGGGCGGCGTCCGGATTGACGAACCGGCGGCTGACCTAGGGATGGCCGTGGCGATTGTGTCGAGCTTGAGGGATCTCCCTGCGGACTCGCAGGCCGTGGTGATCGGCGAGGTGGGTCTCGGGGGTGAGATCCGGAGGATCCATCAGCTGGACAGGCGCGTGGCTGAAGCGACCAAACTGGGTTTCAAGCGCATCATTGTTCCGTCGCAGAGTCTTTCGGTGCCGGGCATTGGCGCTGGTGTGGACATCATTGAGGTAGGGACCGTGGAGCAGGCAATTCAGGCAGTCATGGGCGTCAGGTGATGGGAAGGCAGCTGATCAAGGCTCAGGCTATCGTGACGATGGACGCCCAAAGACGTGTGCTGGAGGGTGGAGGAATACTTGTTGGTGACGGTGTCATCGAACAGGTCCTCTCTCGCGAGGAGGCCGCCGGCCTGAGGGATTTTGCTGGTGAGGTTGTCAACGTGGAGGGACTCACTGCAGTCCCGGGGTTCGTGCAAACCCACATCCACCTCTGCCAGACACTCTTCCGCGGGCTTGCCGACGACCTTGACCTGCTGGACTGGCTGAGGCTGAGGATATTTCCCTATGAAGCCGCCCATTCTCCGTCTTCCATGCGTGCTTCCAGCCTCCTGGGGCTCGCCGAACTCATTCGGTCGGGGACCACCACGATCATGGATATGGGGAGCGTCCACTTCGAAGAGGAGATCGTACGGGCGATCGATGAGACGGGACTGCGCGCGTATGTTGGCAAGTCAATGATCGACCTCAACGAGATCTACCCGCCACTCAGGGAACAGACTCGCGATGCCATTGACTCCAGCGCACGACAGGCCGAACGATGGCACGGACGATCGGGCGGGAGAATACGCTATGCAGTCGCGCCTCGGTTCGTCCTCTCCTGTACCGATGATCTCCTGAAGGAAGCCTACTCTCTGACGGCGTCATTTCCCGGTATGCTCTTCCACACGCATGCCGCAGAAAGCTCCCGGGAAATGGAGGCTGTCCGGGCGCGTTGCGGGAAGGACAACATCGAGCATTTTGAGTCACTGGGGGTTCTCCACCCGAACACCTGTCTGGCGCACTGCATATGGGTGAACCGTGCCGAGGTAGATCTGCTGAGAACACGCCAGGCAAAGGTCCTTCACTGTCCCTCCTCCAACCTCAAACTCGGCTCCGGCGTTGCACGGATCCCGGAGTTCCTCCGCTACGGGATCACCGTATCACTGGGTGCGGATGGAGCTCCGTGCAACAACACCCTGGATGCGTTCCAGGAGATGCGCCTCGCTGCACTGGTCCAGAAGCCTCCACACGGACCCGCCGCAATGGGAGCGCGCACCGTCCTGGAGATGGCAACGCTCGGTGGTGCGGCCACGCTCGGCCTCTCAGAGGCGATCGGAAGTATTGAGCGCGGCAAGAGAGCGGACATTACGCTCCTGGATCTCAACAGGGTGTGGAATCCGTGCCACGGGAGTGGCTACGATGAACTCTGCTCCACCATCGTCTACTCCTGTACACCGGAAAACGTCCACTCGGTGGTCATTGACGGGGAATGGCTCTACCGCGACGGGCATCATGTAAGGCTGGACGAAAGGGTGGTCTATGAGAGGGCTGGAGCCGAACTCGGTGATTTGTTGAACAGACTTCGCTACTAGAGATATGCCGTCGATCCTCATCGCTACACGCAACAGAGACAAGGCACGCGAGTTTCAGGAATTGCTGTCTGATTGGCCTATCGTGATCAAGACGCTGGATGACTTCCAGCACGTTGGGGAAATCGAAGAAGATGCCGATTCACTCGAAGGGAATGCGCTAAAGAAGGCCCGGGAGGCCTATCGCGCCACCGGGGTACCGGCGATCGCTGACGATACCGGCCTTGAGGTGGGATACCTCAACGGTGCGCCCGGTGTCCATTCAGCGCGCTACGCAGGACCGAGAGCAACGTACGCTGACAACTGCAAGAAACTCCTGAGAGAGATGCGAGGAGTCCCCCCGCGTCGGAGGGGCGCCCGGTTCAGGTGTGTTATTGCCTTCGTGCAGGGGGAGGAGGAGTTTCGCTTGATGGAGGGGATCTGCAGGGGAGTCATCACGGAAGCACCGAGGGGCAAGAACGGATTCGGGTACGACCCGGTCTTTCTGCCGACGCGGCGGAGAGCCACCTTCGGTGAGATGACCCCGGCTGAGAAGAACGCCGTGAGTCACCGCGCGCTCGCCATCGCGGAGTTGAGGAAGATGCTTCCCACGCTTCTTCCATAGGGCCGCAGCGGGAGTGTTGCAATTCCCTCGCCCGGTTGGTATTTTCCGCATCCGATGGATTTCACTTCTCAGAGGCGGTACGCTGAAGCCTTTGTGGCAGTTTACGGTTGCAGGAAGTATCTGGCGCATCGTAACCGATGGCGTCCAGCATCTCATCGGAGAAGAGCGGGATGTGCAACACAGGAGGGCTTCGTTCTTCTGTCTGGAGTGCAGGACGGGGAAGGTACGTTGGAGCGGCCGACGGTTCGGCGAGGACTGGTGGATTGGGATTGAAGCTTCTGCCGGGGGGATCCTCTACCTCCATGGATTTGCGACGCCCGAGTTGCCGGGTCACCGCGGGATTACCGCCGTGGACGTGCGGACGGGTGAGGTTCTCTGGGCCGATGAGCAGATGGTGTTTCTCGAGGCGTCTCAGGACAGGCTGCATGCAGGGCGCGGCGGTGTCACAGGGAATCAGATATCCGAGGTGGATCCCCGTTCGGGCAAGGTCAGGAAGACGTTCGTGGGCGACGACGGCCTCCTGCTCTCCATCAGGGATGCAGGCTCCGCCGCCTCTGACCACGCTGCTGTTCCCCTCCCGCTTCCGGAAGGTGAGGCGGGTGGCGGATGGATTCCTCGACGTGCACGGGAGCGCAGTGATGCGGAGATGATCCACTATATCGATCACCCGGTCACACCTGTGATTACCTCTTCGGTGAGCCGCGCGCCAGCAGTGGGCGACATCCCCTCCCGTGATCGTCTCCTGGAGGTGATCGACCGAGGGACCGGCGCTCTCCTTCTTGCCGAGACGCTAAGCTCGGGGGCACACTGGCCCGGACGGGAAGCCGTGTTTGTGCTGCAGAACACGCTCTACTATGTAAAGGGCCACAATACCCTATCTGCAGTGATCTTGGGGGAGCGCTGAGAACGCGCAATGACCGTCGACATAAAACAGGTTGATGCTTTCACCGAGACTCCGCTTACGGGAAATCCTGCCGGTGTCGTTGCGGACGCACAACATCTCACCGATGAACAGATGCAGGCCATCGCACGAGAGATGGCCTTGTCAGAGACCGCCTTCGTTCTGCCTCCCGTCACACCTGCTGCCGATCTCCGCATTCGCTGGTTCACGCCGACCGTCGAGGCGGATCTCTGCGGGCATGCAACGATTGCCAGTTTCCATGCATTGGCAGAGGACGGGCTCCATGGCATGAGCGGAACGGGCTCCTATGCCTTCAAGCTCGAAACGAAGTCTGGCATCCTCCCGGTCACGGTTGACAAATCGGCGGACTCCATCCAGGTGTTCTTGGGGCTCCCGCTTCCGGAGTTCGTTCGCGCTGGCCAGATTAAACTGGATCTCATGCGAGTGTTGAACATACAGATGGAGGATTTCGAAAGCCGGATGCCCATTGTGGTGGCGGACTACCTCTACGTGCCTATCCGGCGGCTGCACATCATCTTCGCCATGAAGCCCAACTTCCTAGCTCTCTCTCAATACCTGCGGAACAGGAAGCATGGCGGCTTGTGTGTTTTCACAACGGAGACTGTGGACCGTGAGTCTGCCGTACACTCGCGCTTCTTCGCACCTCATCTGGGTATCGACGAGGATCCGGTCACGGGTTCGGCAAACGGTCCTCTCGGGGTCTATCTCTTCGAGCGCGGGTTGCTCGATGTGCCGGGCGGAGAGACGACGGTAACCGGAGAACAGGGTGATGTGCTCGGGCGGAGGGGCCGTGTGACCATCCGGCTCACGGCAGACGGCTCTCACCTGACGTCCGTCAGGATCGGCGGCCGGGCCGTAACGATCCTCCAAGGAAGGATGGCAGTAGGATAGCGACATCGGTCAGGTTGTTCTTTTGAGTCCTGTCGGCTATATTCCACCGGCAACGGACGTTCTCACGTCTCCTCATTTCCTGGATCTCCCCATGACAATGGAATCTGCCGCCTTTCTCCTCGTCCTCCTCTCTGCTCTTGTTCTGTTTGCCTGGAATGTGCGCAGGCTCGTACGCTATCTGAAGCTCGGGCGAGAGGAGAACCGGTTCAATGAACCGGGGAAGAGAGTCGGTCGGGTGTTGCGCATCGCCTTCGGGCAGACAAAGCTCCTGCGCGAGCCCCTTGCAGGAGTTCTCCATGTTCTGATATTCTGGGGGTTCGTCATTCTCCTGGCCGCTGTTGCCGAGTCGATCGGTGAGGGGATCATCTCCGGGTTTTCGTTCTCGTTTCTGGGTCCTCTCTACGGCCCTCTTCTGTTTTTCCAGGACCTCGTTGCCCTGCTGGTTCTCGTCTCCGTCCTAGTCTCTCTCTATCGCCGCCTGTTTGCGCCCCCAAAACGGCTTGAGGTGTCCGGCCACGCCAAGTGGGATGCGGTGTTTATCCTCTTTCTCATTCTCGTTGTGATGGTGACGATGTTCGGCCAGAACGCGACGCGGATGCTCGCGGGGGAGGGTACGGCAAACGAATACCGCTTTGTCTCAGCTGTGGTTGCCCGCATGGTGTCCACTCCACTCGAGGGAGGGAGTCTCACGCTCTTCGGGGACGGGGCAACCACCTGGTATCAGGTCTTCTTCTGGGCACACATGCTTGTTGTTCTGGGCTTCCTCAACTACCTTCCCTACTCCAAACACCTTCATGTCATTACCTCTGTTCCGAACGTCTACCTCTCCGATCTCGGGCCGAAAGGGGCACTCAAGCCGATCGACCTCATGGATGAGTCGCTTTCCAAATACGGTGCGACGGACATGGAGGATTTCAGCTGGAAGCAACTGCTTGACGGTTACACCTGTACAGAATGCGGACGCTGCACCGCCGCCTGTCCGGCGAACACCACCGGAAAACTGCTGAGCCCGAAGCAGATCATCGTTCAGCTTCGCACCAGGACGATGGAGAAGGCTCCGCTCCTCATGGGCGGCGGGACAGAGGGGGAGAAGGGAGATCGCGAGGAGGTACTGAACAACGAGTTGCTCCACAACTACATTTCGGAACAGGAACTCTGGGCGTGTACAACCTGTATGGCGTGTGTGCAGGAATGCCCGGTCATGATCGAACACCTGGACACCATTGTTGACCTGCGGCGAGGCCTGGTTCTGAACGAATCCCGGTTCCCTGAAGAACTCAAGACGACGTTTTCAAATCTCGAGCGCAACTTCACCCCGTGGGGTTTTGGCCATGCGAGCAGGGCGGATTGGGCGGAGGGCCTCGATGTGCCCCTCATGGCGGACGCTCAACGAACGGATGTTCTCTTCTGGGTTGGCTGCGCCGGAGCATACGATGCGCGGTACAAGAAGGTTTCCCGTGCGTTTGTTCGTCTCCTGAAGATGGCAGGCGTTGACTTTGCGATTCTCGGGACGGAGGAGAAATGCAACGGTGATCCCGCTAGACGAATGGGGAATGAATATCTGGCGCAATCGCTCATCACGGAGAACATTGCGGTGCTGCAGAAGTATCAATTCAACCGGATTGTGGTGACCTGTCCGCACTGTCTGCAGTCACTCGGAAAGGAGTATCGGCAGTTCGGAGGATCGTACACGGTTGTGCACCATTCGACATTCCTGAAGGAGCTGGTTGATGCAGGACGGATTCCTCTTCCTGGCGAAGTGACGTCGACGATAGTGTTCCACGATCCGTGCTACTTGGGGCGATACAACGACGAGTACGATGCTCCTCGTGCATTGCTTGACACGGTCAACGGGACGTCCCGACTGGAGATGAGGCGGACGAGGGATCGGAGCTTCTGCTGCGGAGCGGGAGGCGGCAGAATGTGGATGGAGGAGGTCGAGGGGAAACGGATCAATATGGAACGTACCGAAGAGGCGCTCATGGCCAGGGCGGATGTCATTGGCACCGGGTGTCCTTTCTGCATGACCATGCTGGTCGACGGAGTGAAGGAGAAGGAGGCCTCGGAGAAGGTGGAGGTGAAGGACATCGCGGAGATACTCCTGGAGGCGTCCGTGCCGGGATCGTAGATTCACGGAACGCTCACAACTACTGGAGGCTGTAATGAAGACCGCAACAATCATCAGTATCATCTTGGCCATTGGTCTTGCGATCACAAGCTATCTCCTCTATGACTCGATGACCACGGCGCAGGCGGAGATGGCGGACCTGCGAACCACAAAGGACGATCTCCTTGTTAAGGTGAGTAACCTCGAGCGTGACAAGGCGGAGATGGCGCGCAAACTCGAGGAGCAAATTACAGAGGTATCCAAGGCAAAGGAACAGGAGATTGACAACGTCCGCAGCATGTACGACACGCTGGTGACCGACCTGCAGAAGGAAATCGAGGACGGGCAGGTCAAGATCACAAAGCTTGCCGACCGACTTTCGGTTACGCTCGTGGACAAGATCCTCTTTCCTTCGGGTCAGGCAAACATCACGTCGGGAGGTGTGCAGGTGCTCAAGCGGGTGGGAAAGACGCTCAAGACGACCTCGGGGAAGGTCATTCGCGTGGAAGGCCACACGGACACTATACCCATCAGCGGCAATCTGGTAGACAAATTCCCGACGAACTGGGAGCTCTCCACAGCACGGGCGACCAACGTTGTCCGTTTCCTGCAGGACGATATCGGCATCGCGGGCAACAGGCTGCAAGCCGTTGGCATGTCCGAATATCACCCCGTGGCCTCAAACAGGACCCGGGAGGGAAGGAGCCAGAACCGCCGCATCGAGATCGCGCTCCTGCCTGACATCACCGAGGTGGAGGTGCCCGCAGAGAAGGCTGAGAAGGAGGACTGAGGCCTCTCCGTACCCGAGAAGCGAGACCTGGGTGCCCTGATTCGCTCGCGCGAGGAACTGCGAGTTCTGGGTCTTCTCCCTCGCCTTGCACTCGAGATGGGCCTGCTGTTGGAGGAGACCCGCGTAGCGCATTCACTTTCCGTTCCGATGGCGGAGCAGAGAGAGGCGGTGCGCTGCTGGGCGGAAGGAACAACCGGAGCGGCAGAATGATCGCAGTGCTCTCACGACGTGATTTTCTGAAGAAATCGGGACTCGCAGTGATGGGGGTGTCGTGTGCGGGAAGACTGACGTCGGTGGCTGGTGCAGGGGATGCGGGCGAGGCAGCGAGGAGCAGGGTAGTGCTCGTACGGCACAGGAGAGTGGTGGACAGCGAGGGCAGGATCCAGCAGCCCCTGTTGGAGGAGATGCTCGACGAAGCCATGACGAGCTTCACCGGAAGGAGGAGCATTGCAGAGGCCTGGAGGAAGTATTTCTCGCCCGAGGATACCATCGGGCTGAAGGTCAACGCAAACAGCGCGAGGATGCTGCGGGGGACCGAGATGAACGCCCACTATCGTGCGTTGACGTCAGCTCTCCTCTCCGGGTGTCAAAGAGCAGGCATTGAGGAGAGCCAGTGTGTCATCTGGGATCGAAGCGAAGAGGAACTGAGCAGTGCCGGTTTCACCGTCCAGAATGATCCCGGGAAGGTGCGGGTGTTGGGGACGAACAGGGGCCGCCGGGAACCGGGTGGTATCGGTTTCAGCAGGGAATCCTTTCCGGTGGGCGAGGCATCCACTCAGGTAAGCAGGATTCTCACCGAGATCTGCACGACAGTGATCAACATCCCGGTCCTGAAAGACCACGGGGTTGCAGGCATGACCGGAGCGCTGAAGAATCACTACGGGTCCATTTCCAATCCTCGGACGTTCCACGACAACGGCTGCACAGGACCCGGGGCCCCCGAGATCAATGCCATACCGGTGATCCGGGAAAAGGAGCGCCTCATCGTGTGTGACGCTCTGCTGGGCGTCTACAACGGGGGTCCGCGATGGCAACGCCCGTACGTCTGGCCGTACGGTGGAGTCGTTGTCGGGACCGATCCGGTGGCTGTTGATTCTGTGTTGCTCGGGATTCTGGAGGAGAAACGACGTTCGGAGGCGATGGAGCAGGTTGGTCACCGTGCCCGGCATGTTCGGGTCGCTCAGGAGCTGGGCCTCGGGGTTGCAGATCCCGACAACATCCAGCTCCTTCGGAAGGAGCTGGGGTAGCCGTGTGCAAGGTGATCGGTTTCTTCCCAGGAGAGGATGATCCGATCAGTACCGTATGGCGTTCTGCATGCTTCACTGGCGGCCGCGGCCTGCGCACCCGACGGGCGAGTGCAGCAGCTCCTTGACCGTCAGAGGGTGCTTGACACGGTAGACGAACTCTCTATTCAGACAGACAACCGGAACTGGGCCGCCGTCGGAAACGTGTTTGCCGACCCGTCCTGTTTGAGGTGACCTCCATGGGGGGCGGAGAACCGACCTATGTGACCCCCCCGGCAGATTTCTGGGGTGTGGGATCAGGGGCTGAAGGCCGCAGAGGCAATCCACCATCAGCTCGGGAGCTATCGGGTTACGCTGGGAGGAGGGGAGGCGGAGATGTTCTGTTACGGTACTGCCTCTCACTATCTGGCGAATCCCACCGGGGAGAACACTCGAATATTTGTGGGGAGCTGCGACGTCACGCTACCAAGAACGGGCGCAGGCTGGAGGATCACCCGCTTCAGGTTCAATCTCAAGTAGGTCGACGGCAACGTCCGTCTGGCACCCTCTGCTTCCGAACCGCCATGAGAAGGACGATCGCCTGGCTGATGATCATGGCTCTCAGTTACTGCGGGGCTTCATCTGTGTACTTCTGCTGCAAAGCTTGATCCTCAGTTTCAATGTCCTCTGCACCGGAGATCCTGGTCGCAAGCGACTTGCCATCCAGCCCATGGTACTCCAGGACCTCCAGGGGAGTCCCGCACTCCGGATAGTCATTGAAGCCCAGTTTCCGGAACTCCTTTCCATCGAGTGCATGTGAGTCGACGAGAGATTCAAGGATCCTGTCTCCCAGGCCCCCGATCACAGAATGGTCTTCCAGGACGAAGATCCTGTTGTATCCCTCCGTCAGAGCAGCAAGCCAGGCGCCGTCGATTCTGTTGAGCCAAGGCATGTTGACCACTCGCAGTCCGAATCCTCTCTTCTTCAGGATCTCCGCTGCCACGAGTGCCTCGTGAAGCAGAACGGGTCCGTAGCCGAACAGCAGGGCATCTCTTCCTTCGGTGAGGGGTGTGCCCTCACCGAAGGTCAGCCGATATCCTTCCGGAAGGTGTATCTGTTCGGGCGACGGACCGATCACCAGCCTGATGACACAGCTTTCCTCCGCCACGTTGACACAGTATCTGACGATCTGCCTTGTCTCCTCTGCGTTACATGGTTGCAGGATCGTGACATTCGGCAGGGCTGCAAAGAGCGATATGTCGCGCACACTCTGGTGAGATTTTCCCGGTCCCGCTGGAATGACCCCCGAGAAGTGACAGGTGTAGATCACCTTCGATTTCTCTCCCGCGTTGTTGTAGATCTGTTCGTTCGCGCGGGCGGCGAGGAAGCTCGCAAACGTGTTCACGACAGGAATCAATCCCATGCGGGCGAGGCCCCCAGCCATCGAGACCATGTCCTGCTCCGCGATGCCGTTCTCGATGAATCTCCCCGGGTATGCCTTTTCGAACTTCCTCAGCTTGCAGTCTGCGGATAGGTCTCCGTCCAGCACGACAAGTCTGTCGTTCTGCTCTGCGATCTCGCAGAGGGCGTCACCGTATGCTTCTGTCACGAACTCCTTGACACCCTTGGAGGAGACTTTTCCTTCCGGCGCATTGTCCGGGATGGCGATCGGTGTGATGCCGAGTGCACGGGCAAGGGAATCTATCTTCTGCTTCAGTTCCGCCAATCCCTTGCGGTAGCTGGAATCGTCCGGCGCACCCGAATGCCATTTGTAGTAGGTTTTGCCGGAAGTCGATTCCATCTCGGGCCTCTCCATGAACGAGATCCCTTTCCCCTTGATCGTGTCAGCGACGATCATCTTTGGGCGGTCGTGGAGCAATGCCAGTTCAGCGAAGGTCTTCTCCATTGCCGCAAAATCGTGTCCGTTGATTCTCGCAACATACCAGCCGAAGGCACCAACCTTCTGCGCCACGTCTTCGATATTGTTGACATCCTCTACAAGCATGTCGGTCTGGTACTTGTTATGGTCCATTATGGCCGTGAGGTTCCCTATTCGCTGGTGGGCTGCGGCTTGAAGAGATTCATAGATCTGCCCTTCCTGGAACTCGCCGTCTCCGGTCAGAACAAAGACGTGGCCCTTGTGATGTGTATACCGTTTCGCCCACGCCATCCCCTTCCCCTTTGAGATCCCCATTCCGAGGGATCCGGTGCTTGCCTCGATGCCGGGGATCCGCACCTCGGGGTGGCCGTCGAGGCCGTGCAATCGTCTCAGCATCAGCAGTTTATCTGCCGGGAGAATCCCCAGAGCGTAGAACAACGAGTAGAGTCCGGGAACGTCGTGACCTTTGGAGGAGAAGTAGATGTCTCTGTCCGGCGAATCGAGTCCGACCTCAAGCACATTCAACCGGTTGAGGTAGAGGTAGGTGGCCAGGTCCATGGCACTCAGGCTCGAACCGAGGTGACCCGAACCTGCTTTCTTAACGGCGACCAGGGTGTTGTAGCGGCACATGTCGGCAAAGAGCTGCATTCTGTTGGCCCACTCGCCGCCGGAGGCCCTCACTCTGTCGAATTCCGTCTTGTTGATCAGTCTGTACGCCATCGCTCTCTCCGTTCTGTATTGCTGCAGCAGGTGCAATTTCACACTAATTGGCGTAAATCTCAACCGCGGGGTGGAAGGGTTCCGTTTCTCGCTCTGTTTTCGTATACTTAGATGTTCTTCTTCCTTCGTTGCGTTTTCCCGTGTTCATGCCTCCTGGAGCATATGATCCAACACCGCCGGCGGGAGTCCCCTCGGCGCGGAAAGGGGTGCTACCCGCCAGTGAAGCGAATACCAGGAGAGAGATCGTGAGGTTCGTGCTCCTCAGCATCGGCCTGTGCGCAATAGCCTTCTTGAGGGCTGAAGGAGGAGTTGCGGAAGTGGCACTTGAGGAGTCCCGGATGAGCGCGGGTCATAGCGGGCCGCCGAGCTTCCAAAAGGAGGGAGAGCTGGTGTTCATCTCCGCCCGGGGCGCGATACGGGTCAAGATCGACATTGAGATTGCCGACACACCGGCCGATCGGGAGGTCGGGCTCATGGCTCGGACAGAACTTGCCGATACCTGCGGGATGCTGTTCCTCTTTCCCCTCGAGGAGTTCCAGGCGTTTTGGATGAAGAACACGGCGATCCCACTTGATATCATCTTCGTCAGTCGGCAGAAGAAGATCGTGACTATCCACCAGAGCACAGTACCCTATGCGGAGACCTCGTACGTGTCCACCGAACCGGCACAGTACGTCGTGGAGGTGAATGCGGGGTTTGCGCGGAACCATGGAATACAGGTCGGTGATAGAGTCTTCTGGCAGAGGATGTGAGTCTCATGGCCGATGAGAAGATACCTGCAGAACAGAAGCCGAGGCGACTGGCCGAAGCGATATTCGAGAACCTCGACGAGGGTATCACCGTAGCCGATTGCTCGGTTCCGGACATGCCACTCATCTTCGTGAACAAGTCGTTCGAGAAGCTCACCGGGTATCCGGCCGACGAGGTCATTGGGCGCAACTGTCGATTTCTGCACCGGGAAGAACGGGATCAGCCGGGGCTCTCGAAGGTGCGCTCATGTCTGCGGGAGGGATCCTCCTGCACGGTGGTGCTTCGCAACTTCAGGAGAGATGGATCGCTGTTCTACAATGAACTGCATCTCTCCCCGATCTATGACGCGAACGGCAACATCGCCTACTACATTGGCATTCAGCGCGACGTCACGGAGAGAAAATACGCTGAGGAAGCTCTCTGGACACTCAACGATGACCTCATCCAGGCGAACAGGAGGCTGAACGAGGTGAACGAGCGTCTCAACGAGCTGCTCTACGTAGCTGCCCATGACCTGAAGAGCCCGCTTACGAGCATCCTGCTCTCGCTGGAGATCCTCCAGCAGAAGGTGGGGAGGATGTCAACACGGGAGCAGAGGCGATACATCAGGCAGCTGCATACGGTCACGCGCCACATGCGTGATATTGTCATCGATCTCCTGGAAGCCCGGCGGGTCGACTCGGACAGCGCAGACCTCCAGCTGGAGCCGATCAGCATCGCGCTCATGATGAGGACGGTCCTTCGCTTCTACCGCGACATGGCGCGTGCGAAGGGGGTGTCTCTCAAGCTGACGGTATCCCCGAAGACACCCGACGCGTGTGCCGACAGGAATGCTGTTCTGGTGGTGATCGACAATCTCGTATCGAACGCAGTCAAGTATTCTCCGCGGGGCGGGAGGGTCCATGTCCGTGTCGGGAAGCGTGACGGCCGCATCCGGCTGGAGGTGGCGGATAACGGTCCGGGCATTCGTGCGGAGGATATGCCGGAGCTATTCGGACGGTTTGTCAAGCTTGGCGCAGAGCCGACCGGGGGGGAGCATTCTACCGGCCTGGGGCTCTACATTGTGAAGAACTACGTGGAAATGATGAACGGGGCGGTCTGGGCTGAGAGCGGGGAGGGAAGGGGAGCAACGTTCATCGTGGAGTTGCCGCGGGCAAAGTGAGGGCGCCCCCTTCCGAGACATGCGCGCATCAACACTGTCGTTATGATACATCTCATCAAAGGAGATACCATGAGCACAACCATGGCGAAGCTCTGCATGACGGTCCTTATGCTGGGCATGAGCATGATCATCCCATCATGCGAGGTGGCCGAAGTGCCTGCCGAGAAGGTTCCTGCCTGGATGGAGACAGCCAGGACGTCGCTTGAACGTGAACTGGTCGAAGAGCACGGAGAATCGGTACGCCCCCGGTTGCATCGGGGCCTTGAGCAGGTGGCGAAGTTCTGGCGTGCTGGCGACGGGGATGAGCAGGCGTTCAGCGATTTTGTGCGGGCGAATTTCGCGGGGGACGGGGCAACGCTCGACACGATGTTCAACCGGTTCGAATGGCTTCTGGAACAGCTGGATGGACATATGGCGGAGATCTCCCGTGAGTTTCGCACACAGGCTGATCTGGATATCGGACCGATCCTGCCGTTTGACGAACTCTTCGCGGGATATGACCCCTCGGCGCACGTGCTGGAAGATTTCTTCAAGAACAGGCTCGCCTTTGTCGTCCTTCTGAACTTTCCGCTGACCACTCTGGAGGAGCGTCTGGAAGGGGGAAAAAGCTGGACGCGCCGTCAGTGGGCTGAGGCCAGGCTTGCGCAGAAGTTCGACAAGAGGATCCCGGCGGAGGTCCGTCTTGCGCTCGGAGAAACGAACGCCGAGGTGGACCAGTATATCGCGGAGTACAACATCTGGATGCACCACCTGGTTGACGATGATGGGAGGCGTCTGTTTCCCCCGAAACTGCGATTGCTCTCGCACTGGAACCTCCGTGATGAGATCAAGGCACACTACGTCGACCTGGAGAACGGGATCGCGAAGCAGCGAGTTATTCAGAAGGTCATGGAACGGATTGTCACGCAGACAATTCCCGCAGTCGTTGTGAACAACCCTCATGTTGACTGGAATCCCTATACGAATGTGGTGACACCCGCTGCGGTGCGTGACGTTGACGCACCTCCTCCCCCTGATCTGGATCCGGAGGGTTCTCCCGAACCGGACACGCGGTATGCCATGTGGTTGGAGACGTATTATGCGTCCAGAAAGGTGGATCCGTATTCGCCGACCGCCCCGACCCTGATTGCGCGCCGATTCGATGAGAACCGTGAAATTCCTGAGGAGCGGGTGAGGGCTATGCTGGAACAAGTTGTGTCATCCCCTCTTGCCGCGGAGGTAGCGGAGCTCATCGGGGAGCGCCTGGGTCGGGCCCTTGAGCCTTTCGACATATGGTACAATGGCTTTCGGCAACGGGGGCCGTATGCGGAGAAGGAGCTTGACGCGACTGTTGCCTCCCGGTATCCGGATGCGGAGGCATTCCAGAGGGATATTCCAAACCTCCTGGTGAGCCTCGGGTTCTCGCGTTCACGCGCCGCGTGGCTGGCCGGGAACATCATGGTGGATCCCGCTCGTGGTTCGGGGCATGCCTGGGGTTCTGCAATGCGGTCCGCACCGGCGAGGTTGCGAACGCGGATCGGCGAGGGCGGAATGGACTACAAGGGATTCAACATCGCGGTGCATGAGTTGGGGCACAACGTGGAGCAGGTCATCTCCCTGCACGACGTGGATCATACGCTCCTGCAGGGTGTCCCGAACACGGCATTTACAGAGGCCCTGGCGTTTGTGTTCCAGGCACAGGACATGAAGCTTCTGGGTCTTGCCACGCCCGATCCGCAGGGTGAGGCTCTGAAGATACTCAATGATTTCTGGGGCACGTATGAGATTGCCGGGGTGTCACTCATTGATATGGAAGTATGGCACTGGATGTACGATCATCCCGATGCCACGCCCGCGCAGCTGAAGGAAGCCGTGCTGGGCATTGCCCGCGATGTGTGGAACAGGTACTACGCCCCGATTTTCGGAGTCGAGGATGTTGTGCTCCTTGCCGTCTATTCCCACATGATTCACTCTTTCCTCTATTTGCCGGACTATCCGATCGGTCATCTGATAGCTCATCAGATCGAGGAGAAGATGAAAAACGCTGGAAGCATCGGGCCGCAGTTCGACCGCGTTGCACGAATTGGCAACGTTGCCCCGGACCTCTGGATGATCGAAGCGACCGGCGCGCCGGTGGGCGCCGAAGCACTGCTGGGCGCAACCGAGCACGCCCTGAAGGAACTCGGGAGGTAAGAGCTGGATGCGAAGGTGACCGTGAAAGGACCGGGAGGGCGTGCCCAGAGGATTCTCCTGGGGGCTGTCGGCATTGTCGTGATCGTCCTCGGTATATTCCTGCTGTTCCTGCCGGGACCCGGGCTTCTGTTGATACTTGCCGGGCTCTGGATTCTGGGAAGGGAATTCCAGTGGCCTCGAAGGCTTTCACGGACCCTTCGGGCAAAGAGCCGGGAGAAATCCCAACCAGGCCGGAGAAGAACTACACTCTGAGAAGATGAGCGCGAGATGACACCCTGGGTTATGCGCCTTGTTATTGCAAACCTCCTGATGTACGTGATTTCACTTGCTGCTCCCGCAGTCGTCCAGAACTTCATGCTTGTCCCTGCGCTCATACTGAGCCGCCCCTGGACTCTGGTCACCTATATGTTTCTCCACGGGAGCATCTGGCACCTGTTGTTCAATATGCTGGGGCTCTACTTCTTCGGGCCGCGGCTGGAGCTGGAGATGGGAGGGCGCGATTTTCTCCTCCTCTATTTCATCAGCGGCGTTACGGGGGCGCTCTTCTCCTTCCTGACCCCCTACTCCGCAATCATTGGAGCATCGGGTGCCGTCTTCGGGGTGCTCATCGGTTTTGCCCGGTACTGGCCACGCGAGCGGATCTACATCTGGATGATTCTCCCTGTGGAAGCCCGCTGGCTCGTCGTGATCATCACCGGACTATCATTGCTGGGAGGGTTCGGTGGCGGGGGAGACGGCATCGCCCATTTCGCTCACCTGGGCGGGTTCGCTGGCGGATATCTCTTTCTGTTCATCCGCGATCGGAACACCAGGGGTGCCGCGTTTCGGGCCAGAATGAAACCTCCGTCGGTGAGTGCTTCGAACCTCGGTCGGTGGATGAAGATCGACAGGGAGAGACTCCATGAAGTGAATCGGGCTGAACTGGATCGCATCATCGAGAAGACAAAGGCGCAGGGTGTGGCGAGTCTGACGGCGACCGAACGGGAGTTCCTGGATCGGTTCAGTGACCAGTAGGGTACAGTTGGCATGACGGCAAAAGAGCGGGTACACGCGGCGTTGCGTCGGGAGCCGGTTGACCGGATCCCGATTTTTATGTGGTACCATCCGGTGACAGTCCGCCGGCTTGAGGGAGATCTGGGGATTCCCCCGGGGAGGCTGTCGGAGGTGCTCTCTGATGATGTGCGCCAGGCGTGGGTGGGGAACAACCATGCCATGGAGGGGATCACCCACGAGCGGGAAGGCGAGTCACACACCGACTGCTGGGGCATCGAGTGGGTGAAGGTCGGGCCGTTCAACCAGATCCGCCGATCGCCTCTGGAGGTGGCCGACGAAGCAAGCCTCAGGGGGTACGAGTACCCGTATGCGTGCGTCGCCGAACTGCTCTCGGCCATGGAACCGCTGAGCCCGCTCACGCGCGACTACTTCATCGGTTGCGACATCTCTCCGTGCCTCTTTGAAATGGTGTGTCGCGTTCGTGGAATGGAGCAGGCGATCCTGGATCTCGCGGCGCGGCGCGACCTGGCGGCAACGATGCTTTCTGAGACGGCAGCGTTCCAGCGCCACCTCGCGGCGGAGGCCTGCAGCCGGTTCGCTCTGGACTGGTTGTGGACCGGCGACGATGTGGCGGGACAGCAAGCCATGCTCATGCACCCCCGAGTCTGGCGTGAGATGGTTCGTCCCCATCTCGAGTCGATCGTCCAGATCGGAAAACGAAACGGTCTCTGGGTCGCGTACCATTGCTGTGGAGCGCTTCTCCCGATCATACCGGATCTCGTAGAGATCGGTGTAGATGTTCTCAATCCCATTCAGAGCAACTGCCCGGGGATGGATGCGGCACGGCTCAAAGCGGAATTCGGCGCGCACCTCTCCTTTATGGGCGGCGTGGATACACAGCACCTCCTGCCACATGCGTCGGCCTCCGACGTGTTCCGGGAGACTCGTCGACTCATTGAGCTCATGACGTGTGATGGTGGAGGGTACATCCTGGCGGCTTCTCACACGGTGCCGCCCGAGACGCCGCGGGAGAACATCTTTGCTCTCTACAGGGCTGCCGGTGTATCGGAAGAGGAGATTCTTGATCGTGCGGCTGATGTGCGGGAGCGGGAGCGGAAGAGCGCCGGGGAATCCATGGAAACGTGAACTACCTCCGCCTTCTCCCCAGATGCGCAGGGGGTTTCAGATGGAGCTTCTTGCACCACTGGTGCACCTCTCCATCAACCGCTGCATCGTGGGGAATGGATGCATCGCCACATTCGATCATATCGGCGATCTGGAGAATGCGGGCAAGCATGGAGTCCTCCGAAGAACCGTGATGATTGCCGACCGCGGTGATGATATCCACCGGCAGATTCCAGAAACGGAGAAGCGCGGCACTCACTTCAGCATGGAGGTGGGGAAAGACCTTCGCTTCGGCCTGGTGAAGCGGCAGCTGCTCGGTCAGGTGGATCTGCTGCATTCTTGCATAGTCGGCAGCATTGTAGGACATTCGGACCACATAGCCAATGTCCTGAAGCAACGATGCGGTGAAGGCGACAGTGGGATCTCCAAATCCGGTCCGTTTTCCTGCGATCATCCTGGCAATGGTGGCACGCCGGAGGCCTTGGTTCCATATCTGATCAACGAGACGATTGGACGTGACCGGCAGCGAGTGGGCCGCGCTCTGGAACGCTTCGATGGCAAGAGCAAGTCCCGGGATGTACTCCGGTCCGACGAGGATGACCGCGTCGCGGACGGTGGTGATCGTTGTCCTAACACCGTAGTAGGTAGCGCTTGCTGCACGGAGCAAGCGTGTGGCGACGTCACGGTCCTTCTCGATCTCACTGGTGATGGTCTGAGCCGATCGCGACTCGTGCCTGGCAAACGGCTCCAACCGCAGGTAGAGGCGAGGAGGGAGCGGAAGTCTTTCACGCGTGCCGATGATGTCCCGCAGGTAGCGTGCACGGAGATCGAGTTGGCGCTGTGACAGACGATGGAGAAGAGATTTTATGCCGGTGTCATTCCACGGTTTCAGGATGTAGCTGTGGACGAGCCCGTCAGCAAGATCGCGGGCAGCGTCAGGTTTATCCTCGGGATTGCTGACGAGAATCCGGATGGCGTCGCCGCGGATCGTAGATATCTGGTTCAACAGATCTCGGCCCCGCATCTCCCCCGTTCCGGTCCCTGAAACGACAAAATCGACGGGATGCTGCCGGAGAAAAGCGATTGCCTCTGATGCGTTGGAGAACGTGTGGACGGAGAAGCCGTCCTGCCTCAACTTGCGGACCACGCTTGGTGTGAGCGACCGTTGCGCATCGACGACAACAACGGAGGCCGATGGAGTACGGGCCGTGACGGAACCACCGACCGTCAGCTTTCTCATAGCGTTTCTCTCTGCTCTCGGGCTGTTATCGGGCTGCTCGCTGCCGAGTTGAGACCGGTTCGGCAAGCCGCGTCAGACTCGCAAGAATGTTCAGGTACAGTTGAGGGCTCAATATCGGTGCCACTTGTGGAGCCTCACTCTGGAGGGGTTTTCGCGGTTTTCTTGAGTGAGCGCTGGCTACTTTTGGCCAACTGCTGAAATCACAATCATAACTCTCGCAAAGGGAGGTTCATCTCATGTGTACCAACCCACTTTTGAGGCTTGTTCTCTCTCTCGTTCTCCCCTTCGCCCTCTGCCCGGGGGTGGCGACACCGCAGGGCGATCCCGCATTCGGAGGTTCGTGGGAGCTCGTTCCGGCAAAGAGCTCGGAAATCAGTCTCTATGGAGATCTCCGGATTGATTTCAGCAGCAGGGGCTCAGAGATTACACTGATCCAGACCTGGGGAAATCGGCGAAGCTTCAGCGACACCCTCCGCCTCACCTCAGGAGGAGGGGTGAGCAGACTCCGGATCTCCAATCGCGTTTTTCCCACGAATGTTTTCATGGGCCTCTCCCTGCCTGTTGGGGAGGAGCGGAGGATCAGCGCGGTCTGGATCGATGGTGGCAACGTCCTGAAGCTGGAGGAGGAGCTTGAGGTGCAGGGATCTCAGGGGCCCGCTCCGGTCCGCTCAATCCATCGCTATGCACTTTCTCCCGACAGAGAGCAGCTCACCTACAGCATCAGCAGATCGACCAGGACGTCGGGGCCGGATCTGCAGTATGTGCTGAAGAGGGCGGGAACAAAACAGGCCTACGTCATGAGGCTCGACCACAACTGGGAGATCTCCGGTCTTCTTCCCACGCAGGCCATGCTGATCAGCCTGCAGGGTGTTGCGAACGTCAGCGGTCCCGTTCTCTACTTCATCTATCCTCCGGAGTGGCCGTTCACCTACACCGAGTCCGTGTTCGAGTTCTACAGAGACAAGCGCAACTACACCTTCCGTGAGCTCACAACGCCCGCGCAGGCGCTTGAGGAGCTGAAGGAGCACGTGAAGGGCTACGTGGTCTGGGACAAGAACGTGCGCACGTCCCTGATTGTTGCGTTCACCGTCGCAGGACTCGAGCGGGCGATCGTGGTAACAGAAGACCTGATACCCATGGTCGAAGGTGCGGGGCTGAAAGCCGTGGAGGATTTCCGTGGCAGGTTCACCGGGCAGACCGATGCGGAGATCTTCTCCTGGGCGTACGAACGTTACTGGGAGAGATGCAACAAGGAATTCATCGTCTGGCTCGGGGGACCGCACGGCAACGTGATGAGGCCCGGCGTCGCCGACTGGGGGGTGTACAAGCAGGTCTTCTTCAACGATCTCTCCAGTCGGCCGACCGACACGCTGGAGTACGCTCTGGCACAAAGGATCCTGAGCGAGATGAAGCCGATGTCCATGGTGATGGGCTGGCACTCCTACGCAAAGGATCTGGAGCGCGAACATCTCAAACTCACCTCGAGCTACGGTCACCGCGTGGAGGGACTTCACACTCTTCCCAACCTGAGCTTCAGCAGTCAGGTGCCCCCGTCGCCCGGCTTTGTGTTCAAGAACAATCACACCGTCGAGCCGGGGAAGGAGTATCCCGCGCAGGAGAAGGTCTATATCTCGTGCGTGCAGACCGATGGCATTGGCATCGGCGCGTGGCTTAAACCCGGCCGGGGAGACATCCCCTATGCCTGGGAGGTGTTGATGAACTACACCTGGATGGCTCCCGCCATGGCGGAGTACTTCTACACGATGGCAACACCGAACGACTATTTCATTGGATGCCTCTCCGGTCCCGGATATCTCTATCCGAAAGCGGTTCCTCCGGAACTCCTCCCGAAGCTGGTTGCAAAGGCAAGAGAGCAGATGGAAATCCTGGACCTCACCGTCTTCGAGATCATGGACTACTCCGAGGGTGCGACGGTCGAGGGCAACACTGAGTTGACAAAAGAGGTTGTGGACGTCTACTACGAGGGAATGCCGGATGCGATCGGTTTTCTCAATGGCTATGCTCCCGCCTATACCTTCACCGAGCGCGACGGGAGGCCGCTCATCTCCTACGACTACTATCTCTCCCCGACACGTCTCGAGGAGGAAGCCGTTGCCGATCTTCAGGAGCTGGCGGCTATCAATGCGCGGCGGCCCTACTTCCTCCTGGTTCACGTTCGGGAGTCGAGCGACGTGAAACGGGTGAAGGGTATTCTGGAGAAGCTCGGCCCCGACTTCGAGCTTGTTCCGCTTGATCGGTTCCTCACCATGGCGGGGAAGCGACCAACCTTCAGGGAACGCTTCCTGCAGAAGTGATGCAAGAGGTCTGCATGCCGGAACCTCTGGTCAGACCCTGTGTTTGCATCTGTAGATGAGGAGACGTCTGTACCATGTCGACCACAGGATGGCGGGGGACCGGGATGATCCGGCCAATCGTGCTCTTCGTCGGAGCTCTTGCGATGCTCTCTCCGGCGGCTCTTGCCCAGCCGGAGGAGGGCTCCTCGACATGGCAGCTTTTCGCCTATCTCGTCAACAAGGATGCTGCGATTCGCGACGAAGCTGCTGAGATGCTGAGTAGATCAGGGGATCCCTCGATGGCTCCGGCGTTCATCCAGGCGTTGCGCTTTGTGCACCCCGGGCGGGAGTGGCACCGAGCAATGGAGAAGCTGACAGATGGGCGTTTTGGCAACGACTGGGGAGAGTGGATGGAATGGCTCGGCCGCCAGGATCTCACCCCTCATCCAGACTACCTCAGGTTCAAGCTGGCGATTCTGCAGGTGATTGATCCAGCATTTCTGCGGTTCTTTCCTTCCGGCGTGAGCATGAAGATCCGGCCGGATCTCATTGTCTGGGGGGGAGTGAAGGTTGACGGGATTCCGGCCCTGATTCACCCCCCCTTGACGGCCGCCGAGGGGAGCTCCTTCCTGCAGGACGACGAACCGGTGTTTGGGGTCGAACTGAACGGCCAGGCCCGCGCCTACCCGCTCCGGATCGTCAACTGGCATGAGATGGTCAATGACACGCTCGGAGGAACTCCGGTCTCCCTCGCGTACTGTACGCTCTGCGGATCGGCGATGCTCTTTGAGACGACCCTGGGTGACACGACGTTCACCTTCGGTTCATCAGGATTCCTCAATGAGAGCAACAAGCTCATGTACGACCATCAGACAGAGAGCTTGTGGGCCTCGCTCCACGGGAAGCCGGTCGTCGGGGTTCTTGCAGAGAAGGGTATCGAGCTCCAGCGCCTGCCTGTCGTGCGCACGACCTGGTCGGATTGGAAGACGGACCACCCGGGCACGCCGGTTCTGAGCGTGGAGACCGGTTATGACCGCGACTACACGCCGGGAGCCGCATACGGTGCGTACTTCCGGAGCGATGAGACGATGTTTCCCGTCGCACATCGAAGTGACCTCCGCGATGACAAGGAGTGGGTCTTCGGCCTCTTGCGTGAAGGAGGTGCCAGAGCCTATCCGCTGAAGGAGCTCGAAGGCCGGCCCGTCCTGAACGATGCTGTCGGAAACGAGCCGGTCGTGGTTCTCTCCGAGGTTGGGCGATTGAGCGTTCGCGTCTACCTTCGCGCCGACCACCAGTTCGTCCGGAGGGAGGGGTTGGACCTCCTCGATACGGAGGGGAGGGTATGGACCGTCCGGGAAGAGCATCTGGAAGAGGGGACGACCGGGGTGCGCCTTCCCCGTCTCGGAGGGCATCTTGCCTTCTGGTTCGGATGGTATGCGTTCTTCCCTGAAACCACACTCTATGAGGAGTAAGGCAGTGAGACAATTCCCTTGGAGAACTCACCGATCGTGTGGCCCCCACCTGTTGCTCCTGGTGGGGCTCGCACTCTCACCAATGGCACTCAGTCAGACCGCCGATGTCGTCTTCCTCAATGGCAACCTCTGGACGGTTGACAGCCTGCTCCCGCGCGGGCAGGGACTGGCTGTTGCAGGCGACAGAATCCTCCTGGTGGGAACTGACGGGCAGGTCCGGGCTACCGCCGGACCGCACACGCGGGTGGTGGATCTCGAAGGGAAGTTCGTCCTTCCGGGGTTCATCGACAACCACACGCATTTCATGTCGGGTGGCTTCCAGCTCCAGAGTGTGGATCTGCGTCACGCAGGTGACGAGTCGGAGTTTGTGCGTCTCATTAGAGAGCGCGCGGAACGCCTTCCGGGTCGGTGGATAACGGGCGGCGACTGGGATCACGACAGGTGGCCGGGCGGAGAACTTCCCAGGCGGGAACTCATAGACCGTTTCGCCCCGGAGACGCCCGTCTTCGTCTCCCGGTACGACGGACATATGGCGCTGGCAAACAGCGTCGTTCTCGAGATGGCTGGCATTACCAGACACACGCCGGACCCCCCCGGAGGCCACATCGTGAAGGATGAGGAAACCGGGGAGCCGACGGGGATTCTGAAGGACGCGGCGATGGATGCGGTCTGGCGTCTCATACCTCCTCCTACAGAGGAGGAGATGATGGATGCCGCCGAGCTTGCCCTTGCGGAGGCCCGTCGCGTCGGGCTCACAAGTATCCAGGACATCTCCGCAGCAGAGCATGTCGCGACGTATCAGAAGCTGAAGGAGCAGGGAGCACTTACCGCAAGGATGTACTGCCGGCTCCCGCTCTGGCGATGGAAGGAGCTTGCTGACCACACGGTGAGGGCGGCGACGGGTGATGAGTGGATCCGTGTCGGCTCGCTGAAAGCCTTCGTCGACGGCTCCCTCGGGTCGAGCACTGCACTCTTCTTTGAACCGTACGTCTCGGACCCCTCGACATACGGCCTGCCGAGCGATGTTGTCGCCAGCGGGGAGCTCGAGCGATGGGCACTGGCCGCCGACAGTGCCGGGCTGCAGCTCTCGATTCACGCCATCGGCGACAGTGCCAACAGCCTCCTTCTGGACCTGTTCGAGAGAATCATCCGAAGGAACCCTGGGTGGGATCGCCGGCTACGCATTGAACATGCCCAGCACATTCACCCAAAAGATTTTGAGCGGTTTGCGCGCCTCGGGGTGATCGCTTCTGTACAGCCGTACCACGCAATTGATGACGGCCGTTGGGCTGAATCGCGGATCGGACCCGAGCGGTGTGAGACGACCTACCCGTTCAGGACGTTTCTGGATCAGGGCGTGAGAATGTGCTTCGGCAGCGACTGGACGGTCGCGCCGCTGGACCCCCTGCTGGGTCTGTTCGCAGCGGTGACCCGGAGAACGACCGACGGGAGGAACCCGAGCGGCTGGGTCCCTGACCAGAAGATTTCGATCAGAGAGGCAATTCGGGCGTACACTCTAGAGGCCGCCTATGCTGCGTACGAAGAGAACGAGAAGGGATCACTCTCAGTCGGAAAGCTTGCCGATTTTATCGTTCTCTCGGATGACCTGCTGGAGATTGACCCCGGGGAGATTCGCGATGCGCGCGTGGAGATGACGGTGGTGGGCGGTCGTGTGGTATACCGCCGGCCTTAGTGCGGGGTCTGCGTGCTCGGCCACCCGGTCTATCCACCCGAGCGTTCCATTTCCCGAAAGGATCAGTGTATGAGACTTCATATCTCCCTTGCCGTGATTGCCTCCATCGTGCTCTCTCACTCCGCGCTATCTGGGGTCGAGGCCCTCCGCACCGATTCAAACGTGACCCAGTCCATCGCACTTCTCGAGAAATGGATCCTGGCACAGATGGAGTACCGGGATATCCCCGGTCTCGCCATAGGAGTGGTCTATGATCAGGATGTTGTCTGGGCGAAGGGGTTCGGGTATGCGGACCTAGACGCGGAGAGTCCCGCGACAACGCGGACGATCTTCAGAATTGCGTCGATCACCAAAACCTTCACGAGCACGGCGATCATGCAGCTGCGCGACAGGGGGAGGCTCCGGCTCGATGATCCGGTCCTCGAATACCTTCCCTGGTTCACATACAAGGATCGTCATCCCGAGGGACCGGAAATCACCATCCGCCACCTGCTCACACATACATCGGGACTCCCGCGTGAGGCGGCGTTTCCGTACTGGACGACGCATGAGTTCCCCACCCGGGAGGAGATGATCGAAGCGCTGGCGGACCAGGAGAGCATCTATGAGACGGAGACGAAGTACAAGTACTCCAATCTGGGAATAGCCATCCTCGGAGAGGTCGTCGCCGCGGCCTCCGGTCAGCCCTACGAGGTTTTCGTGCAGGAGAACATCCTGGATCCCCTCGGGATGATCAGCACGAGTGTGTTTATCCCTCCCGAGCATCGGGAGCGTCTGGCAACCGGGTATGGTCGCAGGATGAGTGATGGAACGCGGGAGAAGAGCCCGCCGACTGAATCGAAAGGGCTGGCACCTGCGGCAAACATCTCCTCGACAATTGAAGATATGTGCAGGTACGCCTCGTTTCACCTTAGCGAGGATACGACGCTGGCAGGGCAGATTCTGCAGGCAAGCACGCTTCGGGAGATGCACCGCGTCCACTGGCTGGAGCCCAGCTGGACCAGTGGTCGGGGGCTCGGCTTCACGGTGAGCAAGTGGGCTGACCGGGTGACATTCAGTCACAGCGGCTGGGTAGGGGGCCACCGCTCACAGCTTACGGTGAGTCCGGGGGAGAAGGTGGCAGTTGTTGTCCTGACGAACGCCGACGACGGCGTTCCGACATTCTTTGCCAACAGGGCGATGAGCATGCTGGCCCCGGTGATCGCTCAGAGTGCCTCGCCGCCGCTCCCGAAAATGAAACCGGACCCCGGGTGGTCTCTCTACATCGGAAGGTACTCGGACCCCTGGGCGTGGGACTCTGAGGTATTGCTCTTCAAGGGAAAATTGATGATCTACGACTACAGCTATCCTCCTGAATCAGATCCCACGGATTCGCTCGTTGAACTGGTCCCCGAGGGCCGCCATCTCTTCCGGATGAGCGGGACAGGTGGGAACGGAGAGCTAGTCCGTTTTGAGCTGGGTGCTGATGGAAGAGTGGAGCGTATGAAAGTTGGCGAAAACTACAGCTATCCCGTCCGGTGAGGCTATGAGATACCTTGTTCGACTGTGCCTTCTGTGGCTTTCTCTCCTTCTCCTGTCATGCTCTGAACAGCCCGAGTATGATATCGTCATTCGGGGTGGTCTCGTCTTCGATGGGAGCGGCCAGCCGCCGAGGTTTGCCGATGTAGGCATAGTCGGGGACAGCATCGCTGCTCTCGGAGAGAACCTTCGCGGGAGGGTCAAGCTGGAGGTCGATGCGACCGGGTTTGCCGTTGCACCGGGGTTCATCAACATGCTCAGCTGGGCAAATGAGTCGCTGCTCCAGGACGGTCGATCGCAGAGCGACATCCGCCAGGGGGTTACGCTGGAAGTTCTGGGTGAGGGCGAGTCCATGGGTCCGCTCAACGAGAGGATGAGGAAGGAGATGGTCAACCGGCAGGGTGACATCAGATACCCCGTGGAGTGGACCACGCTGGGGGAATACCTGGAGCACCTCGAGAGGAGGGGGATCTCGACGAATGTTGCCTCTTTCGTTGGTGCTACCACGGTACGGATTCACGAGCTGGGCTATGAGGATCGTGCACCGACGGCTGAGGAGCTTGGACGGATGGAGGAGCTCGTGAAGGAGGCCATGGAAGAAGGCGCGATGGGCGTCAGCTCCTCCCTGATATACGCCCCGGCGTTCTTTGCGAAGACATCGGAGCTCATCGCGCTCTGCAGGGTGGCTGCGGAGTACGGAGGCATCTATGTGTCTCATCTCCGCAGCGAGGGGAACACCCTGCTGGAAGCACTGGATGAGCTGTTGACCATCGCGCGGGAGGCGAACATTCCTGCGGAGATCTATCATCTGAAGGCCGCCGGGGCGGACAACTGGTGGAAACTCGATACGGTCATCGCGCGGGTTGGCCGGGCCAGAGAGGAAGGCCTCCGCATCACAGCCAACATGTACACCTATACAGCAGCCGCCACGGGCCTTGACGCCATGATGCCCCCGTGGGTGCAGGAAGGCGGTCTGGAGGGGTGGGCCGCTCGTCTCAAGAAGCCATCGGTCCGGAAGCGCCTGCGTGAGGAGATCTCCCGCTCGTCAGAAAAGTGGGAGAACTTCTACGTGGCCACGAGATCACCACACAACATCATCCTGGTCGGTTTCAAAACCGATTCGCTGAAGAAGTACACCGGTAAGACGCTTGCCCAGATCGGGAAGCTACGGGGAACCTCACCCATCGAAACCGCAATGGACCTGGTCGTTCAGGACAACAGCCGCGTGGAAACGATATTCTTTCTCATGTCCGAGAACAACGTCGAAAAGAAGGTTGTGTTGCCGTGGATGAGCTTTGGATCCGATGCGGCATCTCTCGCTCCGGAGGGGGTATTCCTGAAATCCAATGTCCACCCTCGTGCCTACGGCAATTTCGCCCGGCTGATATCCCGATACGTCGTGGGAGCGGAGCTGGTTGATCTGGAAGAGGCCATCAGGCGTCTGACCTCGTTTCCGGCAGAGAATCTTGGCCTAAAAAGGCGGGGTGCACTTCTCCCGGGCCACTTTGCTGACATTGTTGTCTTTGACCCGTATGCTGTCAGGGACTATGCGACATTCCAGAAACCGCACCGGTACTCGGTCGGCGTGAGGGACGTGTTTGTGAACGGGGTTCAGGTGTTGAAAGACGGAGAGCACACCGGGGCGACTCCGGGACGTGTTGTGCGGGGGCCGGGCTGGAAGGGAAGATCTTCGCACTCCCGGTAGGACTCTGTGCGGCGGAATTCTCAGGCTTCCAGGCCGGCGGAGGTTCTCTCTTCCCGGGTCAGGTCAAACACCTTCCTCATGACAGTCTCCTCCACGGATGAGAGGCTGACCTTCCGTCGGGCCATGACCCGTTTTGCCACCTCGAGGCTCTTGTCGAGCCGGTAGGTCGACATCCCTTCGGCGCCCCCCCAGGTAAAGGAGGGGACTGCCTTGGGTGGATAGCCGGAGCCGAACACGTTGCTGGAAACACCGACGACGGTGCCGGTATTGAACATCGTATTGATGCCGCTCTTGGAGTGATCACCCATCGTCAACCCGACGAAGGGTGATCCGGTGTCGATCGATTCGCCGTTGAGAAGGACCCGCACATTTGCATAGTTGTTCTTCAGGTCGCTAGTGTTCGTGTCGGCTCCGAGATTCACCCACCTGGCAAGGTAGGAGTGTCCGAGAAATCCGTCGTGTTGCTTGTTGGAGTGGGAGTGGATGATGGACTCCTCGACCTCTCCCCCGACCTTGCTCTTCTCCCCGATGCTGCTGTTCTCGTAAATCTTCGCCCCGATTTTGATCATGCAGCCATTCCCCACATAGGCCGGCCCTTCGATTGTCGCGTTGGGAAAGACCGTCACGTTTTTGCCAATGTAGATGGGGCCGCTCTCAGCATCGAGGACCACACCGGGTTTAATCTGGGTCCCGTCTCCCACAAAGAGGTTGTTCCTGTTGACGAGGTGTGCCCCCTCGTAGACGAGCCCCCGCATTCTTTCCTTCTCTTCCGCTATCAGGAGTGCGAAATCAGCCACGATCTCATCTCCGTTCCGCCTCACGAGGTCCCAGGGATAGTCTATGAGGTGGACCTCGACCTCCGTCTGTGTCGTTCCTTCGAAGTGTTCGGGCCCGATGGTATCCGGAAGGTTGCGTCGAACGCTCTCCAGGGCGCCGCCGCTGAGCCGGGCCGCAACGACGGTCTCCCCGTTGAGGTACACCACATCCGGGCCGTCCGGCGGAATAGCCTCTGGAAGTGATCGGTCGGCTACCACCCTCCCGTTGACAAAGAGGCAGCTCTTGCCCTGAACGTTGTTCACCGGAACGCCGAAGTTCTGCTCCCGCACGAGATCGGCCAGGTACTCCCTGCAGTGGAGAGAGAGCGGAATGGCGGGATAGCTTCGCTCGATCTTCTCACGCAGCGTCGTGATGCCACATCGCAGATCGGACGTCACGCGGAGGTGAACGAGGGGCAGGAGATTGCGGTACGCCGTGTCTTCGAAAACGCAGATGCTGTCAACCATGCGGGTGGTTTCCTGACGTGAAGATCTTGTGTTCCCATGTGTCATTGTACGTCCCGGTGAGCTCCGCGGCGGACTCCTTGTCGAGGAGGACAAACGCATTGCGATGCATCTGGATGATCGATGCGGGACACATTGCTGTCACGGGACCCTCCACCGCGGACCTGACCGCAGCAGCCTTGCTGGCGTTGGTCGCCAGCAACAGCAGTTCCTTCGCATCCATGATGGTTCCGACGCCCATCGTGAGCGCGTACTTCGGAACCTCATCCAGGTTTTTGAAGAAGCGTGCGTTGTCCTGGCGTGTTGTTCCGGTCAGCGTCTTGATGCGCGTGCGCGATCCCAGAGAGGAGCCGGGTTCATTGAACGCGATATGGCCATTCACACCGATCCCAAGGATCTGGATGTCCACCCCACCGCAATCCACTATCCGCTGTTCGTACCAGTCGCAGAAAGCGCTGAGGTCTTTTGCCATTCCCTGCGGGATATGGATGAAGCGGGGATCGACGTTGATGTGCTTGAAGAGGTTTTCCCGCATGAAGTAGTGGAAGCTCTGGTCATGCTCGGGGGGAAGACCCACGTACTCGTCGAGGTTGAACGTGGTGACTTTGGAGAAGTCCAGGCCTTCTTCCTTGTGCAACCGGATGAGTTCTCGGTAGAGACCGAGAGGGGTGCTCCCCGTGGCCAGTCCGAGCACGAGATCAGGCTTCTTGCGGAGTCTGTCGGCGACGATGCGGGCAGCCTCCGCGCTCATTGTATCGTAGGTTTCATTGACGATGACGAGCATGGTGAAGCCTCAAAAGAGATACATGGATGGGGACACCGGCAGAGAACGAGTGCGGAACGCCCCAACGTACCAAGTTCCGTCCAGAAAGGCAACATCATTGGCCCGTGCGTATCCGGACCGCTCGTGACATATTGCGTGTCAGGACCATTTGTGCTACTTTGACGCGATGATGGAGGCAACCGCACCGAAACGACAGCTCTCCCTGCTGCAGACTTCCGCGATCATTATTGGTACGGTCATCGGTTCTGGCGTATTCATAAGTCTGCCCATTGTTGGGGCGATCGCCGGGAGCCCTGGCATGAGCATACTCATCTGGTTCCTCGGTGGTGTTGTCTGGGTTCCGCAAATCCTCATCCTTGCAGAGATGGGGACCGCCTATCCGATCCAGGGTGGCGCGTACTACTACCTGAACAAGGCGGGGTCCCCATTCCTGGCATTCTTCTACACCTGGACGGCGTTCCTGACGAGTGACACTCCCACGCTGACCATTGTGGCTCTCACCGCCGTGTCGGTGGTGAGCTTCTTTTCCCCAGTTTTTGAACATCCAATCTACGCCAAACTTGTCGCTGCCGCACTGATTGCCTCCCTCGCGCTGTTGCACTACCGGAGCGTTCAGACGGGAGGGAACGTTCAAATCGTGCTCACGGTTGCCAAACTCACGCCACTCCTCTCGATCGTCATCATCGGGGCCTTCTACTTCGGTTCCGGAAACATCTTCCTCCCCATAGCGGAGGCGGCCGTGAGGGACAAGGGTGTTGTGGCCATCATCATCGCCGGAATCTCATCGACTCTCTGGTCGTACGCTGGATTCATCAACATACTCTACATGGCGGGAGAGGTGAAGCGACCGGAGCGGACTCTGCCCCTCTCCTTGATCGGCTCACTGGTGTTCATCATGGCTGCCTACACGTTGATCGCGGCCTGTACCTCTGCTATCGTTCCCTTTGAGGATCTCACCGCAGCGAAGGGGGGATTCGTCAATCCTTTCGCCTACCTGCCATATCTCTCAGGGTCGGCGGGGACGATATTCGCGATTGCAGCGTTTGTGTCGATGCTTGGCGTCTTGAACGCATGCATTATGGCGCAACCCCGCCTGGAGTATGCAATCGCGCGCGACGGGCTGTTCTTCAAGGTTTTTGGGCGTCTGCATCCCCGCTATCTCACTCCTCATTATTCGATCATGATCCAGGCCGGCCTCGCGATCCTGCTGCTCATCCCCGGAGACATCGAGGATCTGCTCGGTTATTTCACGCTCTCCTATGCCCTGCAGAACGCGATGGTGTACGGGTCGATCTTCTTCCTCCGCAGGAGGGACGACTACAGACCAAGCTACCGCTCTCCGGCATGGTCGATCATGGCGGCCCTTGCGGTTCTCATACAGCTCCTTCTTGCCGTCGGGACCTTTCTCGCATACCCGACGGGCGGGATTCTCTCAGCACTGTTTCTCATCGTGTCGGGTCTGCCAATCTACTGGTCCTTCTCTGTGCGGATGAGGCAGAAACGTGCAGTGAGTTCATAGCGGGGGATAATGACCATGCATCCACCTTTGTGCCTGGTGAACGGACGTATCTGTACGCTGAATCCATATCAGCCCTGGGCGGAAGCAGTCGCAATGGAGGGGCATCGCATCTCCTTTGTTGGATCCTCTGCGGAGACCCGATCGCTTGCGGGATCCTCGGCACGCATGGTTGATCTGGAGGGGAGGTTGGTCCTTCCGGGCTTCATAGACAACCATGCCCACTTCGTTCAGGGGGGACTGCACCTTCAGGGCATTGACCTGAGGGACTGCAGTTCCAGTGAGGCGTTTATCTCGAAGGTGCAGAAGTATGTTGCCACGCACCGCGGCGTGTGGATCTCGGGCGGCGACTGGGATCAGGAGCGGTGGCCACTCAAGAAGTCGCCGCGGAAGGAATGGCTTGACGCATTCTCCGAAGACACGCCGGTTTTCCTTCAGCGCTTCGACGGGCACATGGGAGTTGCCAACTCTCTGGCCCTTCGGCTTGCGGGGATCAATGGATCTTCTCCCCAGCCCGAGGGCGGCTTCATAGAGAAGGACCCTTCGACCTCTGAACCAACAGGCATCTTGAAGGACGCGGCGATGAACCTCGTCTACTCGGTGATGCCCCCGCTGACGCCCGAGCAACGCGAGCACGCGGCGGTGGTGGCGATGGAAGAGGCAAAGAAGAACGGAATAACGTCCGTTCAGGACATCACTGCCCCGGAGGACCTGGCGACCTACCGAAAACTAGAGAGCGAGGGAAAACTGAGCTGTCGTCTCTACACACGGCTGCCGATCCGTGAGTACCACCAATTCATCCGGGACGGGATCCAGTGCGGTCACGGAAGCCGGTTTCTGAAGCTGGGATCGCTGAAGGCATTTGCCGATGGCTCGCTCGGCTCGGGCACCGCCCTCTTCTTCGAACCCTACGAGGATGAACCGACGAATCGTGGCCTTGCAATGGACATCGTCACAAACGGCAGCCTGCGGCAGTGGGCGCTTGAGGCAGACAGTCATCGCCTGCAGCTATCGATTCACGCCATCGGGGACAGGGCGATTGACATCGTCCTCTCCCTCTTTGAGGAGATCGTTGCAACGAACCCTCCGTGGGATCGACGATTCAGGATCGAACATGGGCAGCATGTGCGAAGCGATGATCTGAGGCGGTTTGTCAGTCTCGGTGTCATTGTGTCGGGTCAGCCCTACCATGCCGTTGACGACGGTGTGTGGGCGGAGTCCCGGGTTGGATCGCGGCGTGCGCAGATGACCTACCCCTTCCGGTCGTACATCGATGCGGGTGTGCGTGTGTGCTTCGGGAGCGACTGGACTGTAGCGCCGCTCAATCCCTTTCTGGGTCTCTCCGCTGCTGTGACCCGGAGGACGCTTGATGGAAAGCACCCGGAAGGATGGATCCCGCATCAGAAGATATCTGTGGTCGAGGCGCTCCGGTGCTACACCCTCCAGAATGCCTACGCGGCTTATGAGGAGGAGGTCAAGGGGAGCATCGAGAGCGGCAAGCTTGCTGACATGATTGTGCTGGACAGAGATATATTCTCTCTCCCACCTGAGGAGATCGGAACGGTTGGGGTGGAGATGACGATTTTTGACGGGAGGGTCATATTCGGGGCGTAGGAGAGAGCTCTTGCCTCAGGGACCGCGTGCGGTCCCTGAGGCTGGCAGCCCATCCGGGTTGTTGATGAAAAGGAGGATGTTCCGTACATTTTACGCCGTCCTCCCAGGGCGAGCACTGACAGGAAGTCGCCAGGAAAGGCAGTTCTTGTCATCGGTGCGACGGACCCTATAGAGAGGGAAACAGCTCTCCAGCTCCCACGGTCCGGTGCAAAGGTGATTCTCCTCGGCCCTACTCTGACTCGCGCCAGAGCTGCCGGGGAAGAGCTCAGGCAAGTGTCAGCTTCGGCGTAAATCCCGCAAGGTGACAGGAGATCTCTCGACCACGACGAGCGTCCGCAGACTTGCAGCTGCCAGTCTCGGAGCGGTTCGATGCGCTGCAGGTCCTTGTCACAATGCCAGCGTCTCCATGACCAGGCGGGAGCTGCCTGATGACAGGCTCGAGAGGCCGTTTCCCGTAGACTATCGGGCACCCTTTCTTCTGACGCGTCTGCGGGTTGAACGACTCTGGAAGAATGCCCCGGCGCGGATCGACAACGTGAGTTCCATTGCGCACGGGCGGGACCGACCGTCAATGCTCTGCATCCAGGTGTCATTGACACCAGGCTTGTGGGTGAGGGGTTTCCCGGGACTCGGAGGCGACTCGGTCGAGGGCGCCGCGGCGATAGCCCTCTGCCTGGCACCATCTCCTGAATGTGGAGGGAATACCGGTGAAGTACTTCGTGAACAGGCGGCAACGACAACCTTCATCGCTGGTATCTGACAGGCGACTCATCGATACATTCTGGGCGATCAGCGCGCAGCTGACCGGTCTTCTTTGAGTGACCTCAGGATGGACTGGTACTGGCGACGTTACCGTGATCTCTCCCGTGACGAACTGTACGCCGTTCTGTCACTCCGTCAGCGCGTGTTTGTGGTGGAGCAGCACTGCGCCTATTTGGATGCCGACGGGCTGGACCAGGATGGGTGGCATCTCCTGGGGGTGGATGATGGGGGGAAGCTCGTTGCGTACCTTCGGGTGCTTCCCCCCGGGGCGCGGTTCAACCATCCCTCCATCGGGAGGGTGATTGTCCTTCCCGAGCTGCGTGGGAGGGGGATCGCCAGGGCGGCTATGCTGAGAGGGATGCGGAAGGTGGAGGAGCTCCACCCGGGAGAATCGATTTGCATGTATGCCCAGGCCTACCTGGAGGGGTTTTACCAGGATCTCGGCTTCGAGCGGCTCGGGGAACCGTACGATGAAGACGGGATAGTGCACGTCGATATGATCCGGCGCGGCGACCGGGTAGCGGGTCGTTGAGGAGCGATGAACACGGGAGGCAAAGGAGCGGCATTGAGAGACAGGGTGGCGCTTGTTACCGGGGCTTCAAGCGGAATTGGCAGGGCAACAGCGATCCTGCTGGCGCGCGCCGGTGCGGGTGTCGTGCTCTCCTCGAGGAATGAAGCAGCGCTCCAGACCGTGAGAGGGGAGATCGAATCTGAGGGCGGACGCGCATGGTGTATTCCTGCGGATGTGATCGACGGCTCACAGGTGGATGAACTGGTCAGGCGTGCACTCGAGGTTGCCGGCAGAGTAGACGTTGTCGTTTGCAGCGCCGGCGTCTATCCCCGTTGCCCCGTTCAGCAGACGACTGTGGAGGACTTCAGGCGGGCTATGGAGGTGAATTTCTATGGTTCTCTTCGTGTCATTCTTGCCCTCCTGCCTCACATGCTTCGGCGGGGGAGCGGACACATCGTTGTCATCTCTTCGGTCGACGGGAAGAAGGGGCTGCCGCCCGACGGACCCTACGTGGCGTCCAAGTTCGCCTTGACCGGGTGTACTGAGATCTTGAGGCAGGAGCTGCGGCGGACCGGTGTGGGCGTGACCACGGTGCTTCCCGGCCGTGTGGATACGCCGATGATCCAGAACCTGAGCGTGCCGCCTGTCTCGCCAAAAATCCCCGCCGAGCGAGTTGCCCGCGCTGTGCTTCGGGCGATCCGGCGGCGGCGGGCCGAGGTGGTTATCCCCTTTGCGGGTCCGAAGCTGCTCATCATTGCCAGCAGCCTCTGGGCTCCGCTTGGGGATTGGGTGGTTCGTGTGTTAAAACTCGGAGGAGTGGAGAAGACAGCATGAGAGACTCCGGCAAGGAGGACCAGTTCCGTCTGGTGAGCGAATCCGCCGTTCAGGCCGTCCTGGGTATAAGCGGCAATGTTCCACTCACACCTCCCGCAATGGCGGCGGGTCTCCGGGTGACCTTCTACCCCCGGGCGTCTTCCACGAATCGACTCCGGGCCTTTGTGGTGAGGCTCCAGAGTGCGCTTACGGCTGCCGGTGTAACCATACTCCGGTATGAGGATGCGCTTGCGGAGGGGAAGTTGCAGGAACACCTTGTCACGATCGCGGCGGGCGAGATGCAGGCCGGTGACCTTGCTGTCGATCATGTGACCAACCTTCGGACTTCGACCGTTGTCGGCATCGTTGACGGTCCGTGCCCGGCCGATTTTCAGACGGGGTTACAGGAAAAACTGAACAGTGTCGTCGAGGCTCTCGCATGGAACGTCGTTCAGGTGGTGATTTTTGTTGACGACCGGGTATGGACGGTATGCACCATGAATGGTGCCATCGTGCGCCTCGGCTACGGGGAGGACTTTCCCAGACAGGTCGCCTCCATTCTGGTCCCGAAACTTGCTGCGCCCGTCGTCCCGCCTCACGCAGCAGATTTCGATTTCCGGGAGGGCCAGCTTGACCTCACGGCAAACGGGGCCGCGGAGTATGCGCGGGATTTCATCAGAAGCGGCAAGCTCTGGGCCAAGACGGGCCTGATGCTGTTCCACACGTCGCTTGATTCGCTGCAGTTCCGCAACAGGTACTACCAGAGGATTGTTGCTGCGTTTCTTGATCACCGGTCCGGGATGAGCTACGGCTTTCTCGCGCGTCAGCTTCCGGTGGGGCTCCAGCCGGCAATGACACTCAGTGAAGCCGAGGAGCGGTTCGGGAAGGAGAGCTGGGAGGGTCCAGGCTACCGCAGGATCCAGGATCGTCTCTACGTTACGCTGCGCGTGGAGGGAGGCCCTCTCGTGGTCGACGTACCGGAAGTGTGGGTTCTCACCACGCGGTCCGGCTGCGACAAATCCAATGTCGACGTGAACCGTGATGTTGTTCTCCTGGGTCTCTCACAAGGCAGAGTTGTGTTCGAGACCCCGGCGGGTGTGAGCACGCGCATTGACTGCAAACCCTCGTATGACACACTGACGATTCTCTCTCATGCCGCTGCAAATGCGGTCGTCGGCAGTATCATCGCCCGTCTGCGGCCGGATGCCCGGTTCCCCCGGATGCTGCAGTCCCAGGGAGCGGCACTGGCGCATTGGCACGGTCTCGTGAACCATTCCCTCCTTCCTCCCGGGTACTTCCTCTACGGTCAATCCAATCCTCCTGTTTCCTGCTCCACGCATCAATCGGCGATCTACGCCCTTACCGGTAAACTATCAGCGGTGCAGAGGAGCCTGGAAGAAGGGGTGGAGTTCATGGGGGATGTCCATGTTGAACCGTACCACGGCGTGAATATCACAGGTGCATCCCTTGAAGAGCTCGCAGGGTGGGTCCTGGATGTGATCGAGTCTGACGGGGTAACGCGTTTCAGCGTTCAGGATGTCACATCGTCATAAGCCGAAAGGAAGAGGCCATGATGGTTCTCACAACACATACTGTCGAGGGGAGACGCGTGACGAAGTACCTCGGCCTGGTCAGCGGCGAGGCAATTCTGGGTGCAAACCTCTTCAAGGATCTGTTTGCCGGGATCAGGGACATCGTGGGGGGCCGGGCTGCAGCCTACGAGCGGGAGCTTCGCGAGGCAAAGAACATTGCCCTCCGGGAGATGGAACAAGAGACTCAGGCGCTCGGCGGCAACGCTGTGATAGGCGTCGATCTGGACTATGAGACCATCGGCCAGAATGGAAGCATGCTGATGGTGAGCGCCAGCGGCACCGCCGTGGTGATTGAATGATGATCGCAATGACCATGCTTGGAGGACGAGCTTATGAAAGCGCTATTCATTGTCGCATCCGTTGTTCTTCTCATCGCAGGGTGTGACCCGATGGCGGAAACCATCTTTCCGTATGCATACACTACGGAGATCCTTGCCAACGGTCTCACGGTCATCATGATCCCCATGGACAGCCCGGGTCTGGTGGCGTACTACTCTGTTGTCCGGACCGGGAGCCGGGATGAAGTAGAGCCGGGGAAGTCCGGTTTTGCGCACTTCTTCGAACACATGATGTTCCGCGGTACGAAGAAGTACCCCTCGTCTGTCTACGATAGTCTCATCACGAGCATTGGAGCGAGCACGAACGCGTACACGACCGACGACTACACTGCCTACCACCTGAACTTCGCTGCGGAGGACCTCGAACGGGTGATGGAACTCGAGAGCGACCGTTTCCAGAACCTGTTCTATGAAAAACCAGCCTTTCAAACAGAGGCGGGGGCGGTCTACGGGGAGTACAAGAAGAACATTACGAACCCCCACATGTTGCTCTACGAGAAAACTCAGGATCTTGCATACGACGTCCATACGTACAAGCACACCGTCATCGGATTTGAACAGGACATCAAGGCGATGCCGGAAGCCTACGAGTACAGCCAGGCATTCTTCAGGCGGTACTATCGACCTGACAACGTCGTGCTTGTTCTGGCGGGAGACATTGACACACGGGCAACGATGGCGCTTGTGGAGAAGTACTACGGGGCATGGGAGGAGGGGTACGTGGCGCCTGACATTTCTCTGGAACCCGCTCAGGCGGGCGGGCGGACCGGAGAGGTCTCCTATCCCGGCAAGACTCTTCCGATACTGAACATCGCCTACAAGGGGGATGCGTTTGATACCGAGAACCGTGCGTTCGTGGCAGCAATGCTCCTGAGTGATCTCGCCTTTGGCGAGACAAGTGATCTCTATAAGAAACTCTACCTACAGGAACAGAAGGTCGAATCCATCTCCTCGAGCGTCCCGAGGAACCGGGACGTGCCCCTCTTTGAGGTGTACGCCATGGTGAAGGAGGAAGGAGATTTGGACTACGTGCGGGCTCAGATCGAACAAACGATCGAGCAGTATCAAACCGTTCCGGTGGACGCGAAAAGGCTGAGCGACCTTCAGCGGCGGAAGAAGTATTCCTTTCTCATGAACCTTGATACGCCCGATAAGGTGGCGGGTGGACTTGCGCGCTACGTTGCCCTGACCGCCGACATCAGGTGCGTGGATGAACTCTACTCGGCATTCGACTCAGTAACCCCCCGGGACATTATGAACGCGGCGAAGAAGTACTACCTCCCCGGGCGACGAACCGTCGTTGTTCTGAAAGGAGCCCGCTCATGAAGATTGCATCGGGACTGCTGTTCTGCTGTCTGCTCATCGCACACCCGTCACGCTCACTCGGAGGGGACATGGTGCCAGAAGAGAACATTGTGGAAGTGCCGGTACCGAACGATCCGACCGTCTCCTTTCGCATCTGGTTCGCCGTGGGCTCTCAAAACGACCCGGACGGCAAGTCTGGGCTGGCGAACATCACCACCTCCATGCTGACTCAGGCGGCGACACAGGAGAACACCTACGAGGAGATCCTGGAGAAGCTCTTCCCCCTGGCGGCGGGGTACGGAGGCTCCTCCACCGTGGAGATGACAGTTCTCTCCGGTCGCACCCACCGGGATAATCTTGGGGAGTACTATCCGCTCTTCCTGGATGCGATCCTTCGACCGGCATTCAAGGAGGAGGACCTGGAACGGATCAGGAGCGAGGTACTGAACTTTCTGGAGAACACGCTCCGGTACTCGAGTGACGAAGAGCTCGGGAAAGCTGTTCTCTACAACGATATCTTTGCCGGTACCCCGTACGGTCACATTCCGGCCGGCACGGTCGAGGGCGTGAAGAGCATCACGATCGAAGACGTCAAGAGGTTCTACGGGAAGCACTATACCCGGGAGAACCTCATCATCGGGATAGCCGGGTCGTATGACGGGGAGACGCTCGGCAGGCTCCGCGGGGACCTCGGGACGCTGCCCGAGGGGAAGCCGGCCCGTGTTCCGGTACCCTCGGCGGCGCTGGACGGGCTCACCGTGACGGTCGTGGAGAAGGAGGCTCCGGCCACGGCGATGAGCATGGGATTTCCCATAGAGATTCTCCGGGGGAGCAGGGAATGGTATGCCCTGGCGATCGCCAACTCCTGGTTTGGGGAGCACCGGAATCAGAGTAGCCATCTCTTCCAGGTGATCCGTGAGGTGCGGGGCTTGAACTACGGAGACTACTCCTATATCGAACACTTTCCCGGAGGTGGTGGCCGAATGAGGCCGCCACAGAATGTGTGCCGCCGGCAGCAGATCTTTGAGGTCTGGATCCGTCCCGTGCCGAACGAGGCCCGGCATTTTGCATTACGCGCTGCACTGCGGGAATACACACGGCTCGTGGAAAACGGGATGACACGGGAGGACTTCGAGCTGACGAAGAGCTTCCTGAAGAAATACGTTTTGCACTACGCAACCACGACGATGGAGCGGCTCGGGTACGCGCTCGATGACAGGTTCTACGGGATTGACGGAAGCCACCTCGAACTGTTTCGTGAGATGATGGACGACATTACGCTCGAGGAGGTGAATGCTGCGGTGAGGAAGCACCTGCAGGTTGGGAATATGCACATCGTCGTGGTAACACCGAACGCCGAGTCCTTCCGCGAAGCACTTCTGCGCGACTCTCCCAGCCCGATCAGTTACGCCACACCAAAGCCGGCCTCTGTCTTGAAGGAAGATGAAGAGATACAGATGTTTCCGGTGAAGGTCAGGCCGAGGGACATCAGGGTCGTGGGGGTCGAGGATATCTTTGTGAAGTGACGCTGATGCTCTCCGCCCTGAGGCCTGCCCCCGGCACTCTGCCAGGGGCAGGCCGTTGGCGGTTGACTCTCTCTGTCGCGGATTGTAGGTTAGTCTCACGCCTCTTCACTACCCTGAAGCTCCGCCGGGTAGACCGGGATGGCTGGTATCCTCCTCAGGCAGGCGTCTCATATGCGAAGGTCCACGGGTGTGGGATAGGTCACCCTCCTGCCGGTCGGGATCGCCGGTTCGAGAAGGACACTCCATCCCAATGAACCTCACCCCCGTACGTCGAAGGAGATGCAGATATGCTTACGACAAAGCGCGTTCTGATTGCGACACTCTCTGGATTTGCCTTCGGGGTTGTCTGTATGCTCTTTGCGAGCTCCAACCCTGACGTGACACTGCCGGCCTGGACGAAGTGGACGATCATCTTCAGTCGCGGTCTGACCGGTTTTACCATCGGGATCAGCGCCCTGCGGATATCGTGGTGGCTGCACGGGATGCTCATCGGGTTCATCGGAAGCATCCCGATGGCCTTCCCGGCGATGGATCGGCCCGAGATTGCCGTGGGCACGTTCGTCATGGGGGTGATATACGGCTTCCTGACAGAACTCATTACGACGATTGTCTTCAGGGCGAAGTCCGCCGCCGCGACTGCGTGATGAGAGGTTCGCCGATGGAACAGAAGGCGTTTCAGGACTACTACCCGGATGATCTGAGCCATTGCTACGGCTGCGGGAGATTGAACGAGCAGGGTCACCAGATCAAGAGCTACTGGGAAGGGGAGGAGACGGTCACGAGATTCACTCCGACGCCGTATCACATTGCGATTCCGGGGTACGTCTACGGAGGGTTGATCGCATCGCTCATCGACTGCCACGGCACGGGCACAGCCGCAGCCGCGGCGTATCGTGCCGAGGGGCGGGCGATGGACACGGAACCACCGCTGCGGTTTGTGACAGCGTCCCTCAAGGTGGACTACCTGAGGCCCACACCGCTCGGCTGTCCGCTGGAAGTCCGTGGAAGCGTGAAGGAGATCACCGGGCGTAAAGTGGTCGTGGTGGCGACGCTGTCTGCGAGAGGGACGGTTTGCGCACGGGGAGAGGTTGTTGCTGTGCGGATGCCTGAAGATATGGTGCGAGGAGATGTATGAGCGTCCCGTTCATTCATCAAACGGATCTCTTCAGGCCGCATATGGATCCGGACGACCACTGGGATCTTGCCACTGTCTACGCGCTGGCGGCGGCCGGGCATATCGATCTGAAAGGCATCCTCATCGATACTCCGCCTGACACGAAACGTGACCCTGATGTACTGGCTGTTGCGCAGATGAACCACATCACCGGTCTCTCCGTCCCCTGTGTCGTAGGGTCCGCCCTTCCCATGAGGAGCCGTCGTGACACGCAGGCAGAAGCTCCTCCGCCTGACCGCCGCGGCGTTGAGTTTCTGCTTTCCCTGATGCGGGAGTCATCGAGTCCGGTGGTGATCAGCATCGCAGGCTCCTGTCGGGATGTCGCGCTGGCGGCGAACACCGCTCCGGAGCTCTTCGAGCGCGGCTGCGCTGCAATCTATCTCAATGCTGGGTATGGATCGAATGAGATTGAGGATTCGTGGGAGCTGGAGTACAACGTGAGACTGAACCGAGCTGCCTTTGCCGCTCTGTTTGATGTTCCCTGTCCGGTCTACTGGCTCCCCTGCTTCGAGGATATGCGGCGGGGCAGTGTCCAGGAGTGGGGGACGTGTTGGCGGTTCCGTCAGCGGGAGATCCTGAATGAGGTCTCACCTGTTCTGCAGCGATATTTTGCGTTCATGCTGGGTCGGGTGGAGCAGAGCGGGTGGCTCGGGTTCCTCCGTCGTGAGGATGTCAGCTCCATATTGCGCGAGAAGCATGAGGACTTTAGAAACATGTGGTGCACTGCCGGTTTTCTCCATGCCGCCGGCAGGACAGTGACATCCGAGGGAGAGGTGGTGACTCTGGGGCAAGGTCGGGAGAATCAGGTCTACACGTTTGAGCCGATAGAGATCACCTGCGACGCCAGCGGGGTGACCCGCTGGCGACCGGACGCCGGATCCAGCGGGCGCTACATCTTCCATCTCTGCGGCCGTGAACACTACCAGGACGCAATGACCAGCGTCCTGAAGTCTCTGTTGTCGACCCTCGGTGCCGGGGCGTTCTGAGCGCGATTCTGTGCCTTCCTCCTGGGATGCTCAGATCCGGATGGAGGAGACGAGGCCGTCGACATGGAGTTCCGTGTCGGGGAGGTCGGGCCTACTGTGGGGGTGCGGGCCGGGATCAGGAGCTGTTCTGTGTGACATCTCACCCGGGGAAGGGTGCACCGTGACGGCGGCTTCTCCGATCCGTCGCTGGAGAGTCTTGCCAGGGCTTGCTGCACGGGATCGAACGAGGCAGGTGCGGAGGATCAGTACTCCGCAAGGAAGGCTTTGAGCTCACGGAAGCCGGGGAATATCCTGGTCGTGCATCCGAGAACCCAGCCGGGGATGTCCGCCGGGGGAACGTCGGTCACCAGGTATACGGGTTTCCGGAAGAAGTGGGCGATGGTGATTTCCCCTTTCGTCCCCGCTCCGCGTGCGGCTCCGTCGTCCCAGTAGCAGATGACTATATCGGCACGCTTTGCGATCTGATCGCAGTCATGATTGACGATCCTTCTCACCACCTCCGTAAACTTCTCCGGATCAATCCTCTTGAGCTCCCGAAAGTCCGTTCCCTGCAGGTGGGTGCGGAGGATGCGCTCGCTCTCTTCATTCGGGTTGAAGACTTCCCATCCCAGCTCCTCCTGCAGCCACGTCTGCATCTCCTTCCGCCAATCGCGCCCCTCGTTGGTGGCGTATTCCATGCCGCCCGAAAGATAGATACGTCTGTTGCGTTGCATGCCTGGCCGGATTTCGTCTATGTGAATGTGTTGAGCGCGTAGAGGTCAACGGACTCCAGGAGCAGGAGGTAGAGGGCCCACATCGTCCCTCCCACGGAGACGGGAATCGAGAGGTTGTCGTCCACCCAGATTGATGAGGATTCGACGATTGCCCCCACGAGAGCCGCCACCGCTCCAATGACGTACTCGAGGGGGAGGTACTCAATCTTCGGTGCGAATGCAACAACCAGCAGCGCGCTCGCGAGGAAGGCGAACGCACCTTCCAGGGTCTTGTTGAGGAACGGGTGTCTGCCGAATTTCCTCCCGATGAGCGCGGCTGAGGTGTCGGAGACGATCAGGATGGCGAATGCCGTGATGAAGATGACCTTTGGGAAGATCCACATGCAGAGGACTGCCGAGAGGAGAACGTAGGTTGCGCCGTTCAGCCGCCTCCCGGAGCTGTTCCGCTCGTGTCTTCGCAGGAGAAAGCCAAAGTACCTCTCGTAGAGCCTTCCTGCCGGCTCGTGAAGCACTCTGGCAATGTCTGAGACGACGAACAGGAGCGTAAGAGGGATGAGAATGCTGAGAGCGGTGGACTTGGGGATGAAGTAGTAAATGATGGGTATGAGAAGGGAGGTGAGGTGAATCCCCTTTCGCAGGATTTCTCCTCCATAGCTGTGCTCGACGCTGGGGAATCCTATCATGCCTTGGGTGAAGATCTATTCGGCGATGCAGCCGGCTGTGGCTTTGCCTTCTTCCCGTTGGCGGGTGCCTCGGGTAGTCCGTTCTCCCGGCGCCCCAGGGGAGGGAGTTCCTCTCCGCGGATGACCGCGTCGATCTCGGTTGCGTCCAGAATCTCTCGTTCGAGGAGTGCGTCGGCAAGCCTGTGCAGCGTATCGAGATTGTCCGTGAGAATCTTCTCCGCACGCTTCATGCACGTGCCGACAATCTTTTTGATCTCCTCATCGATAGCGATTGCAGTGTCTTCGCTGTAGTTCTTTTGCCGCGTGATCTGCTTGCCCAGGAAGATCTCTTCGTCCTTCTGGCCGTATGCCAGCGGTCCGAGTTTGTCGCTCATTCCCCATTCACACACCATCTTGCGGGCGATTTCGGTCGCCCGTTCGATGTCGTTCCCTGCACCGGTCGTCAATTCCCGGAAGACGAGCTTTTCGGCCGCCCTCCCGCCGAGGGCATACGTGATCATCGCTTCCAGATAGGCCTTGGAATAGGTATGTTTCTCGTCGATCGGGAGGTAGGTCGTCAAGCCGAGGGCCCTGCCACGCGGGATGATGGTCACCTTATGGACGGGGTCTGCCTCCGGGAGCTTCTTGGAAACAAGGACATGCCCGATTTCATGGTATGACGTCACCTTCTTCTCACGGTCGGAGATGATGAGGCTCTTGCGCTCCATGCCCATCATGACTTTGTCCTTGGCCTCCTCGAAGTGCTGCATGGTCACTGCCTTGGCGTTCTGTCGTGCGGCAAGGAGTGCGGCTTCGTTCACGAGGTTGGCGAGCTCGGCTCCGGCGAGTCCGGGCGTTCCCTTGGCCAGTGTCTGGAGAGTCACATCATCGTCCAGGGGTATGTTCTTCGTGTGAACGCGGAGGATGCCCTCCCTCCCCTTCACGTCAGGACGGTCGACGACAACCTGTCGATCGAAACGTCCGGGGCGCATGAGTGCGGGATCGAGCACGTCGGGACGGTTTGTCGCAGCGATGATGATGACGCCGCTGTTTTGCTCGAAGCCGTCCATCTCCACAAGGAGCTGGTTCAATGTCTGTTCGCGCTCGTCGTGTCCTCCCCCAAGACCGGCGCCCCGGTGGCGTCCCACGGCGTCGATCTCGTCAATGAAGATGATACACGGAGCACTCTTCTTCCCCTGATCAAAGAGATCACGGACGCGGCTCGCGCCCACGCCGACGAACATCTCCACGAAATCTGCACCGGAGATGGAGAAGAAGGGTACTCCCGCCTCCCCCGCTACCGCGCGCGCAAGGAGCGTCTTGCCGGTCCCCGGTGGGCCGAGGAGAATAACACCTTTTGGGATCTTGCCGCCAAGTTTCTGGAACTTCGTCGGCTCCTTCAGGAACTCGATGATCTCCATCAACTCGAGCTTTGCCTCGTCCGCGCCCGCCACGTCAACAAAGGTGACCTTTGGGGCTCCCTCGCTGAGCATCTTTGCACGACTCTTTCCGAAGGAGAATATGCCGCGCGGACCACCTCCCTGCATGCGGCGCATGATGATGAACCAGACGCCAAGCAAGAGAATCCATGGTAGAGCGCTCACGAGCGCGCTCACCCAGGCATTGTCCTCTTTCTGGAATGTGAAATCGATTCCCCGTTCGATCCATTCGTTGACGATCTCACTGTCGAGGACGCCAAGCGTCAGGACGAACTTCGTGAATTCATACTCCTTGCCGCCCCGAACAATGCGTTGCTTCTCCTTGAGTTCACCGTGAAAATCGTAGTTGGTCAGCTCGGACTTCTTCACCGTGGCGCGTGCAATCAAGTTGGACTTGAGGAAGGTGTGATACTCCGGGTAGGTCACCTCCATTTCCGTCCCTTCAGTCCCCTTGAAGAGCGTCATGACGAGGAACACCATCAGGATGATTGCGGACCAGCTCAGAACGACTTTAAGCACCTTGTTCCAGTTAAAGTCGTCGTCCTGGCGAAATTGCTGGCCGGGTCGTCTTCCTTTCCCGGGTCTCGGAGAGGGCCTCTTCCGTTCCTGGTCGCTCACCCTGCGTTGAGGATCGTCCGATTTTCGCTGTTCACCCATTAGGCGTGCTTGCTCCCTTCTGAGGTCCGGGTGTTGCCCGGAACGTCGGCGAGCCTGTAAATCGATCGCAGGTTCCGCTCTTTCTGAGCGTAGTCCAATCCATAGCCGATCACGAAATCACTCGGGATGGTAAACCCCACATACTCAGGCTGAATGTCGGATTTCACTGAGTCCTTCTTGTACAGTAATGTAACAATGCTAAACGATCTCGGGTTCTGTCGCAAAATCAGGCCTTTAATGTAATCCATTGAAAGACCGGAATCAACAACATCTTCTACAATGATGATGTCGCGGTCCTCCACCTGGCAGTTCAGGTCCTTGAGGAGGCGGACATCTCCCGAACTGATTTTCGCGTCGCCGTAGCTGGAGAGCTTCAGAAAATCGACCTCACAGTCTACGGACACCTCACGAATGAGATCCGCAAAGAAGATGAACGAACCGTTCAGCACGCCGATGAATACGGGAACGCTACCCGCATAGTCGGTACTGATTTGACGGGCGAGCTCTCGGACCCTCTCCCTGATCCGTTTTTCGCTGATCATCTGGACGAACGTCTCCCCGTTGACGCTGATCTGTTCAGCCATGCCGCTCGCCCGTTTCCCGCGAGAATTCGAGCCTGAGAACCCGGCTTGTCTCCTCGGTGACTTTGAACCGTTCGTCGATCCGTTGTCCGCACAGCCAGATGATCTCGCCGTTTTTCGTCTCCAGAACGGGGTAGTTCTTCTTTTCATAGATGGGGATCTTCGCGTCAATGAAGAAGTCACTGATCTTCTTCTTCGTCTGCATCCCCAGCGGGACAAAGGCATCGCCATCCTGCCAGGTACGAAGGATGAGGTCATCCGGTCGCACCTTGTCTGCATCGACGTACTCTGCGTTCCCGTTGCCGTTGAGCGGGTCGGGAACATGGTCAAGGAGGTGCGAGGAGAAGCGGAACGTGTGGAAATCGTACCTTTGATTTTGCTGGACGATGATGCGAAACTCCCGGAAGGCTTCTCCCTTGTGAAAGACAAGTGAGTTTCTGTCCCGGAAAACCGTATCCTTCTCGGACAGAACCAGCCACGAGCCTGTCAGCCCGTCGGTGAGATTCAGGATGCTTGTGACCTGATCATGCTCCAGGCGCAACCCCGCGAACGTCTCTGCCACACGCATGATCATGTGCTGCTGCAGCAGGACCGGGTTGCTCCGAAGCCTGGGGATGGAGATGTGCAGCTCCCCCTCCGTTTTCTTGACGACGGCCAGCTCGAGACTCTGACGCGTGTGCACGGAGAGGTATGTATCAAGTTCGCGGAACAGGTCCGCAGATCGTTGCAGCGTCTGGACAATCGTGGGGTTTATTCTCGCCTTCACGAGTGGCAGGATACGGTGCCGGAGATAGTTCCTGTTGTAGGTCTCCTTCTCGTTGGAGGAGTCGGTCCGGTATGCGAGATTCTCGGACCGGGCATACTCTTCGATCTCGTGGCGCTCCGCGAACAGAAGCGGTCGGATGATCTTGCGGTCCTGCCGGTGGAGCGGAATGCCCGCCAGCCCCTGCACACCCGCCCCGCGAAACAGGTTCAGCAGGACGGTTTCCGCGTTGTCGTCTGCATTGTGTCCGGTGGCGGTTCTGTCGTAGCCGCTCGAGAGGAGGAGCTTGTCCAGGAACTCATAGCGGAGGTTCCGTGCGGCTTCCTGGATGCCCAGGCGGGCATGCTTTGCGAATTCCGCCGTATTCGCTCGTTCAACGTAACACTCCAGGCCGTATGAACGAGCCAGGTCGCCCACGAAGCGCTCATCCTCGTCTGATTCCGCGTCACGGAGCTGGTGGTTGAAATGACCGACAATCAGGTCCAGACCAAGGTGGTCGCGTTCCCGCGCGAGCAGGTCCAGCAGGACGACAGAATCCACGCCCCCGCTGACGGCGACAAGGATCTTGTTCTGAGCACCAATCAGATGGCGTCGTCGGCAGAATTCGCGAAACCGGAAGAGAAATGTGTGTGATGAAGACATGGTCATGGGCCCGCCCCTGCAACAGCCCGGCAACTGGAAGGAGAGTGCTTGTCTGGATGTCGTAGCGGGAGAGGGACTCGAACCCCCGACACGTGGATTATGATTCCACTGCTCTAACCAGCTGAGCTATCCCGCCATAAAGGCCTCCGAGTATCGAAAATATACCCAAAATGGGGCATAAGAGCAAGCAACGCGTTGCTATTCGTCGGGTGAACGGATATCTTGACGAGTATGCGGACTCCATCCTCTCTCTCCGGCTTGGATACTGGCGAGGCCTTCCGCTATTGCCTTGGCATCGCGCGGCGCCACTACGAGAACTTTCCCGTGGCCTCGATCTTCATTCCCCGGCATCAGCGACCCCATGTGGCGGCTGTCTATGCATTTGCCAGAGGCGCCGATGACATGGCCGACGAAGGGAGTGACCCGCCGGCGACCCGGCTGGAACGTTTGGATGGGTGGGAAGCGCGTCTGGATGCCTGCTATGGGGGAGAACCGGACCATCCGGTGTTTGTGGCTCTGGCGGACACCGTTCGACGGTACGGCATTCCGCGCAAACCTCTAGTCGATCTCCTGTCGGCCTTCCGGATGGATGTCACACAGACCCGGTACAATCGGTTTGAGGACCTCATCGAGTACTGCAGCCATTCTGCAAATCCGATCGGACTTCTGGTACTCTATATCTTCGGGGAAGCGAGAGGCCAGAATGTGGAGCTTTCCAATCGGATCTGCACGGCATTGCAGCTGACGAATTTCTGGCAGGATCTCTCGCTCGATTGGAAGAAAGGGCGGCTCTACATCCCCCTTGAAGATCTTGCACGTTTTGGCTATACTGAAGACGACCTCCGGCACGGCGTGGCGGATGATCGGTTCCGTCGCCTCATGGAGTTTGAGGTCTCTCGCACCCGCGAGATGTTCACAGGAGGAAAGGAGCTGCTTCGGCACGTCGGGGGGCCACTCCGGTTCGAGCTGCTGCTGACCTACCGAGGAGGGATGGGCATCCTCGATGCCATAGCGAACCAGGGCTACGCGGTACTGGGTCAGCGTCCGGTCCTCTCCACCTGGGACAAGATCTCCATTGGTCTGTGTGCAATGCTGCGCAGGATGCCATGACACCATCGGCCACAGCGATCACCAGAAACAGCAATACCAGCTTCTACTACTCATTTTCCCTCCTGCCGAGGGCCAAGCGTGAAGCCATCCATGCTGTCTATGCGTTCTGTCGGTACACAGACGACATTGTGGATGAAGGATCGGACGACGGGAAAAAACTGATTCTCCTGCGGAAGTGGAGGATGGAGCTGAGGCGGGCGATGCAGGGCGTATCGACCTATCCCCTGTTGAATCAGCTCAGTACCGTTGCGCACCGATTTAACATCCCCATGCATCACTTCTACGAGCTCATTCAGGGGATGGAGCTGGACCTCTCCACCTCACGCTACCGCACGTTTGAGGAGCTCAGGGAGTACTGCTATCTCGTGGCCTCCACAGTGGGATTGATGTGCAGGAGCATCTTCGGTTTCAAGAACGAGTCGACGCGGGAGTATGCAATCAACCTGGGGATCGCTCTGCAGCTCACCAACATTCTGCGGGACCTGAAAGACGACGCCGGGAGGGGGAGGATATACCTGCCCCTGGAGGATCTGGAGCGCTTTGGATACGGGGAAGAAGACCTCCTCGCTTGCCGATATACACCAGAATTCGTAAACCTCATGCGTTTCGAGTGCGATCGTGCGCGGCACTACTTTGACGCTGCGCGCGATGCGCTCAAGGACGAGGATAAGTACTACTTCTTTGCCGCCAGGATCATGTGGTCCATCTACGCGCACACGCTGCGGCGCATAGAGGCGGCAGAGTACAATGTGTTTGATCGCCGCATCTCCATATCCCGGTTCCTGAAACTGCTCATAGCCTTTCGCTACTGGCTCAGCCACCGTCTGAAGTACGTCTGGGTCGCAAAGCCATGGTCTGCTGAGGCCGCTCTCAGGACCCCACGGTGAAGCCGTACGTTATCGTCGGCGGTGGCCTTAGCGGGCTTGCCGCCGCCGTTGGAATCAGCTCGCGAAACCTCCCGGTTCTCCTCCTCGAGCGGAAGCGCATACTCGGCGGAAGAGCATTTTCTCTGCGGGAACCCGTCACGGGTGAGGATATTGACAACGGACAGCACCTTCTCATCGGCGGGTATCGCCGCACGCTCCGGTTTCTCGAGACGATCGGAAGCGGTCATCTTCTCTCCATACAGCGCCGGCCGGAGATACTGTTCCACCACCCCGTGAGGGGTTTCAAAGCCCTTCGCCTTCCCCCTCTCCCTTCGCCCTTACACGTTGTTGTCGGGTTGCTGTCCTGCGGCCTGTTTGAGCCGATCGACCGCTGGAGAATACTCAGGGCGGGAATCGTCGCCCCGGCGCTTCGCAGAACGAAGGGGACGCTTGCCAGGATGACGGTGTCCGATTGGCTGGATGCCGCCGGTCAATCGGATGAAGCGCGCCGTTCGTTCTGGGAGCCTCTGGCTGTCGCCATGATGAACGAAGCCGTGGATGTTGCCTCGGCCGAGACCTTCCGGCGGGCCGTGGAGGAGGTGTTCCTGGGCCACTGGAGGAATGCGTCGCTCGCGTTTCCGAGGGCGGGGCTCTCAGACCTGTTTGTCCACCCCGCTGTCGACTTCGTTCAGAGCAGGGGAGGCGATGTCCGGTGCAACGCGGAGGTCACCGAGCTTGTGGATGAGGAGGGAATGATCACCTCAGTCCGGACGAAGGAGGGCGCCCGAATCGAGCCCGAGGCAGTCATACTGGCAGTCCCCTCGCAAAAAGCCGCCGCGCTTCTCCCTGCATCCCTCTCAACGTACGGGGATCTGCAGGAGCTCTCTGCCTCACCTGTGTCACCCATCATCACCATATACCTCTGGTATGAGCGTGACGTCATGCCTCACGATCACGTTGGGGTGATCGGGAGGACCGTCCAGTGGTTTTTCAACAGAGGCCGTATGGTTGGCCGGCACAGCCGATATGGCGGGCACGTCTCGGCTGTGATTAGTGCGGCGCGCGATCTCGTGAATTTTGGCGACGAGGAGCTAACGCGTCTAGCAGTGGAAGATCTCGTTGCACTGTACGGTCCTGAAGCAGGGGGGGTTCTCCATAGAGTCGTCCTGAAGGAGAAGCGCGCCACCTTTTCCCTGACGCCAGGTGTGGATGGGAAGAGGCCTCAGCCCGTGACGGGAATCGGTAACCTCTTCCTGGCCGGCGACTGGACCGCGACGGGCTATCCGGCGACGGTCGAGGGGGCGATCGCCAGTGGAGAGCGATGTGCAGACCTCGCCGTTGGGGTTGGGGAGAAGGAGAGCAGCTCGGAGGACCAGAGGTGATGCGGTTTGCATCTTTGGATGTGATTGCTGATATTAAAGTATTATGTCGAAATTGAATCATTGGTGCCATGCTGAATGAGAAGCTTGTCCTTCTAGTTGACGACGAGCCCTCGATCTTGAATGCCACGAAGGCGGGGCTCCTCGAACGTGGGTTCAACGTCCACGCTGTGGAGGGGGCGGAAGCGGCGCTCAAAGCCGTTCACGGGAAAAAGCCGAGCATTATCGTCTCGGACCTGGTCATGCCCGGGACGAACGGTTTCGAGTTCTTTCAGGCGTTGCAGAAAGAAAAGGAGTACACGGGGATCCCTTTTATCTTCCTCACGGCCGTGGATGACTACTACGCCAAGAAATTCGGGAAGGACATCGGGGGCGCGGCCTACGTGACCAAGCCGGTAGACCTCGACGAGCTGGAGAAAGTACTCAAGGAGAAACTCGGCGAGTAGCCGATTGGTGAGGACCTGCCTCCATCCCGTGCATCCCACGGGTTTTTTTGTCCATGAACGACAAACACAAGCGGATTTCTCAACTCGATGTCATGCGCGGCGCTGCCGTCGTGGCGATGGTGCTGGGGCACAGCATTGATGCCCTCCTGAGCCCGGATATCAGGGCGAGCGAACTCTACCGGCTCTATGATTTCGCGCGGGGCTTCACCGCACCGGTCTTTCTCCTGCTGTCCGGATTTGCCTTTGCGGCTGCCACAGAACGCCGGTGGGTTGACTACACGCGGCCAAGCGTCGTTCTCATGAGGCGGTTCTTCAGAGTCATGATGCTCTTCGCCATTGGATACGCGCTCCACTTCCCGTTCTTCTCACTTGGAAAGATTCTGCTCAACACAACTCCCGGAGAGTATGCGCGATTCTACAAGGTTGATGTGCTCCAGTGCGTGGCAGCGGGTGTTCTTCTCCTGCAGGGGATGGTGCTCGTCTCACGCTCTCCCCATCGGTTTGCAGCGACGGCGCTGAGTGCTGGGGCACTGGTAACGGTCATGACGCCCATTGTCTGGAACACGGACTTCAGTGCGTTCCTGCCGCGGGTCCTGACACCGTATCTGAATGAGCAGCATCCGTCGCTGTTCCCGCTCTTCCCGTACGCGGCGTACATGTTCTTTGGTGCAGCAGCAGGACACGCATATCTGAGGGCCGCCGCTTCGGGTCAGGAGCGATTCATGCTGAAGGTCCTTCTGGCAGGGGGGGGAGCCGCGATTGCCGCGGGGCTAACGCTGGATCTGCTACCTCTGCAATTGTACCCGTCCCATGACTACTGGAAAGCCAGTCCCAGCATTATCCTCATCCGGACGGGTGTCGTTCTGGCGGTGACATCGCTTGTCTTTTCTATCGAGAGGATTTCCCCGTCTCTCTCGGACAATGCCCGAGTTCTCGGCAAGTCCTCGCTCCTTGTCTACGCTGCCCATATTCCTCTGATTTACGGGTCGGCTATCAGCCCGGGGCTTGCCCAGGCGGTTGGCCGCACGCTTTCGCTCCCCTCCACCATCGGTCTCGCATGTGGCGTGCTCCTTTTGATGCTGGCACTTGTGCATCTCGTTGCTTTCATGCGGGAGAACTTCCGGCGTCCGCTTCGGTTTGCGCAGGTCGGTCTCGCCTGTAGTCTTCTCTACATGTTCCTGACAAAACCCTACTGAACGGAGCCGACCGTTGGGCAGGCCGTTACACATCTCTGGAACAGCCACGGTTGAGCCCGCCCTATTGCTTGTTCTCGTCATGAGTGTGGCTCTCGGTTCCTGTCTGGGAGAGGGGCCATTTCAGGTGTCGCTGGACGGTACCTGGTTGTTCAGACCCGACTCGGGCGAAGTCGGAATCGCTGAGCGATGGTACGAAACCGCTCATGAGAGAGCGGGCTGGGCGGGCGTTGAGGTCCCGAGTTTCTGGGAGTCATACGCGGGGCTGGCGAGCTACGACGGGTGGGGGTGGTATGTGAAACGGATTGTCTTGGAGGAGATCCCCTCTTCTGTGAGTCTTCACTGTGACGGCGTGGATGACGAAGCCGTCGTCTGGGTCAACGGAGAGGAGGTTGGCGTCCATGCGGGATTCAGTGATCCATTCACGCTGGATCTCTCGAGAGCCATGCGCGAAGGTGAGAATACGATCGTGGTGCTCGTCAAAGACCATGCGGGGGGTGGAGGGATCTACAAGTCGGTGACCCTCATCGACACGAAACATCTGGATCTGCTTCTCAGAAGCCGGTACTCCGAGATGTCGGCCCGAGAGAGTGTGCCCTGGGCAAGGGATGCGGTGATCTACTCGGTGTACCTGAGGTCTTTTTCGGAGGAGGGGACCTTTGCGGCGTTGCAGGAACGACTCCCTGAGCTGAAAGAGCTGGGTGTCACTGTTCTGTGGCTTCTTCCCATCCATCCCGTCGGAGAGGAGAACCGGAAGGGAGTGCTCGGGAGCCCCTACTCGGTGAGAGACTATTTCGCGATCGATTCATCCTATGGAACCGCGGAGGATTTCCGGCGTCTCGTGGATGCGGTGCACGCAGAAGACATGCACATTTTACTCGATCTCGTCGCAAACCACACGGCCTGGGACAGCAGATTGATGCAGATGCATCCCGACTGGTTCAGCAGGAACGCTGAAGGAGAGATCATTCCGCCCAATGAGGACTGGTACGACGTTGCTGACCTCGATTATGCAGATCCCGATCTGCGGGAGTACATGATCAGCATGATGCGCTACTGGGTCGAGGATGTGGGTGTTGATGGGTTTCGGTGCGACGTTGCCGAACTCGTCCCCATTGAGTTCTGGGACGCAGCGCGCAGAGAGCTGGATTCCGTGAAGCCAGTCCTAATGATCTCTGAGGGGACCCTCCCGGAGCATCACCTGGAGGCATTCGATATCACCTACTCCTGGGCCGTGTATGACAACCTCGTTCCTCTGCTGGAGGGGGAGCGGTCTGTTGAAGTGATCGATAAAATGTTGAGGAACGAGCGCTACCAATTCCCGACCGGATCTCTCCGCCTTCGATTTCTGACGAACCACGACAAGAATTTCTGGGATGGTCCCGCGGTGGAGAGGTACGGAGGGGACGGACTCGGGCTGGTGACCGTTCTCGTCAATACCTTGCCGGGTATTCCGCTCATCTATACGGGCGAGGAGGTAGCAAACAACCGGAGGCTCAGCCATTTCACAAAGACCGATGTGGACTGGAGCCGCCCCCGGAGGATGGGTGCTCTCATGACTACGTTGAATCACCTGCGGGCAGAGACGGGGCTCCTCTCACGGGGAGATTTCGTGCGCGTTGCGGTTCCGGACGACCGCATCTATGCCTTTCTTCGTGTTCTGGGCAAGAAGGTGGTCCTTGTTGTTTTGAACTTCTCTCCTGCTCGGCGCACCGCGACGATGGAGATCCCATTGGAGACACTCGGCCTGGACCCGGATCGGTTCCGGATGAGGGAGATCTTCTCGCGACAGGCCATCGTTGTTTCCGGATCCTCGGCCACAACAATCGAGCTCGACCCTCGCGGCTACCTCGTCTACCTATCGGAATGAGTCCCCTCGCGCCTCGGCGCGTCGGGCCGGGAAAGGGGCATTGCGGCCCGGTTTCTTCCGGACATACGGAGGATGGCCGGAGCGGGAGCGATGGACCTGCGTGTTCCGGGGCGCTTCCTTGATTTCACCTCTCGATTCCTGTACATTGACAAGTGTCATGTCCCACCGAATGCTGACATCGGGCCTCTCGACGTCCTCGTCCTCAGGACTCCTGCACTTTCCTCACCTCTCCGTACCACCGCCCTCCAGTGCGGACCTGGAGAGAGACCATTGGCTGTCTCACTAGGGGCATCTGCCGAGAATGGGTATTGTGGCCGTGCTGTTGAAGGTTGCCAGTGTCTTTGCTCTGGTGTTCTTGAACGGTTTTTTCGTCGCTGCTGAGTTTGCACTCGTAAAGGTCCGGATGTCGCAGATCGACACGCTGGCGAGGTCCGGATCACGGCGCGCGACGGTAGCACAGCACGTTCTCGCTCATCTCGACACCTACCTCTCCGCCTGCCAGGTCGGTATCACCATGACGAGTCTCGGACTGGGCTGGGTCGGGGAGCCGTTTGTGGCCAACCTCATCGCTCCCCTGCTGGAGGAGATCGGGGTGTTTCAGCCGGCAGTTGTTCACACGATCGCTTTTGCCATGGCGTTTTCGACGATCACGTTTCTCCACATCGTGCTGGGCGAAGTTGTACCAAAATGGTATGCGATTCGGTATGCGCGGCGGGCCACGCTCAGCGTGGCACGCCCGCTCTCCATCTTCTACAGCGTCTTCCGCCCGTTCATATGGCTGGTGAACGAGAGTGCGAACTGGTTCCTTCGAGCGTTCGGCATTAGGCCGCAGGCCGTAATGGAAGCGGAGCATACGGCCGATGAACTGCGCCTGCTTCTGAGCCGGGGGAAAGCCATCACCGCTCTGGGCCGGAGCATCTCCGTACGTGCCCTCGACCTCCGCAACAGGAGTGTCCGGGAAATCATGATCCCTCGTACAAACGTGGTGTTTCTAACGACAGAATGGTCCATCGGGCAGAACGTCACGACCGCCCTTGAGAACCAGTACACCCGGTACCCGTTGTGTGAGAAGGATCTGGATAACGTCGTTGGCATGATCCATATGAAGGATCTCTTCAGAATCAAAGGTGAGAGCGGTCCCGGCGAAAGACTCCTGACGATAAAGAGAGAAATGATCTTTGTCCCCGAGACGACCCCTCTGGAGAAGATCCTGAACACGTTTCTTGCGAAGCGCGTCTTGATGGCTATTGCTGTGGATGAGTACGGCGGAACCGCCGGCCTTGTGACGCTCGAAGACGTCCTGGAGGAAATCGTTGGAGATATCCATGACGAGTTCGATGTTGAGCCGGTCATGGTTCACCGCGTCACGGATGGAGAATTCCTGGTTGACGGAAGCATGCCTCTGCACGACTTCGGCTCCATGTTCGAGGTCGTGCCGGAGTCAAAGGATGTCGTCACGGTGAGCGGCTATGTGATTCAGATGCTAGACGCAGTGCCGGAAGGGGGTGCGACGCTGGCGCTTGGTCAGTGGACTGGGACTGTGGAGGAGGTGGAGGCGGGACGCATCAAGACACTTCGGATGCGCAGATCACCCGGGAGCCCCGGGTGAGGGAAACAATGGACAGCGTGGAGACCGTGTGAAAGCCCACCTGGTGAGAACGTCAGCAGCCGTGATCCTCTGCGCAGCCGCGTGTACGAAGAGTCCTGCCCAGTACTACGAGCCGCCGGAGTACGCGCCGTCATCCGCTCGCCTTATCACTGCCGGAGCGATGCAGTCGGAGTTCACCCCTCGCGGATCGAATCCGGTTGAGGATTCACTCGGCATCTCCTACAACACCCTGGTTCCGTTCGTCGGGTTTCGTCAGGGTCCCGTCGATCTGAGCGTGGGATACTCCACGTATCGGCTGAGGGGAGCGACGCAGTCGACCGTATTTGCGAGGATGGTTGTCTCCTTCGAGTTCAAGCTCATGGGAGGCCGGCCCAGCGCCCTCGTGTTGCCGGTTGTTATTGCGGGAGACTACACGAAGGCCGAGGGAGGTGGAACCTCCAGGTCCGATTTCAACATCGGGAGTGTCGGTATCGGTGCGGGGCTGAAGTACCGGTACTACGGCGGCGGAACCGACTTCAGCATCCAGATTGCTCAGCTCATCCACTACAGTTTTGAAGGATTTGGAACCATGCACGGATACTCTGCCGCAACCCTCGTGGATGCGGCGCTCCTGCTGCCCGGCGTGTTGGTGCTGGACGGTGTGGCAATCGGGTATCGTTTCCGGTATCAAACCTGGTCAATGACCGACGATCTATTCGACTATAGGTATGTCACACACGGCCCGTATGTGGGGGTACTGCTGTGATACAGACCATTCGCGCGAAGATCATCCTGACGTTTGCTGCCCTGGTAGTCCTGAATCTCTCCGCGGGCTTCTGGTCGATCTACAACTTCTACACACTCGGGACCACTGTGGGAACTGTCGTTCGGGAGAACTACCGGAATGTCGTTGCAGCGGAGAATGTCGTCAAATCGCTGGAGCGTCAGGACAATACGCTCCACCTTGCGACCGAGAGTAAGGATCCCTCCGGCGGTGCATACAGGGACACGAAGGAGGTGTTGCTCTACTGGTACAATCTGGCAGTGGGCGGGTTGGGCCTTCCTTCCCAGGAGCCTCTTCGTGACTCGCTGCAATCAGCCTACAAGGAGTATGGTCTTCGCACGGATCGCGTAGTGCAGATGCTTCACCAGGGAGCGTTTGAGGATGCGCGGCGGTACTATGCGGAAGAGGTGCTCTCTTCCTCGGATCAGATGCGGAACCTCTGTTTCCGCCTCTTTGAGACCAACCAGGATGCGATGTTCCAGGCCGAGGCAAAAACGCATTCGCTCGCAAACCAGACTGCGTTTGGGACGCTCATCGTTGCGGTGATCGTACTAGCCCTGAGTGTGCTTGCGACCGTCTGGCTGACGAAGGTGGTGATAACGCCAGCAGAACGTCTGACAGAGACGGTGAAGCGGATCGGGCGCGGGAGGCTCGATCTGAAGATCGATGTGCTCTCCAACGACGAGGTGGGCCAGCTCAGCCGTGAGTTCAACAAGATGACGGAGCGGCTGCGACAGTTCGAGAGGCTGAACATCGAGCGTATTCTCTCGGAGAAGCGGAAATCCGAGGCAATTGTAGGGAATATCTCGGACGGCCTCATTGTGACCGACGCACGGATGAATGTTCTCCACCTGAACAAGGTCGTTGCTGAACTGTTCCACACCTCCGAGGAGGTAGCGGTGGGCGCGTCACTCGCTTCGGTGATCCGGGACGGGAGGATCATCTCGCTCATCACCGATCACGGCGACGGACCCGAGAAGGAGGCGCGTAAGTCCACGCTACGCTTTGACCGGGGAGAGAGCGTCTGCTACTTCCGGCCGAAGGTCACAACGATCTTCGATGCCGAGGGTGCACTCTACGGACGTCTGCTTGTCCTCCAAGATGTTACGCAATTTGAAGAACTCAATCGCATGAAGTCAGACTTCATTGCGACGCTCTCACACGAATTCAGGACGCCGGTCACCTCTATTAACATGAGCATTGATATTCTCAGCCGTGAAATCCTGGGCCCGCTCAACGAGCGGCAAAAGGAGCTCACGGAATCGGCCAAGGAAGACTGCCTGCGACTCTCAAAACTGGCCAGGGAGTTGCTGCAGCTCTCGAAGCTGGAGTCAGGTAGACAGCAGCTGCGAAACGAGGAGCTGGATGTGCGGACGCTCGTCGAATCGTCGGTGCGCTCGCTCTCTGTCCAGTTCCAGGAGAAGAACGTTCACCTGGCAACGGATGTTCCGGAGGGGATGCCTACGGTGGTGGCCGACGAACAGCAGCTCTCTTCGGTGATCACAAATCTGGCGACCAACGCGCTCAAGCACACTGAGAGTGGCGGCAGGGTCACCGTCCGGGCCCATCACGAAGGGACGGCGGTCGTCGTGGAGGTGGTAGACACCGGCCATGGCATTCCGGAGGAACACCTGCAGGACATCTTCGACAAGTTTGTCCAGGTGAAGCGGGCGGCTGACGCGACGCCAGGAAGTGTTGGTCTAGGTCTTGCCATAGCGAAGGAGATCGTGGAGATGTACGGCGGAAGGATCTGGGCAGAGAGTGAGGTGGGGAAGGGAAGCCGTTTCGCATTTCGGCTTCCGTTGCAGCAAACACACAACGTCCAGAATGCAAGGGGTTGAGTGTGGCAAAGGGTTCTGTCCTGCTCGTGGATGACGAGCAGAACATCTTGAAGACGGTGACGATCTGCTTGGAGAGTGCGGGGTTCAGTGTGGATGCATTCCTCAATCCGATTCAGGCGCGCGACGCTCTCGAACACCGTCACTACGATCTGGCGTTCTTCGATCTGAAGATGCAGCCGATCGATGGTATCCAGCTCCTGAAGCAGACGAGGCAGGTGTCACCAGGCACGACGGTCGTCCTGATGACGGCACACGGAAGCATCGACACTGCGGTCGAGGCAATGAAGGTCGGCGCGTATGACTACCTCCAAAAGCCTTTTGAGTTTTCCGAACTCCAGCATTTTGCCGAAAAGGTGTTTGAACATCACCGGCTGAAACGGGAGCTGGTGCTGCTGAAAGAGGAACTGCACCGCCTGGAGGGGACGGGGGAGATTGTGACGCGAAACGGGCGGATGAAGGGGGTGATAGACCTCGCTCTCCAGGTTGCCCAGAGCGGGATATCGGTCCTCATCGAAGGGGAGAGCGGGACGGGGAAGGAACTGCTGGCGCATCTCATCCACGATAGCAGCGGAAGGCAGGAGGGACCTTTTGTGACGGTGAATTGCAGCGCCCTGGCTGAGACGCTCCTGGAGAGTGAGCTATTCGGACATGTAAAGGGGTCCTTTACGGGGGCGGTCAAGGACCGGCAGGGTCGATTCGAAGCGGCGGACGGAGGGACGGTGTTTCTTGATGAAGTAGGGGAGCTTCCGCAGCCGACGCAGGTGAAGCTGCTCCGGTTCCTCCAGAGCAAAGAGTTTGAGCGCGTTGGAGAGACCGCGACGCGAAAGGTGGACATCAGGGTGATCGCCGCCACGAACAGGGATCTGGAGGAGGCAGTGCAGTCAGGAGTCTTTCGAGAGGACCTCTACTACCGGCTTAATGCCGTAAAGCTGAGGTTACCCCCGCTGCGTGAGCGTGCCGAGGATATCCCCCTCCTTGTTCAACACTTCCTCTCGAGGCATCGGGGTGGCCAAGAGGTCTCTTCTGAGGCGCTTGAGGCGCTCAAGGTGTATCCCTGGAAAGGCAATGTACGTGAGCTGGAAAATGTCATGGAACGAGCGATCATACTCGCGCGGGGTGATTCTATTCACCTGCAGCACCTGCCGGAGGAGTTCCAGTCGCTGGGTGAGGATTCCAAGCGGCCTCTCTCTCTGCAGGAGGTTGAGCAGCAGCATATCATCAAGGTGCTCAGAGTCTCCAAGGATCTGGAGGAGGCGGCCAAGATGCTTGGCATTGCCCCCACCACGCTCTGGCGAAAGAGGAAGAAGTACAACCTCTAGTGGGCTTCCATCTCCATCGCCCGGGCTTTGCCGTCATGCATTCTGCACGACCCTGTAACTTGTTGGACTCGAACAACTTATCGGCTGCCTCCCCGAGCGGCGGCGGGATTGCATTACAGAATGCAAGCATCAGTCCCCTGCGCGCCACGGGGCCTCAAGGCTAACTCTTTTGTTTTCAAGCAGTAGGAGTGGAAGCGACCTGGTCTCTTGCATGGCATCAGATTTGGATCTCTTTGTGGCAGGAAAGCAGGTCACTCCTGCCGGTTTCCGGCCTAATCGGCGGTGCTCTTCACAACCCATTATGCTCGCATTCTCGGAGGTAGCATGGCGGTAAAAAGTACGACGCTGCATAGCGGAAAAATCGGTGTCATTGAGGCGAAGGGGTCGCTTGTCGGGGGAGAGGAGACAGACGAACTGCGAAATGCAGTAGCGGATTTCGTCGAACAGGGGACCAAGAACCTCATCATTGACCTTTCGAAGGTCACGTATTTGAACAGCACCGCAATCGGGGTGCTTGTGTCGGCGCACACGACGTTCTCCAAGAACAAGGGGCACGTGAAGGTATGTGGCATCAACAAGAACATCAACAACATCTTCGTCATAACGAAGCTGACGTTGGTCTTTGATGTTGCCGAAACGCGGGAGGAAGCCATCCAGGCCATGGAGAAGAATCTGGAGTAGCTGACGAGCAATACACTGTAACGATTCTCGTAAACCACTATTCACATTTTCAAAGGAGTGACTCATGAAGCAGTCAATCTTCCTGACAGCCACGATCGTGGTGACGGCCATTGTTGCGATCAGCCTCTACTGGTTCGTGCTGGGAAACCCCGACAACTTCAAGAACGGTGAGGTGCGGACCGTGCCGAGCAACCTTCTGGGCACTGTCTATACGGGCGGTGTTGTTGTGCCATTCTTGATTACTCTTACCCTGATGGATTTCACCCTGGTGTTTGAGCGCATGTTCTCACTGCGCAAGGCGCAGGGACGTGCATCGCTTCCGAAATTCCTCAAGAGTGTCCAAAACCACCTCATCCAGGGGAAGGTCGATGACGCGATCAAAGAGTGCGATGCACAACGCGGTTCGGCCGCAAACATCATCCGCACGGGGCTGGAGCGGTACAACCAGGTGAAGGATGATAAGACCTTCGACAGCGAAAAGAAGATGGCGGAAACGCAACGGGCCATTGAAGAGGCGACAAGTCTCGAGGTTCCGCTGCTGGAGCGGAATCTCGTTGCGCTCTCGACGATCGCATCGATCGCGACAATGGCTGGTCTGCTCGGCACCACAATCGGTATGATTCGGGCGTTCGCGGCTCTTGCGCGTGCCGGGGCACCGGACTCAATCCAGCTTGCCACGGGTATCTCCGAAGCACTCATCAATACGGCTCTCGGCCTCTTTGCCGCCATTGTGGGTATCGTGGCGTACAACTTCTTTACGACGAAGGTGGACAACTTCACCTACATGATTGACGAGGCGGTCTACAACGTGGTGCAGATTCTGACAACACGAACAGCTGACTAACCGAGTCCGGAGGAGCATCCCATGCCGAAATTCAAACCGCACCGAACTGGGATCCGGATCGATATGACGCCGCTGGTGGACATCGCATTTCTGCTTCTGACGTTCTTCATGCTCACCACGCAGTTCAAACCACAGGAGGAGGTGAGCATCATACTGCCGTCATCGCATTCGGAGTTCAAGCTACCGGAGTCGGATGTGATGATGGTGACGATTGCTGAGGACGGACGACTGTTTCTGGGTCTGGATTCGCAGATCCTCCGGGGACGCCTCTTCGGCAAGGAGAACGAACTGAAAGCCAGTGTTCAGGTCGAGAAGGACGAGCTCGCAAACCTGCTGGTGCAGGCTCGCACCATGAATCCAAAGCTGCGCACGGTGATCAAGGGTGACAGGAACTCTGAGTACGGAGTGACAGAGGATGTCATGGATATCTTGCAGCGGACGCAGATCACCCGATTCAGTCTTGTGACGGATCTGGCGAGAACCCCCGTGCAGTAACCATTGATCTTGGAGGATACCCACTATGGCTGTTGGTGGAGATGTAACCGAAGCAAGGGAACGGAAGGGCAGGGGAAAGAAACGGAAGAAGACGCGGCGCGTCGGGATTCGTATCGACATGACGCCTCTGGTAGACATTGCGTTCTTGCTCCTGACGTTTTTCATGCTCACGACGACAATGAGCAAGCCTCAGACGATGGAAATCAACCTTCCACCGGATCCTGAGGTAAAGGTGGAAATCGCGGAATCGAACCTCCTGACGCTCCGGATGAACGAGAAGGGAGAGCTGTTCTGGAATTTCGGCATCGAATCGCCGAAGCGACTGGAACGGTCCGAGGTGCGTGCGTTTCTGCGGGAGCGAGCCCAGGCGAATCCAAAGCTGGTGACACTCCTGAAGATTGACAGGCAGGGAAAATTCGAGATGATGGTTGACCTCATTGACGAATTCAACCTCGCTGACGTCAAGCGCTTCAGTATTGGTCCGCTTCTGGAGGTGGACAAAAGACTCATTGAGAAGGTCTCATCCTGAAAGGAGGGAGTGGAACTATGCAAGGAGTTGCTGCGGTTGCGGGGAAGCGCCCTCCCTATGGGGGCATCGACCTGAAGCGTCTGTATCGACGCTACTGGGTGACCGGGTTTTCGATCGCAACGGGGATACATATCGCCGTGATCGGGATCTACTACCTGGTTGGATTGCTGCAAGCTGAGGAGCCGCCGGTGGTCACGGTACGGATCATGAAGTACAGTGATCTGGGACCTCCGCCGTCCATTGCGGCTGCGAACACGCCGCCGCCGATTTCGGTTTCCGCGCCGGCGGCAAAACCATCGGTCGGTGCGCCGGTTCCCGTGCCGGATGCGGAGGTGAGCCCGGAGCAGACGATCATGACCCAGCAGGAGATGAGTCAGCAACAGGCTCCGGTGTTTGAGCAAGATGGCTTTGGCGGGGAGGGGCTGGAGATTGAGCAGGACATCCAGATCGATGATGAGGGACCGCCGCCGGATTTCGTACCGGTGGAGAAGACACCGGTGGTCGTGAAGGCTGTGGAGCCGAAGTATCCGGAGCTCGCGATGCGGGCGGGTCTGGAAGGCAGAGTCTGGGTGAAGATCTGGGTTGACAAGGAGGGAAAACCGCGACAGGCGGTTGTGCTCAAGAGTGACGCTGAGATCTTCAACGAGCCGGCGGTTGATGCTGCGATGCAGTTCGTCTTCACGCCAGCGTATATGAACAACGGGCCTGTGGCAGTCTGGGTCTCGATACCGTTCAAGTTCAAACTTGCCGACAGGCGATAGCCAACCCCACCCGACACCAGATCTGGGAAGAGGGACGGGTCGTGGGTTCTGTTCTCGACGGGAATGGGGGGAGAGTGTGCACCACCAGCATCCCCCCTCCTCTGCCCCCTGAGAACGGCCGGGAGGGATCGTGAAGGCAGTCCATTACGTGATTCTGGTGCTCTCCGGAGCCGCGATGGTACTGGGCGTGCTGGTGATAACCGGTGTGCTGGTGCCTCGCACTCTCCCGGAGGAATTCCGGGTGGTCGTCGGAGTTGTCATTACCCTGTACGGACTCTACAGGATTGTGGTCGAATATACTCGCATCTCGAATGAAAACCGGACTGGGGGCGTGCATACTCGCAGGAGGCGCCCTCCTGCTGACGGGCTGCACTAAGGAGCCCGGATCGACCGTCCTGACAAAGGGTGTGCTGACGATCGAGTGCGACGAGGCTGTTGCGCCGATCATGCGTCTGGAGGTGGATGAATTTCAGAGGCAGTACACCGAGGCAGAGATTACACTGCGTGTCGTCCAGGCGCGGGAGGCGATCGCGAACTTTGCCGCCGATAGCGTGCGCGTGATTGTCACGGCGCGTCCATTGAACGCTGAAGAGAAGAGCGCGCTGGAAGCTGGAAAGGTGCTCTATGAGGAGTACCATGTTGCCCAGTCAGCCGTCGCGGTCATCGGGCACAGGGAAAACCCGATGAAGAAGATCAGGATGGGTCAGCTGGACAGCATCTTTTCGGGTGAGACCAGCTACTGGCCGAACCGCCGGGGCAGGGCGGTTATCGATCTGGCGGTCGGGGACGTGAACTCCAGCACGAATGAGGTGTTTCGCGAGGTCGTGATGGAGGGAAAGCGGTTTGCACGGAGTGCGACACCGATCTCCTCGAGCAGTGAGCTCTTTGAGTATGTGTATGAGCGGCCGGATGCGATCGGCATAATCGGGCTGGCCTGGTTAAAAGGTGTGGCAGAGGGAGTAACGGTGATGGCGGTCGGAAGGGCGGGTGTGAGCCCAGACTCCACGCAACCACCAGGACTGTTCTACAGCCCGGCTGCGGCGTACGTGTTCAAGGGCTACTACGCGATCTCGACGCCGGTCTACATCTACACGAGGGAGGTCTCGCGTGATCTCGGATTGGGGTTCATTGCGTTTGTCGCGGGAGCCGAGGGGCAGAAGGTCATCAACAGGAACGGGCTGGTGCCGGTGACGATGCCGGTTCGGTTGATTCAACTCAGTTCAGAACAGGTGGAAGGACAATGAAACTCTTCGCTGGTCTTCTCTTTGTTGCGGTTTTCGGTCAGGTCGCCTTTGGTCAGGAGTATGTTGCGAGAGGCAAGGCAGCCCTGAGTTCGGGCGATAGCGCGCTTGCGGTGAGCAGTTTCGAGGATGCGCTGAAAGCGAAACAGGATGCTGACGAGGCGCACTACTACCTCGGTGCGATCGCCTTGAAGCAGGGACGGGTGGAGGATGCAGTAAGGCACCTGGGAATGTCGGTTGAGCTGGAGGACGAAAACGCTACAGCCGTGAAGGCTCTCGGTGACGCATATCTTGCGACGGATGATCTGCAGAGCGCGTTGAAGTGGTATGCGCGGGCCGTGGAACTGGACGGGAAGAATGCGAAGGCGCTCACCGCATACGGTATTGCGCTGCTGAGATCAGGCGCGGTGGATCAGTCAATCCAGCAGTTTGTGCTTGCGAAGGAGTACGATCCATCTGATCCGCACATCTATATCGGGCTGGGTGATGCATACCTGGAGCAGAAGGTGGTCGTTCTCGCAACGCAGAACTACGCAAAGGCTATTGAGCTGGACCCGAACGACCTGGAGACGCGATTTCAGCTCGCGAGGGTGTACGAGCAGGACAGGCAGTACACGGAGGCCGTTCGGGAATACGATGGTGCGATCGCGGTAGATTCAACGTTTGCGGGGGCCTACTTCTCAAAAGGGAAGATCCTCGTCCGGGCAAAGATGTACGCGCGGGCTGTTCCCCCGCTGAAGAAGTACGTTGCGCTGGAGCCTCATGTTGTCGAGGGACAGGCGCTCTTGACGAAGGCGTACTACGGCGCTGAGAGTTTTACGGACGCTGCTGAGGCAGCGCAGAAAACTCTGGAGATGGACTCGAGTGATGTGGATATCTGGCGCATCTACGCGCAGTCACAGGTGGAAAACCGGAAGTACGAGGAGGCACTGGTGGGCTTCGCGGAGTTGCAGCGGCGTAATGTGTTTGAGTCGCAGGATCAGGCCGGATACGGAACGGCGCTCTACAGGCTCGGACGGGAGGATGAAGCGTTGAGCTCTCTGCTTCTGGCCATAGCGTCCGATTCAATGGCGTGTGATCCGTACTTCACGCTGGGATCGATCTACATGAAGAAGCGGTTGTATGATTCAGCCGCGGCGATGTTTGAAAGGAGAATCGAGTGCGACCCACGTTCGTTGAGCTCCTACCTGAATGGGGCCGCCTCGTATATCCAGGTGAAGGAATTTGGACGGGCAAAAATCTTGCTGGTGAAGGCGCTGGAACTAAAGCCCGACTGGCTGTTGGGACGACTCTGGCTGGGGCGCTACTACTCCTACGTGGACTCTCTCGATGAGGCGAAGGCGTTGTATGACTCCGTGCTTGTGCAGATAGGCTCAAACACCCAGAGGTACCAGAAGGAAGCGGGGGAAGCGCACTACATGATTGCTTCGTACTACTTCCAGAAGGAGCGGTACGTTCAGTGCGCCGCATCGTGCCGGTCTGCCTTTGATCTGGCGTATGACAATGCCGGCCTCCAGCTGATGTGGGGTCAGGCGATGCTACAGCTGCTGGATCCAAAGGCGCCGCGGGAGCAGAACCGCACCAAGGTGTCGACGGCTGTAGACCATTTTGAGAAGGCGGTGAGAATGAACCCGGCGGATCCGGCGGCCCACCTCTGGCTTGCGCAGGGGTATGTATTATTGCGGGAGGAGGGAGAGGACGAGATGAACAGGGAGCTGAAGGGGAAGGCATGCGAGGAGTACAGAAAGGTTCTTAAGATCGATCCCAACAACAAGGATGCGAAGAAAGGGATGGAGCTGATCGGCTGCCCTGGCTAAGGGTCGCTGGCTTTGTGAGCTTTTCACCTGGCCTCTGAGCCGCCCGAGATGATCCGGGCGGCCTTTTTTTGGCTTTTTCACGCATTTTTCGCCGGTATTTAAGAAAAGTGGAAGCAGGTCTTGACAAGGGGGGGGAGAATGATTATACTGTAATCGTACTTTTCGTAGATATCGACTAAATCAAACTTCAGAATAACCCGTGAGACACCTGGAGGAGCCATGAGAGCAGGCGGCAACGGCGCGCACGAGGAGTTCCAGAGAGAGATGCTCCCGCATATGGATATCTTATATAACTACTCACTCTATCTGACAGGCAACCGGGAAGATGCGAATGATCTCCTGCAGGAGACATTCTTGAAAGCATACCGCTTCTCCCATAGATTTGAAAAGGGGACAAACGCCAAGGCGTGGCTCTATCGGATCATGCGAAACACCTACATCAACTCATACCGGAAGGCCAAACGCTCGCCGGATACTCTGGAGTACAATGAGCAGCTTTCACCCTATCAGATGCTCCCCGGTGATTCGGGGGAGAAGATCAATACACGGGACCGGGATGTCCGGGAGATCTTTGACGATGAGATTGCAGGTGCAATTTCCTCCCTCCCCGAGAAATTCAAGAGTGTCGTTATCCTGAGGGACATAGAAAACCTCCCGTACGAGGAGATCGCGGAGGCTCTGCACATCCCCATCGGGACGGTTCGCTCGCGGCTTCACCGTGCCCGCGGAATCCTCTTCGATGAGCTGAGGGGGTACGCTGAATCGAGGGGGTATGAGGTGGGTGTATCGTTTATGCGTGGCCGGTTTGCCTTTGCTGTCTAGGTCCGTTCGAGCCGCAGGAGGAGCGACCGTATGATCACCGCGGTCGCTCCCCAGATAGTCCTTCCCTGGTGCGTATACCGCCACCCTTCCCGCTCCACTCCCTGCAAGCTGTGCCGCTCGACCGTTCTGTTCCTCGTATCAAGAAAGAACTCCAGCGGGACGGTAAACACTTCGGCGACCTCTTCCGGGTTGGGTGCCATGGAGGGGAGATTGTCGAAGACCCCGACAACGGGGGTGATGAGGAATCCCGTGGGCGTTGCAAGATCATCCAGGAGACCGACGGTTCTCACCGCCCACCGGGCAATGCCCGTTTCCTCCTCCAGCTCCCTGACAGCCGTAGCAACGATGTTCTCGTCCGCTGCATCAGCTACTCCTCCCGGGAACGCAATCTGACCCTTGTGTGTTTCGACGGTCTCGGTTCTTTGTGTGAAAATCAATTCCTGTATGCCACCGCTGTCAACCAAGGGGACAAGTACCCCCGCACGGTGGAATCCTGGCCGCTCAGGTTCCACATGCCGCTTCCCCGCGAGACACCGCGAGAGCCGGTCCCGGAATAAGTTCTCTTCTGTCATTGACCAACAAGATAGGGATCGACGACCAGATCTGCAAAGCCGCGTTACATGACTCCTGAGGATGGCAGCACTATGAGGTCTGAGAGCAGAGCTCTCGGTATGGCCGACACGAACACCCGTATCGCGACCACAGGACTGTGACTACTGCAGCGCTGGCCCTCAGTTGGGTCAGGGGGGTAGGCAACCCGCCTCGCTTGCACTGTTTGGGGTTACCTCAGCGTGGCTTTGCGGCCGCCTCCTTCCGACGCGAGCGTCTCGTAAATCGCCTCGATTTCATCAAGGTGGGCGCGCCGATCAAAGAGGCGTACCGCTCTCTCCCGTCCAGCCTTTCCCATCCGTTCTCTCAGTGGCGGGTCATCCAGGAGGCACGCAATAGCAGTCGCCAGCTGATCTCCCCTCCCCGGCTCTACGTAGAGGCCGGTGACTCCATCAACAACGATATCCAGAACGCCGTCGCAGTTTGTTGAAACGACCGGTCTTCCCATTGCCATTGCCTCGATGAGAACCATTCCGAAGGCCTCCGCGTGGGAGGGAAAGACGAAGAGATCCATCGCAGCCATGATCTCGGGGATGTCGGCGCGAAACCCGGTAAAGGTGATCATATCGTCAACGCCGGATCTGCGCGCGAGTGCCCTGATCTCTCCCTCGTAGGACTCTTCCCCATAGCTGGCTTCGCCCGCAACGAGGTAGCGGACGTTGCCGTAGCGCTGCTTGAGGATTGCGGCAGCGGCCAGAAGCTCTTCGTGGCCCTTGCCGGGAGAGAACCTCCCCACAAAACCGACCACGGGTGTCTTTTCGCCCAGAGCGTATTCCCGCCGGACAGTATGGGGATCCACACAATCCGGATCGAACCGTTCCGTATCCACGGGAAAATGAAGCGTCTGCACCCGCTCGGGCGGGACGGGAGTGGTGGAGAGAACGTTGCCGTGGATGACGCTGGATATGGCCAAGACGCGAGATACATGCGAGTAGGTGAAACGGTGGAAAAGATCTCGCTTCATGATGTACGAGCCGACGCTCTTCGTGAGAATAACGGGGAGGCGCCTCCGGGAGAAGATCATCGCAGGCACGACGGTGGCGAGGTCTTTTGATTGGTGACAATGAATGAGGCTGACCTGGTGAGACCTGAGAAAGCCGGCGAGTCTCTTGAGGAGGAGAGGGTGGAAGTATCCGCTCACCGAAAGCGGGATTGTCTGGACCCCCTTGAGGCGGGCTTCCCTCTGGATCCTGCTTCCGGCTGGACAGGCAAGCCAGACCTCGTATCCGCGGTCCTGGAGGAGGCGACAGAGGTCCAGGCAGTAGAGCTCAAGCCCCCCCCAGGAGCGGGAGAAGCATGTATGAAGGAGCCGCGATCGGTCAGCGTTCACCGGGGCATGCTGCTATATTTCAGATCCCGCCATCTGTCCGGCACCCATGGGCTCTCTCCAAAGAAGAGCTCTCCCTGCTCGGGCCCGGGGCACAGCTTCTGTGCTGTTGCGCCAGCCTACCTGCCGTGCATCCAGAAGTGCACCTGAGTCCATCGAATGATTACCTGCGAAGGTATCAAGAAGACTGGACAAAAACAAAGGAGACCGAAGCGCGCCTGTTACATCTCCCGTCCCCTTCTCCCGGTCGTTTGAACGGGCGAGGCTCTCGGAACCTGCGGTCAGGCAAGAGCACTACCTGGGCAGGCAAACGCCGGAGCAGAAGTCCTCCGTGCTACACGAAGAGAGCATCCTCATGGGTCTGGTACAGAGTCGGAGGATTCACCGTCCGCCACCCTGCCGGCAGCGATCGGCTTCCATGAACGTTCTGAGGAGGTCGACGGGAACCCTCCCACGGCATACGTGCTGGAGCGATACTGCCCCAATCCGATCAGACCGGCGGGAGAGAAGGGGAGCCGGCAGCGTGCGCACCGTTGCAGACCATGCTGCTGATGCGGTGAGGCCCGGTGTGATCGTCCTCTACGGCGTGGGATTTGGCGGAGCCTCGCGGGGGATGGGTCTCGGCTCGGAAGATTTTGATGAGCGGGATTGTATGGTGACCAGCTGGCTGTCAAAAGGTTCTTCACCGTCAGAGGGCATGACACGTGAGTGTGTCCCGTCCGCGTTGAGGAGGCGTGCACGGACATTGTCCCGAAGCGCGGTGTCGAAGATTTCCTTCCTCATGCGGTCCGCGATTGCAGGGTCTTCGACGGGAAAGAGGAGCTCCACCCGTCTGTTGAGGTTCCGGCTCATCAGGTCTGCGCTGCTGAAGTAGATCTCCGGCGAGCCGTTGTTCAGGCAGTAGAAGACCCGGCTGTGTTCCAGGAAGCGTCCCACGATGCTTATCACCCGGATGTTGTCGCTGATGCCCTCGAGTCCGGGACGGAGACAGCAGATGCCCCTGACGATTAGATCAATCTTCACCCCCGCTTTAGATGCCTCGTAGAGCAACAGGATCGTCTTCGGATCCGTGAGGGAGTTCATCTTGAATATGAGGTATGCATCCTGCCCCGCCCGGGCGTGTTCCATCTCCCGCTCGATCAGCCCTGAGATCTTCTGCCGAAGATTCACCGGCGCAACGGCCAGCTTCCTGTACTGCTCCCGCTTGGAGTAGCCGGTCAGGAAATTGAAGACCTCTGTTGCGTCGTCCGTTATCTCCTCGCGACAGGTGAAGAAGCTCAGATCGGTATAGATCTTCGCGGTGACCGGGTTGTAGTTCCCGGTTCCGAGGTGCACGTACCTCCTCAACCCGTCGTTTTCCTTTCGCACGACCAGGGCCATCTTGCCGTGCGTCTTGAGCCCGACAAGTCCGTAGACGACATGCACCCCCGCGCGTTCCAGCTCCTTCGCCCAGATGATGTTGTTCTCTTCATCGAAGCGGGCCTTGAGCTCCACGAGAACCGCAACCTGCTTTCCGTTTTCCGCTGCTTCGATGAAGAGGGGAACCAGCGGTGATTCCTTCCCAATCCTGTAGAGCGTCTGCTTGATTGCGAGCACGTTGGGATCTCGGGCGGCTGCCCTGATGAACTGGACCACCGGAGTGAACGAGTCATATGGGTGATGGAGGACGATGTCCCCCCGGCGGATGAGGCTGAACATGTCTTCTGATTCTTCGTCCGGCGTCAGGGGGGCCGGATGGTGGGATGCATCTTTGAGGTCCGGACGCGGAACCTTCATCAGGATCATGAGGTGACCGAGGCCAAGCGGCGGGACGACGTGATAGACGTTGTCAGGGGTGGCTTCGAGGTTCTCCACGATGATCTCTTCGATCCGCTGTGGCATTGTGCTCTGGATCCCGACGCGAACCACCGAGCCGAACCTGCGGAGCCGAATTGACTCTTCGATGGAGCGAATGAGGTCTTCGGCCTCGTCTTCCTGGATCTCGATATCGGCGTTACGTGTGACGCGGAAGACGTAGGATTCCTTGGCCGTCATCCCCGGGAAGAGCATCTCTAGGTTGTCCGCGATGAGGTCTTCCAGCCAGACAAACTTGAAGTTCCGCGGGTCGTTCTCGCCGTTGGGGACCTCGACGAGCCGCGGCAGCACCCCGGGTACTTTCACGCGGGCGAACCGCTCCTCTCCTTTGGGTGTGGAAACAACCACCGCAAGGCTGAGGCTGAGGTTCGAGATGTAGGGGAAGGGGTGACCGGGGTCAAACGCCAGCGGGGTCAGCACGGGATAGATCTCGCGCGCAAACAGGTCCCGGAGCTTGTCCCGTTCTTCCTTTGTGACCTCGTCCATCTTCAGCAGATGGATCCCCGCTTCCTTCAGTCGCGGATGGAGATCCTCCCAGAAGCAGGAGCTCATGTCCTTGAGCATGACGGAGACCCGGTCATGCACGGCCTTGAGCTGTTGAGCCGGGACGCGGCCGTCCGGGGAGTACTCCACGACGTTTGCGAGGATCTGCTCCTGGATTGCGGCCACCCGGATCATGAAGAACTCGTCGAGATTCGAGCTGACAATAGAGAGGAACTTCACGCGCTCCAGGAGTGGGTGTCGTTCGTCTTCTGCTTCTTCCAGGACCCGTTGATTGAATTCGAGCCAGCTCAGCTCGCGGTTGATGTAGAGGCTGGGTTCGAGGGGCGACTGCTGTGGGTCGGAGGGGTCTTCGGCAGAGGCCGTGAGCGAGCCCCGCGGCCGCTTCACCGGGCGCGTTCTCATCCTGGGGCCTACCTGTAGAAAGGTGGGTCGCTGCCCGGTGGAGACAGGCTCGGATTTGCCGGCAGTCCTCTTTTCTCTTTCTGAATTCGCCATGGCTCTGTAGAATTTCCCCTATTCTTCAAGTAGCGCAACTTCGCGGAAAAAAACAAGGTCGCCCTGCAAGGGGAAAACCCGGTGTGCAGGTGTAGCCGGGGGCACAACGGCAGAGCTTGTTGCTTGCTTCTGATCAGCCCGGGGAATATATTGCACCGACGGCGGCACGGTTTTTGGGGCAAAGTAGGACATGGCCTGGGTCTGGTTTCCGGTCACTGACAGGCCCCATCCATCGGAGTAGGCAATACATGCGCTGCAAGGCGTGTTCAGCAGAAATACCCGATACCGCCCGCTTCTGCTCCCAATGTGGCACTCCCATCGGTGGCTCAACCGCTACAAAACGCCCCTCCCTCGATAGCCTCGACCTGATCAGGAACTACATTCCGCAGGATCTCGCCAGAAAGATCCTTGATGCCGGAAAGCATATCGAAAGTGAACGTAGGCTTGTGACCGTCCTTTTCGCGGATGTCACAGGGTTCACCGCGCTGTCGGAGCGGATGGATGTTGAGGAAGTCTCGATGGTCCTGAACGATTGCTTCGGAGGGCTCATCTCCTCGATCATGAAGTACGAGGGGACGATCGACAAGTTCATAGGCGACGGGATCATGGCGATCTTCGGGGCTCCCCTCGCACACGAAAACGACCCGGAGCGCGCCATCCGGTGCGCTCTCGACATGATGAAGGAGATTGAACGATTTAACATGAGGAGCGCACTCGATGTTCCGGCGCCGCTGGGACTCCATGTGGGGCTGCATTCTGGCTGGGTCATTGCGGGGAACGTCGGTAATGATCTCCGTATGGAATACTCTGTTATTGGTGATACGGTGAATCTCGCCTCCCGCCTCGTGGAGATCGCCCCACGAGGTCAGATCTACCTTACGGAGGAGATGCACAAGCTTGTCTCCACAATCGCCGTGTTTGACGGCCCGGTTCCCAAGATTTTCAAGGGGAAGACCGAGCCGGTCAACGTCTATCGGCTGAAGGGCCTGCGCTCTGATAGTGAAGCCAAGAGACAGCAGATGGCGCATGAAGCCTTTGTCGGTCGCGAAGAAGAGATGCTGACGATCCAACAGGCGCTGAGCCGCGTCAAAGAACGCCAGCAGATACGGCTGTTCATACGTGGCGAGGCCGGGGTCGGCAAATCCCGCCTCAAGGCCGAACTCGAGAGCCTTGCGTACAAGGAAGGCATCGCGTGTTTCGAGGGGACCTGTTCGAGTTTCGAGACCAATACGCCCTACTTCCTCTGGACGAACCTGCTGAGGAACATTCTGAAGGTTACACCCGCAATGAAGGAGGGGGAGACCAGGGCGCGCCTCCACCAGGCGGTCCGATCGCTCGGCGTGGAGGAACACGAGCCTTTCCTCGGTGCGCTCCTCTCCCTTCGCTACGAAGCGGTTGCAGACCTGGATGAATCGGACCGCAAGCAGCGTGTGTTTCAGGCGACGAGAGCGTTCCTCAGCGAATACGCGCTCCGGCGACGTGTTGCGTACGTCCTGGAAGATCTCCACTGGATAGACCGCTTTTCTCAAGAATTGCTGGAGTACATGTTCTCCAGAACGACGGCGGTTGTGCTGGCCCTCTTCGTCCTCATTTTTCGGGATGAGTACGCACACACATCGCAGCTACTCGAAGACGGGAAGCTCATCGACCTCAACAGGCTGAGCAGGGCCGATGCCCTCAAGCTCATTCGTAGCAAGCTCAACGCGGATACCGTGCCGCGTGAAGTAGAAGATCTCGTGCTGCAGCGCTCGGAGGGGAACCCCTTCTTTGTCCACGAGATCGTCAAGACCCTGGTGGATAAGAAGAAGATCGCAGTCAAGCGGGGGAAGGTCGAGGTCATTTCGGAGAACCTTGAAGCCGGCATCCCTGAGACGATTCAGGGAATCATCATGGCGCGTATCGACAGGATCCAAGACAGCATCAAAGAAGTGCTTCTCAGGGCATCGGTGATTGGACGGGAGTTTTCCAAGGGCCTGCTCGAGCAGGTTGTGGAGAGGAAGGGAGAGCTCGCGCCGAACTTGAGCGAGCTCCGTTCTCTGGAGCTCATCCTTCATGGTAACGAGGCGAAGGAGTATGACTTCCTCTTCAAGCACTTTCTCATTCAGGAGGTAGCCTACAACACGATCCTCCTCAACAAGCGGAAGGAACTCCACGGCTCCATCGCTCGGGCGATCGAGCAGTTGTACTCGGATCGACTCGTGGAGTTCTACGAACTGCTGGCCTTCCACTATGAAAAGGCGGAGGAGTGGGACAAAGCGGCTGAGTACCTGAGCAAATCGGGCCACAAGGTGGGTCAGATGTACACCGGCGAGGAGTCGGAAGGTTTCTTCGAGAGGAAGAGTGCTGCCGTCCGGAAGCTGTACCAGTCGGCCAGTGCCAAGGCCAGTTTTGGCGGGACGCTGAAGGTGATTACTCCGCCGCTGATCGCGATGCTGGTCCCGATTCTTCCGGTCTTCTTCTACATTCGTATGCTCGGGAAGTACTGGACCTCGGACTGGGTGGAGCAGCTTGTTGTGGGGGTCGTGCTGAGCCTTCTCTGCATATGGTACGCGGTTGCCCTCTGGTATCTGGGGGTTGTCCCCTTTCTACGGGGGCGGGCGCGCCTCTATGATATCATGGAGGACCATATCCGCGTCATCTTCAAGGATGGGAGCACACTCTCCATCGACTTTGAGGAAATCGAGGCCATGCGGTACGTCGATCAACGAACCAGGGGTACACGGCCGTCCTGGCAGAAGCTGATTGATCCGTTCGGTCGCATCATGAACTACAACCGCCTCTCGCTCTGGAGATGGCTGCGTGAGGTCGTTCTGAACGTCCTTCCGCCCTACTCCTTCGGGTTCGGCTCCGGCAGGGCAGAGGTGCAGATTCGGCTGCGCGAAGGGTACCAGGCGGTGCGCATTCTCTTCCCCTGGTTGAACAATCCGTTCAAGAGCCGCGATATCAGTCTCCAGCCCGGTGATACACGCGAGTTCTTCTTTCAGCTGGAGTACGCCTTCAGGAAGTGGAGAAAACGATCGGCGTGAGGGCTCTTACCGGACACTGCCTTCCTGTTGTATCGATCCTTCTGGTTTTTGCGAATGCTGTTGCGGCCCAACCGAAGGAAGACCCGGCCGACTTCCGCCCCGACGATCTCGTCGAGATCATCACGTTCGACTCAACGATCCGACTGGATATCCGGTATGCGACACCCAACAACTTTGTGGGACGTCCCATGTACACCCAGGCGAGGGCCTTCCTCCAGAGACCGGCAGCCGAGGCGCTCGTCCGTGTCCATCAGAAGCTCAAGCCCGAGGGGTTCGGTCTCCTGGTCCTGGACGCCTACAGGCCCTGGTCGGTAACCAAGAAGTTCTGGGACGAAACACCACCGGAGGAGAGGAAGTTCGTGGCGCATCCTGATAAGGGCTCCAGGCACAATCGGGGCTGTGCGGTGGATGTGACCCTCTACGATCTCGAAACGGGAGAGGAGGTCCGGATGCCCAGCGCATATGATGATTTCTCGTCCAGGGCGCATGTCCGCTACCGGGGTGGAACCGCCATGCAGAGGCGTATGAGAGACCTCCTGATCAGATCTATGGAATCAGAGGGTTTCAGAGTGCTCTCCGGCGAATGGTGGCATTTCGACCACAGCGATTGGCGAGACTACAGAGTACGCGATATCCCCTTCGAGGAGCTCCCATAAGCCCGCATATTCCTTCTCTGCGTCGACTGGGCGTGCGCCCCCACCCCGGCCCGGCATTCCGCACATAAGATCCAGCCCCCCTCAGGGGGTTCCCCCATGATCTGAAGATCTCTTCCGCAAGGCACCCTCCTGTAGTTCGGCTCATTCTCAAGTGGTGATCGGGCCAAAATCCTTCAGTTGCAACTGGAATGGCTGTCTTCGACGCGGGAAGGTTAACAATTTCATAACCGGGTCTTAACAGTAGGGTAACATAGACCGGCTATATTGGGCGCGGTTCTCGGGTGCACGCAGACTGGTTTTTGCCGAACGGGAAGCAGCAGGGAAGCTGCCCCTCTCTCATGAAGAGCCGTCCGCAGGCTCATTAAAAAAACAATCCACCTCCTCAACAGGGTCAGGGGCAACACAATGAAGGGAACAATTCTTGCGCTTGTCGCTATGATTGTCTTTAGCCCGGGTGATATGTATGGGCAGAACGGGTCTCTGTACGGATCCGTTCACGACCAGGAGACCGGTGAAGAGTTGATCGGTGCCAATGTGCTGGTCGAGGGTACCAAGCTGGGAGCTTCGACCGATCTGGACGGTTCGTTCCGGATCACGGGTGTCCCGCCGGGCACCTACAGGGTAACGGTCTCAATGGTCTCCTACACTCGGAAGGTGATCGAGGGCATATCCGTAGCAGCAGGTGAAACTGTCAAGCTGGATGTCGCTCTCAGTGCCGAGACTATCGAAACCGATGAGGTGGTGGTCGAGGCACGGCTGGTGAGAGACAGTGACGCTGCGCTTCTGAAACTCAGACAGAGGGCTGCCTCGGTAAGCGATGCCATTAGTGCGGAGGCTATCTCGAGGACGGAAGCGAGTTCGGCTGCTGAGGTCATGTCGCGTGTCACCGGCGTGACTATCGTGGACCAGAAGTTCGTCTACGTGCGGGGCCTCGGTGACCGGTACAACAACACGCTCCTGAACGGCGTGGTCGTCCCGAGTGCCAACCCTGATCGGAATGCCGTTGCGCTGGACGTTATCCCTTCCCGGTTCATCCAGAACGTTGTCACCGAGAAGACGTTTACACCCGACCGGCCCGGGGAGTACACAGGGGGTGGAGTCAATATCGAGACAAAGTCCTATCCGGAGATGTTCGGCATGTCGTTGAACGTCGGTGCGTCGTACAACTCGGCCGCGACATTCGCGGACGGTTTTCTCACGTACCCCGGCGGCAGCACAGACTGGCTCGGCATTGACGATGGAACCCGCGCAGTTCCTGACCCCCTCTCCGACCCGGCAGTCAGGGTTCCCGACCTGGGGTCCTCCTTCACGAATCGCGAGGATGCACTCGAGCTTGACAGGCTTTCGAAATCGTTCAACGGGTTTATGTCCCCCCGGACCAAAACTGGTACGATGAACTCCAGCGTCGGTCTCTCCGTCGGTGACAGGGTGGACAATACGCCTGTGGGGACGATCGGATACGTCGGCAACCTAACCTACTCAAACTCGAGTTCGCACTACGGCGACGGTATTGCAGCACAGTATCAGCTGACAGGAAAGGTTTCCGAGGTCGATAACCTCACCGTCCTCTCCGATCTTGACGATCAGCGGAGCATCGAGGAAGCGCTCGTCGGCGCAATGGGCTCGGTGTCGCTGAAGCCGGATGCCCTGCACTCCATCACGCTCTCTGCCAACTACACGCGGGCCAGCGAGAATGAAGCACGCTATTTGGTGGGTCCCGTTCCGAGGGATTTCAGCGCGCAAACGCGTTTTGAAACCCGGGTCCTGCGGTGGACAGAGCGACATCTGCTCAATCTGCAGGCCCGAGGGAGTCACGTGCTTCCAGCCCTCGCGGGGACTAGGGTCGAGTGGAACGTATCGAACACCTCAATGCGCCAGGAGGAGCCGGACCTTCGCCTGTTCAGCAACGATTTCACCATCGTGAGCACTTCGTCTGGCCCGGATACGCTCTACAGCCTGCGTCCCTCCAACTACTCGGAGCCAACCCGTTACTACCGTGATCTGGAGGACGCTATCCAGGCTTTCGATCTCTGGGCGTCGGTCCCCCTCGCGGAGTTGGTGGGGGTCAGGGGTTTTGTCAAGTTTGGCGGAGCGGTGAACCTGAAGGACCGGGAGTTCAGGGAGCGACGCTTCCGTTACTTCAAGACCTCTAACATTAGGTATGAAGGGGACCCCATTGCGTATTTCTCCGCTTCGTCTGTCGGGCTGATAGATTCGACGAACTCCTTCTACCTCTTCGGCAACTACATCAACGACGACACCGATCCGGCAAACAGTTATGATGGTGACCAGCGTGTCACTGCGGCCTTCGGTATGGTTGATCTGGCTCTCAACAGCTGGTTGAGGCTGATCGGTGGTGTGCGATACGAGCACTCGACGGTGAATGTCGTGAGTATGGACCCCAATCAGGAGCGGGGGGAGATGGACGATCAGGATATCCTCCCTTCGGCGAGCGTTGTCTTCTCCGCAACGGAGGCCATGAACTTCCGCCTGGCATACGGGCGCACTCTGGCACGACCGACGTTTCGCGAGCTGGCCCCTTACCCGTCCTTCGACTTTGTCGGCGACTTCATCTTCATCGGCAACCCCGATCTGAAGCGAACTCTCATTGACAACTATGACATTCGCTGGGAGTGGTTCCCGCGTCCCGGGGAGCTGATTGCCGTGAGTGCGTTTGCGAAATCGTTCCGTGATCCGATTGAGCGCGCGATCGTCTCCAACAACAACCAGGGTCAATTTCAGAACGTTGCCCGGGCGTCCGTCATGGGTGCAGAGTTCGATGTTCGGAAGCGACTCGACTTCATCTCCCAGGTGCTGACTCCCTTCATTGTTGGGGTGAATGTCTCTTTGATCCAATCGGAGGTCGACATACCGGCGAAGGAGTTGTCTGTGCTTCGCGAGCTGGATCCGGGAGCACCCTCCACCCGGGAGCTCCAGGGGCAATCGCCGTACATCGTCAACCTCGACGTCGTCTATGAGAACCTTTCCTCAGGCACCACCATCGATCTCCTCTACAATGTGTTTGGCAAACGTCTCTCACGGGTTAGCCTTGGGGGGACACCCAATGTGTACGAACAGCCGCGACCGGTCATTGACCTCGCGGTAACGCAGCGGATTTGGGAGAACCTGAGCACGAAGATCTTCGCACGGAACCTCCTTGACTCACCCTTCAAGGAATCCCATTCGTACAAGGGACAAGAATATGTCATTCGGGAAAACAGGTTCGGCCGTACCTTCGGCCTCACTCTCATGTTGAGTATGTAGTAGATGTCTGATCCGAACTCCCCTTTCACCATTTTCAGGAGGTAGGCGATATATGTTTCGAGCATTTCTGACTCTGTTGATCTTGACTCCAGCGGTCCTTCTCGGCCAGACGAATCCGGTTCGTCAGGTGACGGACGCTGATGTACTAGGCGATGTGGTGTGGTCGGCGGACACGACGTACGTGCTGAACGGGTTCGTGTTCGTGGACTCGCTCTCGAGTCTGACCATCGAAGCCGGGACCGTGATCAAGGGTAAGCCGGGAACGGGAGCTAATGCCAGTGCCTTGATCGTCGCGCGCGGCGGGAAGATCTACGCCAACGGGTCGAGGACCAACCCGATCATCTTCACGGCTGAGGCAGATGATGTAGACGATCCGAACGACATACCTCTCGGGACGAGAGGTCTGTGGGGTGGAGTGATTATCCTTGGTGAGGCGGTGATCAATGTTGCCGGTGGCCAGGAGAACATCGAGGGAATTCCGGTGACCGAGCCCCGCGGTCTGTATGGTGGGAGCAACGATGACGACAGTTCAGGGGTATTCCGCTTCGCGTCGATCCGTCATGGGGGATCGGACATCGGTGCGAACAACGAGATCAACGGTCTGACGATGGGTGGAGTTGGTCGCAAGACGGTGATCGAGTATGTAGAGGTGATCTACAACAAGGACGACGGGTTCGAGTGGTTTGGCGGCACGGTGAACACGCGGTACCTGGTGAGTGCGTTCAACGGCGATGACAACTTCGACTACGACGAGGGCTTCCGTGGGAAGGGCCAGTTCTGGTTTGCCATTCAGGGTTCGGACGATGCCGGTTCGGGCGGTGAGCACGACGGTGGGACGACGCCCGAGGATGGCATGCCGTATGCGATCCCCGTCATGTACAATGTGACCTACATCGGGTCGGGTGCGACCTCAGGGCTTGCCTCCAATGACTTCGGTGTGAACTTCCGAGACAATGCCGGCGGGAAGTACTACAACTCGTTGTGGACAGACTTCTTCGGCATCGGGGTTCAGATCGAGGATCTTGCCAGCGGCGAGGACAGCTACGCACGCCTGCAGGCAGGTGATCTGGAGTTGCAGAACAGCATGTTCTGGCTCTTCGGTGGAGGGACAACACCGGCGGAGCTGTTCGTGGCAGGTGTGACGACAGCAACAAGTCCGCAGATCGCGGCCTACGTGACGGATCCTGCCAACCAGAACCGGTGGGATGTCAACCCGCAGCTGCGGGGAATCAGCCGGACCAACGATGGAGGTCTGGATCCGAGGCCGGCAACGGGGAGCCCTGCGCTGAGTGGTGCGGCCACACCGCCTGATGATGGCTTCTTCACCCAGACTGACTACATCGGCGCCTTCAAGAATCAAAACTGGGCTGTCGATTGGACGTTCCTGGAGGAGGCCGGCATTCTGACCAGTGCCGGTGGGGGAGAGACGGTCACAGACGTTCAAGAGGTTGCCGCGGCGACCGAGATCCCGACTGTCTACAGTCTCGAACAGAACTATCCGAATCCGTTCAACCCAAGCACGACGATCCGCTTCAGCATACCGGCGCAGGACTTCGTGACGTTGAAGATCTACAACGTTCTCGGCCAGGAGGTAGCAACGCTGGTCAGTGCGGAGCTCGCCCCTGGAACGTACGAGACACGGTTCGACGCCTCGACTCTCTCCTCCGGGCTGTACATTTACCGTCTGCAGACAAACAGCTTCTCCCAGACGCAGAAGATGGTGCTGGTGAAGTAGGCGTCCGTCCAGAAACGAATTCGAGCAAGAAAAGAGCGCCGTTTCCGGCGCTCTTTTCTTGTTTATTGAAATTCCGCCCGCGATTTGGTATCTTGTTGTAGTGCAGACATGGCCACTGATGCTTTGAGATCCACCAGTTTCATTGACATCATCCCCGACATGTGCTTCGTCTTGTCGGAGGAGCTCACGATCCTTGAATGTAACCAGAGGGCTCGTGAAATCACGGGTTTACCTCAAAGACTCGATGGTGCCATACCCTTCCAGATTCTCCTCACCAAAGACTCACCGCATCCCCCGATAGACAAAATCAGTACCAACGGAAGAATAGCTGAGGCGGAGGCTCGTCTAAAGAAGCAATGGGGGAAGCCCATAGACGCAATGCTGTATGTCAGCAGGTCGCACCATGAAGGGAAGGAATGCTACTACGTTATCGCGCGAGACATTTCGGAGACGAAGGAAAGAGAACTTGATCTCCTCCGCTTCTCCAACGTGGTCCACTACACGGTCAACCCCATTCAGATCACCGACGCGCAGGGACAGATGATCTACGTCAATCCCGCTTTCGAACGGGCCACGGGGTATACAAAAGAAGAACTGATCGGCAGGAATCCACGCATCATCTCCAGCCGAAAGTACTCCAGGGAGTTCTGGGGGAAGGTGTGGACCGTCATCAGCTCGGGTAGAGTCTGGACCGGCGAAGTAGAGAACCGTCGGAAGGACGGACAGGCGCTCTACACTCACCTGCTCATCTCACCGATTATCGATGCGGACGGTAAGGTGGTCGGATACCTGGGGGCCCACAGGGACATCACGGAACAGAAGGCGCTCGAGCAGCAGCTGATGCATTCCCAGAAGATGGAGAGCATTGGGACACTCGCGGCAGGCATCGCGCACGAAGTGGGTAATCCTCTTGCTTCGATATCATCCGTTGTGCAGGTTCTCCTTCGCATCATCACGGACGAGGTCGCACGGGACAAGCTGGGTCTCGTTCAATCGCAGGTTCACCGGATCACTAAGATCATCCGGGACTTGGTGGATTTCTCACGCCCCTCGAACTACCAGACCCAGCCCACGGACATCGTCAAGCTGCTGACCGACGCGGTTGAGATCGTCAAGATGGGCAAGAAGGCAAAGGAGATTACATTTAACACCCACGTCCGAAGTCGGGTGCCGCTCCTTTCGCTCGTCCCCGATCAGGTATCCCAGGTCTTTATCAACATCCTTCTCAACGCTGTGGACGCGCTGCAGGGGAAGGAGGGGACGATCACGAGCAACCTTGAGCTCGACGACGAGACCGTGCGCGTGGTGATTACCGACGATGGGACCGGCATTGCACCGGAGCATCTCTCCAAGATATTCGAACCGTTCTTCACGACCAAGGGTGCAGGTCTAGGAACCGGTCTGGGCCTCTGGGTGAGCTATGGGATCATCAAGAGCTTCCGGGGGGATATCCTTGTGGAGAGCACGCCCGGTGAAGGGACGTCCTTCTCGGTTCTTCTTCCATTGAATGCCAAGGAGTATCAGAATGTCTGACACCGTCCTCATTGTTGATGATGAGGAAATCATACGGGAATCGCTCTCCTTTGTCCTCTCGAAGGAAGGCTACCCGGTCCGGGAAGCGGCAAACGGCAGGGAGGCGCTCGACATTGTGAAGAGCGAGTCGGTAGGGCTTGTGCTCACCGATCTCGAAATGCCCCAGATGAAAGGGATCGAGCTGCTGGAGAATGTTTCGAAGTTCAGCCCCGAGACGCTCGTGGTCATCATTACGGCGTACGGGTCGATTGACACGGCGATAGCTGCCCTGCGGCAGGGTGCCGTGGACTACATTCTCAAGCCCGTTGAGTTTGACGAGCTGCTCATCAAGGTGAAGCGGCTCCTGGAAAACCGCCAGCTGAAAGTGGAAAACAAGTTGCTCCGCGGTGAGTTGAACCGTGAGTATGATTTCACAAACCTGGTGGGCCAGAGTCCTGCGATGCACAAGGTCTTTGAGACGATCAAGAAGGTGGCTGCCACCGACGGAACGGTGATGATCAACGGGAAGAGCGGGACCGGCAAGGAGCTCGTCGCGCGCGCGATCCATTTCAACAGCAAGCGGAGCGGCAAGCCCTTCATCCCCGTGAACTGCGGCGCGATCGTGGAAACCCTCTTTGAGAGCGAACTCTTCGGTCACAAGCGAGGCTCGTTCACGGGGGCGACCATGGATAGGGAGGGGTACTTCAAGGCAGCAGATGGAGGCACGATTTTCCTCGAT
>Ga0209536_100000158_pt1 | contig 101767 bp, 82 predicted proteins | sample DeeMarSeWOR28_12_FD_187461 | JGI IMG/M metagenome (GOLD analysis project Ga0209536, IMG submission 187461) | Marine sediment microbial communities from White Oak River estuary, North Carolina - WOR-2-8_12 (SPAdes) (version 2) | ecosystem: Environmental > Aquatic > Marine > Intertidal zone >... | reverse complement strand
GTGTTCGCTCATAACAGGTTCCTTTTAGAATTTGAATTGAATTGGAAGTTCATATTCTGTTTTTGATGTTGAAGATGATTCAAATATTATTTTTCCAATGGGCTGAGAATCCTTTGGAAAATATTCATTTGGTACTTCAAAATTAATTTCAATCTGTTTTGGTAGCGATGGATACAGCGTTACAGATGATCGCCTGTTGTGCGATACATCTAAATTGTAATTGTTTCTGAAAAAAGCTGTTTCGGTTAAATCAATATCGGCAGTGCTTGATTCATGGGCAAAACCGGGGACAATTTCAAAAATGTATTCTGTGCTGTCGGCATCTGAAATATTATATATGCTCAACTCTCCGGTTCTGTAACTCAACGCACTTTTTCTTATTACTATTCCTTCAGAATCGTAAATCATAAATGCGAGATCTGTTAATTTGTTGTAATCTTCTTTTGTCAGCTCGAGTTTAAATACTTTTGATGATTCACCCTTTCTCAGAACAAAAGGCAACCTGATTTTTTCACTCCCCTGGATAGTTACCGGATGAATAATTTCAAAACCAAGCATATTCCCTTTAAGGTTATAATCATCAACTTTGTTAAACAGATTAACAACCTCCATTGAATTATTTTTGGAATCGATCGGGTGAGTATTAAGGCAATTCACCCCATAGAATTGAATGGAAAGATCATAAGTTGAGCTGTCTTTTGCAAGGAAATATCCTTCAACATCGACTTCATAAACCCCGGGCTTTAAGTTGTAATAAGTATTATCAACCATTCTTTTACCATCCAGCGTGTGAATCTGTGCCGAAAGATCAATCTCGATACCATCTGGATCGACTATTCTATAGCGGGCGCGGGCATATTTATTTTTGACTGCAGAGAGATTAATGTTCATACCTGTTTGTCCGGCAGGTAATTCAATAAAGTAACGATCAACCAATCCCTGCTCAACTGCTTTCGATTCCCAGGATAAGCTGTAATCGCCCTCTGAGCATATTTTATAGGGGATTACGACAGTTGCAAGCATTTCAAATTCGGGGAAATTATTTTTGTCATCGCGGTAGCCGTTAATCCTGGCTGTGTATAAACCCGGTTCCTTCATTTTATCTAAATCGAACTTTACACTTACATAAGTCGGCTGGTTGTTTCTTATATAAGTTTTTTTCTGAACGGGCAATAACCAATCGCTGTCGCATTCAAGCCTGTAAGCCCTGTAAAATTTATCTTTATTTTGAAAATTATTTCTTGTAATTCTGAATGAATAAGTATCTTCTTTTTGTAGGAAGGAACCATTTCTCAGGTAGAGGTTGGGTGCTCTGCCCTCAGGAAAGTTTGGTGTTGTTGATGAAATAGTATATGTCTCAAATCTTTCAATTTCCCCTTGATCGATATATTTTCTTAAAAGATTTAAAGCGTTTACTGCATTAATATATCCGTGTCCCTGGTCAAGATGATTGTATCCCTCCATGTGCATCGCGCTTTCGCGAACAACTTTGTATAAGAACTGAGATGGAATTTTAATCCCGGGATATTCTTTTGAAGCAGCACTTAGAAGTAATGACATGACCCCCGCGGAATATGGTGCAGCCATACTTGTTCCCCAGAATCTATCCCGGCTTTCCCAGTTGGGAACTGTCGATGTGCAAGCACCCGGTGAGCAGACATCCGGTTTTCTAACTTCTCCGCCGCGTGAGGAAAAATAAAGTATTATATCTCTATTTAAAGTTGCACCATAAAGATCTCTTCCGACTTCCTGCGTTAGGATCGCACCCGAAGAAAAAACTGAGTATGATGCAGAAGGTAAACCGGGTGATGAGATTCCCGGTCCTTCGTTACCGCTGCCTAGGCAAATGTATAAATACGGATTTTCTTTTGTAAGCTCTTCAAGGAATGCTTCCATCTCAGCATGTCCTTCGATCTCGGAACCAATCCCAAAGCTCATATTAATTACACAAGGAATTTTCACTTCCTTGGAAATTTTATCAGCATAGAGATAAGATTTTTTCATACTTTCAGTAACTGTGGCACCTCCTGAGTAAAGATTATTTCCCAGCTTTAAGCTTATTATTTTTGCACCCGGAGCGACACCATTTAAATCAATGTCACCAATTCGGTAACCTGCTGCGATACCTGCAACGTGAGTTCCGTGAGAACCGTCGCCGTAGTGAAATGATATGATTTGTTCTTCCGGCAAAACATTCAAACCCATATACAAGGCAGGAAGACCCGATTGGTTTTCAATTGTAAAAGCATCCTGACTTACTTTATAATCCCTTAAAGGTTTATCATCTGAAATATCGCCGTTGCCGTTGGCATCAAAATATACCATCCAAAAGTTATCAGTACCTTCAGAAGTTTCAAATGTTACAAAGTGATAAACATCTTCTGTGTCACCATCACCGTTAAGATCAGCCGCACCGGAGTCTGAATTTAAAAGTCTGGATTCTTCAAATCCACCAATGTAATATTCATTATCTGCAGGTACATAATTAAGTGAAGAAGAAGCCAAAACGGATAAGTTTTTATCATCATTCTGGAAAATCATCTTTCCTTCTTCATTATCAACATCGGCCCTGTAGAATTTTACATCTCCTTGATGTGTGAAATCCTGAACATCAATCACTTTTATTTCACCTGTGGATGTCTTTGTTAAACCTTCCACACCCATGTCAACCCCGGTATCGAGTATAAAAATTAATGTGCCCCTGCCGTCATATTCGGGATAGAGGTTAAGAAACTCTTCGACTCCTGTGTTTGTGACTGATAAAAAAGTCTGAATTGAATCCTGTGAAAAGAGTGAAGTGGTAGCTAAAAGAAAGGTTAGTAGTAAAAGTTTTAATTTCATTTTAACCCCTTTATATTAGAAAAAGAGTTGAGAAAAAGCGTATGTTTTTTGATATGTCTGAAAAGATTAATTGCAAAAATTTTACTGAAAACATAAGTCAAATTTAATAAAGTTGTGCCAATTAACCTTCAATATTTCTTCAGGGGAAATTGAACATTCTATTAGTTAAATTTAAGCAATGAAAAAGGCATTATATATAGTATCAACTCCTATCGGGAATTATGATGATATAACACTTCGCGCAATAAAAGTGCTTGGCTCGGTGGATTTTATTATTTGTGAGGAATATAAAGAGGCTCGAAGATTGCTTTCTCATCTGGCAATCAAAAAGGAATTATTTGAACTGAATGAGCACAATGAAACCGAAACGACAAGTGAATTATTTTCAAAAATTAAGGATAGAAAAACTGCTGCGTTAATATCCGATTGCGGCACACCGCTTTTTTCCGATCCCGGTCATCAGCTTGTTGAAATGTGCATCTCAAATGGAGTTAAGATTATTCCCGTTCCGGGGACTGATTCAATACTGCCGGCACTGATTGGCTCCGGGTTTAAATTAGACAGCTTCTATTACTACGGCTGGCTTTCACCTAAAAAAGATATAAGGAGGAAACAGCTGCTTCTTCTTAAAAAGAGAAAAGAATTAATAGTCCTGATGGAGACTCCTTACAGACTAAAAACTCTTCTGGCTGATGTGGTTAAAATTATAGGCGGTGAAATCCCCTGCGTACTTGCTTTTGAACTGACAAAAGAAAAAGAAAAATATTACAGGGGAAAAACAAAAGAAGTTCTTGCAATTGCTGAAAAAGAAAATCTTAAAGGGGAATTTGTGCTGATATTGAATAATAATTAAACTTTTATTTTATATGTAGTTCATTAAAATATTAGATTATTAATGGCTGCTGTAGATGAAGGAGGTTTAATGGAAGAAAAGAAAAATCGAAATCATAGGAATGACGTTACCACTGAATTAAAACAGGAAGCTAAAGTTAAAACAGAGCTTAAATCAGATGACTGGTTATGCATTGTTTGTAATAAAAGAATTACTTCGGATAAAGAGAGATTTGAATATGATAATCAAAGTGAGTTCCAGTTTATAAATCCGGGCGGGTTTTATTTTGATATATTAACCTTCTGTTCTGCTGATGGATGCAGAGAAATGGGAGAGCCCACTTTGGAATTTACCTGGTTTAAAGGACACTCCTGGTCTTTTGCCGTTTGCAGTCGTTGTAGTAATCATCTGGGATGGAAATATGTCGGGAAATATTCATTTTATGGGCTGATCAGATCTAGATTGATTAAAGGAGCGGCACTCTTTAATTAGTAAGGATAATGACCCGGGATATTTTTTAAAAGTTCTAAGATAAATTATAAAAATATTATTATTATTACGTTCTGACTTGATTCTTTAATGCGGGCGTAACTCAGTTGGTAGAGTATCAGCTTCCCAAGCTGAAAGTCGCGGGTTCGAACCCCGTCGCCCGCTCTCTCCTTTTTTAATTGCTATTTACAAAACATTGCTACTATTGCAATGCGATGAGACCTATATTGTTTAAGCAAATTTTCTCTGCACGCCTTAGGAGGAGGTGGAGCGGACCACAGCACTTTCCGGAATATTCTTACCATAAAATATCTTCCTGAGGTTTAGGGTAATATCTAGTCGGAAACCAAAAGGAGGCTGCTATGAAATTTTTATATCAAACATTCTTTTTACTCATTGCTCTCTTTTTATTTTGTTTTGCTGTCAATCTTGCTCAGCAGAATTATGAAAAGTCTAAACCATCTGTAGAAAAAGGTAAGATTACAATAAAAGTTAAGGAGGGCCTGGATTCCTTTCAGGAACAAATCGGGAGTGTTTCATTTGGTATTGCTTCATTGGATCAAAAGTGTATAAAATATGAAGTAAATAAATTGACTAAAAGATTCATACACAAACCGATACCACAAAATTCTGAATTACCAGACCTGTCGAGAATTTATCAGATTGAATTTCCAAATAAGTACAATGTTATAAAAGTCTCCCGGGAATTCTCCAAAGATCCGAACATTGAATATGCAGAACCGATCCCTGTTAATTATCTATTAGAAATCCCCAACGATCCATTATATTCTCAGCAATGGTATCTGCATAAAATACAATCGGATCTAGCCTGGGATGTACACAAAGGCGAGGATGGAGATAGTGTGATAGTTTTGTCAATAACCGATACTGGTTGTAAATATGATCACAATGACATTGGGGATAATATCTGGAATAATTTAGGTGAAGATTTTGATGGAGATGGTAAAACATTTGAATGGAATGGTTCTGCCTGGGTGTTCGATTCTGGTGATATAAACAATGTTGATGATGATGGAAATGGATTTATAGATGACCTTATTGGTTGGAACTATGTTAATAACAACATGAACCCAATAGATGGCCACGGTCACGGAACAGCAGTTTCTGGAATTGCCGGGGCAACTACAAATAACCTCTTGGGTGTTGCAAGTATTAGTTATAATCTCAAAGTGATGCCGGTGGCAACATTTAACTCTGGAGGAACGGGAACAAACTCAAACGCATATAACAGTTTGATTTACGCTGCCGAGAATGGTGCTGATATTATTAATTGTAGTTGGGGAGGATGGCCCTATTCTGTAGCAAATAAAGAAGTCGTAGAATATGTCGATGGCTTAGGAAGTATAATTGTAGCTGCCGCAGGGAATGACGATAACTCAAATTCTTTTTATCCAGCTTGCTATCCCTATGTAATAAGTGTGGCTGCAGTTGATAGCCAAAATGTTAAAACTCCATATTCAACATTCGGTGCAGGTGTGGATGTTTCAGCTCCCGGTCCGCAGGTTATTCAGCCTTTTATTGCACTAAATATAGCTGGCGCGTATGGAAATGTTACTTTAGGCACTTCATTTTCCTCACCAATCGTAACAGGATTACTGGGATTAATTAAATCTTTTCATCCAACCTGGACAAGAGACCAGCTTGTTAAGCAATTACTTTATACTACTGAAGATATTAATTCAGTAAATCCGGGCTATGAACATTTACTTGGTACAGGCAGGATAAATTCTTATCACTCTCTCGCAGATAGTAATTTAACAATCCTTCAGGAACTTAAAATAGATATGACTCTACTTGCCAATGCCGAAATTGGAGGTATTAAAACTTTATATCCGAAATCAACAATGAATTTTAGTTTCAGGGTACAAAACTACTCTCATTTGCTTGATGCAAATCCACTAACAATAACGTTGACATCTGATAATTCAGATATTCAGATATTAGACGGTGAATATACCGGGGCTATTGCTGCAAATTCAATAGTTGAATTAATGGATGAATTTGAAATTCAAGTAACACCAAATGCTACAACCGCAATTGCTACTCTCACTTTTACAGCTACAGCTAATTTACCTGTTGTTGCCGGCTCTGTCTTTAAAATTCAGGTTATTGTAAATCCTAGAGGTAGTTTAGTCTGGGATGGTGTTGAAAATGGACAGGATTACAGTGGTGAGTATATTAAAAACTATCTTGCTACAAACTCATATTCTCACCTATATACAACTGAGGATGTTTTATCATACAATGGTTTGGATGCATTGTTTCTATCATTTGGTAACTTTGGTAGTAGTGGTGCAACAAGAACATTCTTTACTAATGAACACGCTGCTTTAGTAGAGGACTATCTTGAAAGTGGTGGCAGAGTATATCTGGAAGGTGGAGATGCTCTCGGCTGGGATCAAAATGATAACTTTCCTTTATATACACTTTTAGGTATGGCAAATGTATATGATGGAAATAATAATATTATTAATGATTTAGAAGGACAAAATGCAACACTGACAGAAGGAATGTTGTTTACATCATCTACTCAAACAAACAATACCTACATTGATATATATTTTCCTGACAATAATGGTATTGTGGCATTTTACGAATTAGGATATAATAATGTAGCCATACAATCTATTGGAACTTATGGGCAACGGACATTTTGCTTTTCCTATGCACTTAGTGAATTAGTGGATGATGATCCCCCTTCCACTCGCGATACCTTACTACAACGTATTTTAGATTTCTTTGGACTGGAACCATTGCCATTACCTTCTTCGCCAATTTTAGTCTCACCTATAAATCAATCTACCGTTGAATCAGATACCACAATATTCATTTGGCATACTAGCCAGCCGCAGGTGACTAAATATTGGTTTGAGTTAGATACTACTGATCAGTTTACAACTTCAATTGTAGATTCAGCTTGGTCCGACACCTCATACTTATTTACCAGTTTACAAAATAACAAAAGCTATTGGTGGAGGGTAAAGGCAGCTAATGTCGCCGGATGGGGTAATTTTAGTGAAGTATGGACATTTACAACGAACATCGTTTCAGTTGAAAAAGAAAATATACCTATGGAATTCTCATTGCAACAAAACTACCCAAATCCTTTTAATCCGACTACAACAATAAAATACCAAATTCCCGAATTAAGTTTTGTTACACTTAGAATCTACGATGTAATAGGAAATGAGATAGCTACAATTGTAAAAGATGAAAAGATGGCAGGTTATTACATGGTAGATTATGATGCTTCAACACTGCCAAGCGGAGTATATTTCTACAAGTTACAAGCAGGTAACTATGTTGAGACGAAAAAAATGTTACTTCTAAGATAGAGATTGAATCCCGCCTTTGGCGGAATAAAAAAGATGATTTTGATGAAGTAAGTTCTTGGAATTTATATCAATTCAAAGCCCCTATCAATGAAAGCCTGCCCACTTGCCTCGCAACAGAGCCGAGGGGTGGTAGGCAGGTTTGTAGGGGTTTTTTAGTGTTTGTTTTAATCTTAAGGATAGCATAGGTTTTATATGGTAAAACTAGCAGAGGAGATAAGTGATGTATAGAATAAATTTCTTCCGGACGGCACTTCTATTACTTACTTCAATAAATCCAGTCTTTGCACAATATCAAAATATTCTTATTGGCAATGCGATAAATCCTTATGAGCCTGAAGAACCTTCGATAGTAATAAATCCGTCCGATACTGATCAAATATTGGTAGGTGCAAATACAGATAATTATTACTATTCTGCTGATGGGGGATACACCTGGCAGAGCGGTGTTTTAACATCAAGTTATGGAGTTGGCGGAGATCCCTGCGTATTGTCTTATGAAAATGATTTTTATTATTTCCATTTAGTTCCGGATCTAAGCCGTGTAGTATGCCAGAAAACTTCTTCACTTGGGGGAAGTTGGTCTGATGGATCGTATACCGGTATAAACGGAACTAAAGACAATGACAAAGAATGGGCAGTAGTTGATCATAGCAATGGAAACATATACGTAACCTGGGCTCAGTTTGATGAACACGGAAGTTCTAATCCATTAGATAGTTCAGAGATTCAATTATCTCGTTCGATAGATGCTGGAATTACCTGGTCAAATCCAGTAGTAGTCAGTGATAGAAAGGGTAATGCTCAGGGTGGAAATTATAGTGACCACGCTCCAATGCCGGCGATTGGACCGAATAATGAAGTCTATGTTACCTGGTGGGGACCAGATGGTCTTATGTTTGACAAATCTACAGATGAAGGATTGACTTGGTTGGAGAATGATATAAACGTTACAGGATTTCACATTAATTGGTTGGTTTTCAATGTGCCTGGTGTCCAAATAGTCCCGGGATTTCCAATTATAAATTGTGATTTAAGTTCAGGCATATATAATGGTAATATCTATATCTGCTGGACTGATCAGCGAAGCGGCTACTTAGATACTGATGTTTGGATAACTAAATCTACTGATGGCGGTATGAATTGGGGCTCTCCGATTCGGGTGAACGATGATCCACCAAACCGGCATCAATTTTTTGCTTGGATGACGATTGATCAGACGAATGGGTATTTATATTTTATTTTCTATGATCGACGAAACTATTCGACACTTGAAACAGATGTTTACATGGCCGTCTCAAGCGATGGTGGTGATAGTTTTCTTAATTTTAAAATAAGTGAAAGTCCATTTACTCCATCTATAAATGATTTTTTAGGCCATTACATTGGTGTTAGTGCACATAATAATGTCGTACGCCCTGTTTGGACAAGGATTGATAATAATTCTCCCAGTTTATGGATCGCAATTATAGATAGTATAACAAACATCAAAGATCATTCGGAAATTATAGAACTTTCTAATTATAGACTCTTTCAGAACTTCCCCAATCCATTCAATCCTTCAACAACAATTTCTTTCTCAATACCGAATGAAGAATTCGTTTCACTAAAAGTTTTCAATTCTTTGGGAGAAGAAGTTGCAGAACTTCTGAATGAAATTAAACCAGCTGGAGAATACGAAGTCGAATTCAACGTAGGACAGGAATCCATTCCTGTCTTACCAAGCGGAATATATTTTTACAGGTTAAAGGCTGGTAACTATGTTGAGACGAAAAAAATGTTAATTCTAAGATAGAGATTTAAGTCCGGCAATGCCGGACTGAAATCCCGCCGTAGCGGGACTATGAAGATGATTCTGCTCAAATAACCGGTTGAGATATTCCCCTCAGCCCCTGTTGAATAATTAACAACTGCCTCCCCTTGGTCATTACTATTTAGCAGGGATTTATGTTTACAAACATTTGACACATATCAACTTAATTGCTTCTATCAAATAATATTTGCAAATTTAAAGAAGTGATTCTGCTCCTTAGGAGAAACGTATGGATTACGGTTCTCTTAAATTCCCACCAGAATATAGTGCTTCCCCCAAGGTGTAGAGTGTAACTTTCTATACATTCCCAAAGAGGGTATTATGCAAGAGTCTATAACTATTAGATCTGTCATACACTATATCCTAATTATTGGTTTATCCATTTTATTGGTAACAACTTTCCCTATATATGCACAAACCGGCGGAATTGAACGCATAGTTTATAACCAAATGGTGGAAGCTGATCTACCGGGTGATTTACTAGATAGTAGCAATTCAGTTTTATCAAGTTACCGTCAACAAAGTCGTACAGGTCCTATTCCTCCACCGGAAGTTTTAAAGCGAGAAGCTGAAAATCGAATTAATAAGAAGAACGATTTAAAAAGTGAAAATGCTCTTTCGGTACCGCCTTATTCCTGGCGTCATGGATGTGGTCCAACAGCAGTTGGTATGGTGATTGGATACTATGATATTTTAGGATATGATGATTTGATACCTGGATCAGCATTAACGCAGACATACCAGGTCAATCAAGCAATTGCATCGGGCGGTGACAAAGATAATCCTTTCCCTCCGGGTTCGGAATCTCATTACGAGGATTATGCACGTCCTCAGGATTCTTGGCCCATTATGCTTGACGATGATTATATTACTCAAGTACGTGAACCTCATACTGATAACTGCATCGCAGATTATATGCATACTTCCCAAAGTACCTGTGAGAACTACTATGGCTGGTCTTGGTCAGATCGCATAGGCCCAGCTTTTGTTGAATATGTTCAACAGCAGAACCCAAATTATTTAGTGGAATTTGAAGAATGCTACTTTGAAAATGGAACTTTGAATTGGTCGGTATTAACCTCTGAAATAGATTTAGGCCGACCCATGGTATTTCTTGTGGATATTGATGGTAATGATACTACCGATCACTTTGTAACGGCAATTGATTACCGCACACACGGCCCGCGTAATGAATATGGATGTTGGGACACTTGGAATGATAAGCAAATCCACTGGGAAGAATTTAATGAAATGTCGGCTAATGTATCTTGGGGGATATGGGGCGCGTGGAAATTTATCTTTATTACTCCGGTACCAGTAGAACTAATTAGATTTATTGCCTTTGCTGATGGTGATAAAGTGATTCTAAAATGGCACACTGCCACTGAAGTAAAAAATTATGGATTTGACATAGAACGTTCAATAGATAATAGGGAATGGCAAAAGTTAGGATTTATTGAAGGTCACGGGAATAGTAACTCACCCAAGTCTTATTCATTCACAGATAAGAATCCAGTTGGTGGGTGTAAGTTCCAATACAGATTAAGACAGATTGATACAGATGGAAAGTATAAATATTCTGATATTGTTGAAGTTGAAATAATTCCGGGAGAATTTGAACTTTATCCGAACTACCCAAATCCGTTCAATTCATCTACTGTTATTAGATATTCGTTGCCTCATCCAAGTAATGTAAAAATATTAGTGTTTAATTCAATTGGTGAATTAGTTAAAAGAAAAGTAATAGCAAATCAAGAAGCCGGTAATTATGAGTTGGTGTTTACTGGTAATAATTTATCAAGTGGGACTTACTTTTTCAGACTACAGGCAGGTTATTTCGTTGAAACTAAGAAGATGGTTTTGATGAAATAAAATATTGCACCAAACTAATAAATTCACAACAAAAATTAAGGAGGCTGCTATGAAAAAATTTGTTGCTTTAACACTTCTAATATTTCTTGTTTTCATCTATTCTTCAACGCTTGCTCAGGATACAGATAAATCAAGTGAGCCGGGATTCTGGGTGATGAGTTATAATAAAGTTCAAATGGGAGAGGTAAGTAAGGTTAATGCTTTGTTTGACTCAATCACAGTTCCGATTTTAGATGAACTTAAAAGTGAAGGCAGACTATTAGGATTTGGTCAGCTTAATCACTTTTGGGGAGATGAGTGGAATGTAAATGTTTATTATATCACAGAAGACCACGCATCATTTGTAGCATTCTGGGAGGAGTTTACAAAGAGAATCGGCGAAAGATATCCGGGTGCATTCGCAAAAATTGCTTCATATTTTCAAGCCCATAAAGATAATATGTATTACATAAGACATATGAAATAGTATAACAATAAAAAAGGAGGAAATATAATGTCAGAAATATTGCTTCAAGTGAACTTCAATTTTAGTGTTTCAAAGGAGGAATATCAGAAAGCAGTTGCACCTTTGGTCGATAAATTCTCAGAACTTCCTGGACTTAAATGGAAGGTGTGGATTCTTAATGCAGAGAATAAAGAGGCAGGAGGAATTTATTTATTTGAAAGCCAAGCAACCGTAGATGAATATTTATCTGGTTCACTTGCTAAAATTGTTACAACACATCCAGCATTAAGTAATTTTAGTATAAAGCAGTTTGCCATAATGGAAGGTGAATCTAAAATAACTCGTGGACCTATATCATATAATAATTAAATAACCGGGTGAGGTATTCCCCTCAGCCCCTGTTGAATTTTAACGACTGCCACCCCTCGGTCATTATTATTTGGCGGGGGTTTTTTATATCAATTATGGAAGGTGTCCAAAGCTATTATTATTTTGGAATATAATTTTAGGAGGTATTTATGATTCGTTATTTATTCTTTATACTTTTTGTTTGCACCTCTTTTGCCCAGGATATAGATGAGCGATTACTGTTAGTGGAAACACAAAAGATACTCACCTATTTGGATTCATACGACCAAATTTATTCTCAGGGAGGTGAGGACTATATTATCGCTACAAACATATCCAATTCAGCAGCGAGATCAATAAATGTTGTGATGAATGCATATCACCTCATTCATATCTATAATTTTCTAAATGGGAAAGAAGATAAGTTGAAAGTTGAAAATTATTTGAGAAAGCAGTTACCACATACATCAAGACTTCTGAAAATTGAATTAGGTTTAACCAATGGAATTATCTCTTCGGCAAGAGGCAAAGAGATAAAGGATACGACGGAATTATATACAAGTAGTTTGAACTTTGTAATAAAGCTATTGAAAGATTTTACTTAAATAACCGGGTGAGATTTTCCCCTCAACCCCCTTTAGGTCTATAATGACTGACTCCCATAGGTCATCATTATTATTTAGCAGGGATTTTTACTTTTACTCGTTAGTTCGCAGATTCTTATTTTATATCTGGGCTATTATATCCTATGAAGTAACGCAACATTCTCAATATGAAATGAGAGGTGTTTCTATAATTACATACATAATATTGAATTATGTTAATAATTTCTCTTTCAAGTAACCGAAAAAAACCTGATTTGTAAAGTACTTTTTGTCTGTTAATCTTACTTTGTGATGGAAGAACATCTAATAACCCACATTCAATTCTAAGCAAAAAAACCGTTTCAACTAAGGATTCTTTTAATAACTTTGGCAAAAGGTATGCATGAGATGTGAGTTTGAGAATTTCAATATCAAAAACCCCACTCTACTATGCTGAAAATCTTGTAATGTAGAGCGGGGTTAACCACCTTGAGAGGGTGACAATTATTTGAGCAGAATCATCTTCTTAGCTTGAACATAATTACCAGCTACAATCTGGTAAAAGTAAGCTCCAGAAGAAACTCTTTCACCAAAATTATTTTTTCCATTCCAAATTACCTCGTACTCACCAGCTTGATTATGCTCTCTTGTTATTTCATTTATTAGTTTACCGGCAATATCATATATTTTGATAGAAACATTTTCTGGAGTAGTAATTGAGTATCTTATTGTTGTTGAAGGATTAAACGGATTAGGATAATTCTGCTGCAAGTTAAATTCGTCCGGTATGTCTTGGCTCTGTAGTTCTACGTTCGTAAGAGATGGAATTGCTTTAACAATGATTTTGCCTCCCCAACCACCAGGATCAACACCCACAGTACCGGCAGTTCCACTTGGAGCAGCTTTAGCCCATATACTCACCGTATGAGCACCAGATGATACATTTTCAAAAACAGCAAAAATAGACTGAAAATCCGTAGTTCCAGAATATAATGCAGTAATAGATGCCATGTTATCGTAGTCTGGTAAAGTAACATCATCAATTCTTACCCGAAACTGTACTCCGTTAGCGTTGAGAGATTCAACTCTAAACCTTGAGTTAACATAAACCTCAAGGGTCGTGTTATCTTCACCTACTGTAAAATTATGTGTTCCCGTGGTGAGTTTGGTCCAATCACCAATACTAACAGAACCGGCATTAAGAGATCCAAACTGAAAATATTGATTTTGTGATAAGACTTGACTGCTCATCATGAGCGTGGTTAGTATGATAGCACAAACAAGTATGGTTCGTTTCATTTTCGCCTCCATTTTTGGTAATTATAAATTATTTAAAAATTACTTTGTACTGCAGATAGACAGTGCTGAAACTAATGACAAAACTGAGAATTTATTACCTTAATTTATTTTCTTACGGTTAGAGAAAATCGAGTGCTTTTTTCATTGTATCTTCCAATGAAGGTAACCATATAAATTTCCGCAATCTCTGGAAGATTATTTGTGGTAAGTATATTCCGGAAAGTGCTGTAATCTGCTCCACCGTCTCCTCCAAAGGTGTGGAGAGAAAATTTATTATACTAAAATAGTGCTTTGCACATTGACAAAGTAGCAATGGTTGGCAAGTGACAAGTGATAAATGCTGTGTGTGTATTCAATAATGTTTCTAATTTCAGTTCTGAGCAAAAAAAACAACTTTTCGACTAAGGATTTTTGAAGAATCTATTAAGAAAGGTATTTGGGTATGATTACAACTTTTTATCTACAAAAAGGGGAACTTTCGTGCTAACTGCTATAAAGATGATTTTATACTGCTACATTTCCTATGTGAAATGCATCTAGAATTAATAACTCTAAAAAATACAATATCATATAGTATTTAATAATTCCTAAAGTAACCAAATAGTAACTTATAAATTCGGATTATTCATGTTTAAACAGTTATTACGAATGTAAATTATTTAGTTAATAATGCTATGTTCTCGATATGAAATGTATGCGGGAACATATCCACAGGTCTTATCTTAATTAATTTATAACCTTCATTAACCATCATTTTAATATCTCTTGCCTGTGTAGCAGGATTACAGCTAATATAGACAATTTTTTGTGGTGATAGATTTATCACATCTGCAACTGTGTTTTTATGCATTCCACTACGCGGGGGATCGAGTATTATCACATCCGGTTTGGAGATTTCTGAGATCCCGGGTAAAAAAGATTTATACAAATCGGCTTGAATGAATTTTACGTTTTGAACTTTGTTCAATTCAAGATTTTCTTTTGCATCAAAGATGGATGACTCTACACTTTCAAAACCGTAGACTTCTTTAGCAAATTTTGAAATGTAAATTGCTATGGTGCCGGCTCCCGAGTATAAATCATAGACAACTTCATTGCCATTTAATCCGGCGAATTCCAATGCTGAGTTATATAGTTTTTCAGCTTGCAGGGTGTTAGTCTGGAAAAATGAGTTTGCGCTTATCCTGAATTTGTAGTCTCCGATTTTATCATAAATAGATCCGCTGCCGTGGTAAACAATTTCATAATCACCTACAGCAATGGCGGATTTTTTTTCATTTATATTGTTAACCAGGGTTGTTATTTGCGGAAAGCGCTTTAAAATTGCAGAACTATATTGCTTCATAAAAGCTTCGTTTGGTTCTGAAGTCACCAGATTTACCATTAAATCGTCCGTATTCTGAGATTGCCTGATCACTAAATTGCGTAGATATCCTGCGTGGATTTTTGTATTGTAGATTGAAAGCTTTTTTTCACGGCAGAAGTCTCTTGTGAAGTTTAAAATATCATTGCTCACTTCGGATTGTAAAAAGCACTCATCTATGTCTAATATTTTATCGTAGACTTTTGGTACATGCAGACCGAGCGCAAAATCTTTGCTGGTTTTTGCTCCCTGATTTAACTCATCTTTTGTAAGCCATCGTCTATCCGAAAAAGAGAACTCCATTTTATTTCTGTAGTAGAATGGTCTTTTGGAAGGCAGCATTTCTTCGATAGTAAAATCTGATAGACTTGCGTTGTGTAAAAAAATTTCTTTAACCTGCTCCTGTTTGTAATTTATTTGCTGTTCGTAAATTAAATCCTGCTGTCTGCATCCACCGCAGGTACCAAAATATTTACAACGCGGTTGAGTCCTGTGTTGTGATGGATTTAGGATATTTTCAACAACGGCTTCTGCATAGGATTTTTTCTTTTTTACTACTCTGGCAGAAATTATATCCCCGGGATAGGCACCATTAACAAATACAACAAAACTATCCGAAGGTCCGTCATTATTTAGATTTAGTATCGCAATACCTTTCCCCTCAAATGCATATTTTTCAACCTTCAATTCAACTATATCGCCTTTTTGCAATATCAGTCCTCAAATGTTATTGGTTTTAGTGCAAAGTTATAAAAACAAATGCAGAAAAATTATGGATGTGTCATGGAACAATTTCTTACTTTGCCTTTAACTAATTCTTACAGTATTTTTGGCAAGCAGCTTTTAGGGTTGATATATGAATAAATTGGTAATTGAATGAGAATTTAAGGAGAATGAAAATGACTTCAGAAAATGATTATAACAAAGAGGATGCTCTATTCGATGATATCGGGGATTTGAACCAGCTGGATTTCGGCGGACAAAGCGAAGAGGAGGTTGAGGAGAAAATTGAATACGTTGAAGATCACTTATGGGGTAAGCTTGAAAAAACCGGCAAAAGGATTTCATTCGCAAAAGATATTCTTGCTCTCTATAAATACATGCGGGACCCGTTCGTAAAGTGGTACCGTAAAAGCATTGTGGTTGCAGCCCTTATCTATTTTATTGTTCCGATCGATACCATTCCTGATCTTACACCTCTCTTTGGCTATCTTGATGATCTTGGTGTTATTACAGCATTATTAAAATATCTTGGAAGCGAATTGATGAGCTATTATCCTTCAGGCTACAGGACGTAAAAGCAGATCAGAAGTAAAATATTAATTTCCGTTATTCACACCTGTTTTTTCACTTCAAATAAAAAAGGATAAAATGAACTTTCGAATCTTAAAAAGTGAAGTTCTCCATCGCGGTAAAGTGTTCAATACTAAAGTCGATCAGATTGAATACAACAGCGGCAATAGAGCTGTCCGCGAAGTTGCCGAGCATCCGGGCGGCGCAGTTGTTGTCCCTGTTACGGATCAGGGAAAAATAATTCTGGTTACCCAGTACCGTTTTCCAGTGGATAAGATTCTGCTTGAGTTACCTGCCGGAAAATTGGGCAAGGATGAAAACCCGCTTCATTGTGCCAGCAGGGAATTGGAAGAAGAAACAGGATATAAATCTGAAAATGTGAAGGAGATAGGAAGCATTTATACAACACCAGGCTATTCATCTGAAAAGCTTTGGATATACCTGGCAAAGGATTTAATGCCGGGAAATCATAACCGCGAAGAAGGTGAATACGGAATGGAAGTCTTTGAGTTAAGCATGAAAGAAATCGAAACAAAAATTGTCAAAGGAGAAATTGTTGACGGTAAGACAATTTGTGGAATATTTCTGGCCACAAAATTTCTTTCAAGGTAATTTAAACTAAAATTTTTTTTAAAGAAGAGAAATGCCATATTTTTGAGATATGGCATTTATATTTTGAAACATAATCTATGCTGAAATCCTTTGAAGTAAAAGACTACGCGCTAATTGAACACATTTCAATTGAATTCGGAAATGGGCTTAATATTATCACCGGCGAAACGGGTGCGGGGAAATCAATATTAATTGATGCAATGGGATTACTTCTAGGTGAGAGAGCCGCGACTGAAGTAGTGCGAAAGGGTGCACAAAAATCTGTCGTGGAAGGAATTTTTGATGTTAAGGGGAATAAAAAAGTTAAGTCTCTGCTTAAAGCAAATGAGGTCGATTTTTTTGATGAGTTGATTATCCGCCGTGAGATTTCCCTGAAAGGTTCTAACCGATGTTTTATTAATGATAGCCCTGTAAATCTAAACCTTGTAAGAGAGACCGGAAATTTACTGGTCGATTTGCATGGTCAGCATGAGCATCAATCACTCCTGCATACAGAAACACATATAGATTATCTCGATGAATTCGGAAATTATCAGCAGCTTGTTCAACAATTTAAAACTGCTTATTCGGATTTGATCCGAAAGGAAAATGAGCGTAATGAGCTGCTTGATAAAGAGAAAAATATTAAGGAGAAAAAGGATTTTTATTCTTTTCAAATGAAAGAAATTGATAATGTTTCGCCGGGCGAAAATGAAGATCAGACCCTGATTGAACAGCTGAATATTCTTGAGAACTCAGAAAAGTTATCGGAACTCACATCGGAAATTTATTTTTTACTTTATGAATCGGAAGGTTCTGTGCAGGACGCACTTTCGAAGGTGAAGAATCATTTAGAAAAATTAAGTGGTATTGATAAAACATTTTCTGATGCTCTTAACGAATCCGATTCTGTTCTGGCACAAATCGAGGATATTTCAAATTTAGTGCGAAACTACAACTCAAGCCTAAATATTAATGCAGAAGAAGTGGAGGAAAAAAGAGAGCGATTGGGAGCCATCAATCTCCTTAAAAAGAAATACGGCGGCTCAGTTAAAAATGTACTTGAACACAGAATGAAAATAGGACAGGAAGTTGAACTGGCAGAAAATTTTGCAGAGAATATTAATGAGCTTTCCAATAATATTTCAGAGTTAAGAAAAAAAGCGGGTAATCTTGCAAAGAAATTATCGAAGGAGAGAACAGAGACTTCGAAACTTGTTAAAAAAGGAATAGAGAAAAATTTAAAAGAACTCGGAATCCCGAATCCGGAATTTAAAACGGAGATAAAGAACAAGGCAGCAGAGAAAGACACAGGGGTATGCGTCGATGGAAACTTTTTCAGCGCAACATCAAAGGGAATTGATGATGTTGAGTTTTTCATTTCAACAAATCCCGGGGAAGATTTAAAGCAACTTCCAAAAGTTGCTTCCGGAGGAGAGATTTCCAGAATCATGCTATCCTTAAAATCAACGCTTGCGAAAAATGACAAACTTCCTCTGCTTATTTTTGATGAAATAGATGTAGGGATCAGCGGAAGAATTGCTCAAAAAGTAGGTAACGCTTTAAAAGAACTTTCGAAATATCATCAAATTATTTCTATTACTCATTTACCACAAATTGCGGCATTAGCCGACAGCCATTATTCAATTGAAAAAGCAAAAAAGCACGACAGGGTTGTCAGTTCAATAAAGATCTTAAATGAATCTGAGCGAATAACGGAGGTAGCAAAACTCCTCAGTGGTGAAAAAGTTACCGAAGCCAGCCTGAAAACAGCCCGTGAACTGGTCGTACCGAAGGAATAATTTTTGCTGAAATTAAACAATAATTTCAATTAAAAAAGTAAAAAAATAATTATTGTAGAATTTTATTGGTTTTGGCAAAATGAAAAATGTAATTGTAATAATATGTTTACTTTTACCGGTCGGTAGCTTTTTCCCGCAATCAATCGAGGAAACCCTGTCATACTTGTCATCCGATGCAGCCACTGAATATTCTCAACCGGCTGTTACTGCATTTGGATCAAATATGAGCTCCGGTTGGTTTACTGGTTTACCCCCAACATCAACTGTTGGTTTTCATGCACGGTTAAGATTTGTTGGAGTCGGCTCCCTTTTTACAGATGATGTTAGAAGATTTTCTACTACCGGCCAGTTTCAGTACACCTCACAGCAGGCAGATGATATACTTATTGCATCGGGTTTAGATCCTTCAATTATTCCAAATTACGATGAAATTAAAAATGAACTGCTCAACCAGGTTTGGGATGTAAGAATTGATGGTCCAACTATAACTGGCAGTGCTAATGAAGTTGTTACTGTTGATTTTCCCGGAACAACAATACAGGGGGTTGCAATTGATCCATATACAGTTGAGCTGGCAGATGTGAAAGGTTTTCTTAATAACAGCAATATGTTATCTACACCGGCCATTCAGTTGGATCTTTCCGGTTTTATTGGAACCGGAATTTCCGTTAGGTATTTCTCCGGAGTTAATATCAGTAACCTGGGAAAGATAAATGTTTGGGGTGCCGGATTTGTTCATAATATTAATTACTGGTTTGAAGATCCGATTCCTATTGATATCGGCTTTGGTTATTACCTGCAGCGCTTCGATATTGGAGATTCATTTAAAAACACAGCATCACAATTAGGACTTTACATTTCTAAAAGTATTGGCTCGGTTATCTCGATTGTTCCCTATGCAGGATTAACATACGAATCATCTAAGTCGAAACTTGATTATGATTACAGGTTCGATTCACCTGCAGGTCCCCAGGTAGTTAATCTTTCGATTGATTATCGAGGTGAAGACCTGGTTGGGCTAACAATCGGAACGACAATTATCTTTCCCGTTATAAGTTTGAATTTTGATTTTAAGATTGCGAAATCTCAGACAGGAACCATTGGAATTGGATTTGGATTTTAACATAAGTTTTTTTTAAGCTAATTTCTGCATAATTTCATAAATAAGAAATTACAGTTGAAATTTTATCTTGATTAAAACTGCCTGCTACATTCACATTCCTTTTTGCGATCATAAATGCATCTACTGTGATTTTTATTCTATCATCACATCTGATAACATCAATCCATTCTTAAAATCCCTTTTTAATGAGATTGATTTTTATGCTTCTAAACATTCGGAAAACCGTGAAATCATTTCCATCTATTTTGGTGGTGGGACGCCATCTCTTATGGAAGCAGCATACATTGAGAAAATTATACAAAGATTGATGCAGAATTTTAATGTCAGTGACAGGGCAGAGATTACGCTTGAAACTAATCCCGGCACTGTTAGCCTGGATAAGCTTAAAAATTTTAAAGAGGGAGGGGTCAATAGAATTAGCATAGGTATTCAATCATTTCACGATGAAGAATTGAAATTCCTGACAAGAATACACGATTCCACGAATGCTGTTGAAACAATTCAAAATGCTTGCCAGGCCGGATTTGAAAATATTTCTGTTGACCTGATTTTCAATCTTCCAGGTCAAAGTAGAAAAAGATGGAGAGAAAACCTGGTTAAAGCAGCTGCATTTCCAATTAAACACATTTCTGCATACAGTTTAATCCTTGAAAGAGGAACAATTTTAAACAAAATGGTCCTGGATGGAAAGGTCAGTTTGCAGGATGCCGATTACGATGCAAATCTTTATGAAACCGCTATTGAATTTTTGGAACAAAAAGGTTTTTATCAATACGAAGTTTCTAATTTTACAAAACCCGGCTTCGAATGCATTCACAACAATTCATATTGGCAATACGGTGAGTATTTTGGCTTCGGAAACTCGGCACATTCTTTTATAAATAAAAAAAGATGGTGGAATTTTTCCAGCTTAAAAAAATATATCGGCGAAATTGAGTTAAAAGGAAACTCAATAGCAGGGTCCGAATCAATTACTGCTGAAAAAGAATTTGACGAGTATGTAATGCTTGCTTTAAGAAGCTCAGGATTGAAAATAAAAGAATTCAAAGAAAGATTCGGCAGTTCATGGTTAGATGCAAAAAATTCTTATTTTAATCTTTTAGAGAATAAAAAGCTTTTAAAGATCAACAAAGACAGCATAAAATTGACCGGCAAAGGTTATGCTGTCTGTGATGAAATACTAAAAGAAATATTATAATTCTTTTGATGATCATTCTGCAAAAAATGCTTAAAATAAAACTGCATTGGCAAATCTTAATTGCACTTGTAATAGCAGTTATCTACGGATTATTATTAACCGAGTACGCATATCTTGTAACCTGGATGGGGATTTTATTTCTCCGTGCATTGCAGATGATTATTATCCCGCTTATTCTTACTTCAATTATTTCGGGTGTAACAAATATTGGGGATGCACAGAATCTAGGAAGACTGGGTTTTAAGACTATTTCTTATTATATATCCACAAGCCTGTTTGCAATTGTAACCGGATTAGTATTTGTAAATCTCATTAAGCCGGGTGTGGGCGCGGATTTAGGTTTGAAGCGGGAAGTGCCTGAGCTTGCTGCTTCCTCGGGAGATTTGTGGGAAATAGTACTGCGGATGATTCCGACAAACATTTTTGAGGCTTTTGTTTCCTTTGATATTCTTGCGGTCATTTTCTTTTCGATTCTCTTTGGTTTTTTTATAACCAGGACCAGTGAAAAACCAAAAGAATTTTTAACCACTTTATTCAATTCCGGATTTGAAGTGATGATGAAATTGACTCATTTTGTAATCCGGTTTACACCTCTCGGTATTCTTGGAATTGTAGTTGGAGTTGTTGCTGAGCAGAGGGAAAATTTAGTTGAAGTTTTAGGAAGCCTAGGAAAATATTCAATTACTGTTTTGATTGGATTGATTATTCATTCAGCAATTACTTTACCACTAATTATAAAGACGATTGGAAAAATAAATCCGTGGAAGCATTTCCAGGCAATGACAACTCCCCTGCTAACCGCCTTCTCAACCCGGTCGTCTTCTGCAACATTACCATTAACACTTGATGCTGTGGAAAATAACTCGGGTGTCTCGAATAAAATTTCGAGTTTTGTTCTCCCGCTGGGGGCTACAATTAATATGGACGGCACCGCACTCTATGAATGTGTGGCTGCTATGTTTATTGCTCAAGCTTACGGAATTGAACTTGGTTTTTTACAGCAGATGATAATAGTAATTACTGCGCTTCTCGCATCAATAGGGGCTGCAGGCATCCCAATGGCTGGTTTGGTGATGATATCTGTTATTTTAACTGCGGTTGGTTTGCCACTGGAAGGTGTAGGTTTAATTCTTGCCGTTGATCCTTTCCTCGATATGTGCAGAACGAGTGTAAATGTGTGGAGCGACTCCTGCGGAACGGTAACAATTGCAAAAACCGAAGGGGAAGTTCTAAGTGTGTAATTGATACAAAGGACTATTTTTGGCTTTTAATTTGTTAGCAGAAACAAACATATTTCTATATTAGATTGAAAAAAAGGTGTAAATATGAAATCTCTTCTTGTATTTGTTGTTCTAGTTTTTTCAATTTCTGTTTTTCCGCAGAATATTAAAAAAGTAAAATTGTTCATCAATAATAATTCTGATATCCAAAGTGCAATATCACTTAAACTGGATTTGGAGCACTCAATTCCAGATAAAGAAGGAAATATATCTTTATACGTTGATGAAAAGGAGTATCAGTCCCTGGTCGAATCAGGTTTAAATTATGAAATTTTAATTAATGATTGGATTAAATATTACAATTCTCTTCCTGTTCCAACCGAGACGGAAATGCAAATGATAAAATCTGAAAGTGAAAGTCTGTTTGGCGTTACAGGTTTCGATTTTGGATCGATGGGCGGCTATTATACTCTTTCTGAAATTGAGGCGGATCTTGATGAAATGTTTCAACTATATCCGAATCTTATCACTCAAAAATATTCGATCGGAACTAGTGTGGAAGGAAGAACAATCTGGGCAGTAAAGATCTCGGATAATCCAAACGTTAATGAGGCTGAACCTAAAGTTGGTTTTGATGCATTGGTTCATGCACGCGAACCGCAATCGATGGCAACTCAAATGTATTTTATGTGGTACTTACTTGAAAATTATGGAACAGATCCTATAGTTACTTATCTGGTTGATAATCGTGAAATATATTGTGTGCCTTGTTTTAACCCGGATGGTTACGAATATAACCGGCAGACCAATCCTAATGGTGGTGGTTATTGGCGAAAGAACAGAAGAAACAATGGTGGCGGATGTTACGGGATCGATTTAAACAGAAATTTTGGTTATCAATGGGGATATAATAATACAGGCTCGAGTCCTGATCCCTGTTCTGATACATACAGAGGTCCATCTGCTTTTTCAGAGCCCGAATCTCAGGCAATAAGAGACCTGGCTATTTTGAAGAACTACGGCACACATTTTAATATGCATTCATACGGCGGATATATATTATATCCATGGGGATATATTGATGAGGAAACACCGGATTCTTTGACTTATAGGGAATTCGCAGCGCTTCTTACATCTGAAAGCGGATATGCATACGGCTACGGAGGTCAGCTTCTTGGGTATAATTCTAATGGAAGTGTAAGAGATTGGATGTACGGTGAGCAGACTGTGAAAAATAAAATTTACGGCTACACAATTGAAATTGGTCCTGAATTTTGGCCTCAACAGAGCCAGATTTTCCCGATAGCTCAGCAAAACCTAGGTACTATGATTTACCAGTCATTTCTTGCAGGGGAATATGTGCAGCTTGTTGATCCAAATTTTGATCGGGAATATTTTCTTCCTGCAGATGCCGTTGAACTCGCACCTGAATTTAAGAATAAAGGATTGGCAACAGCACACAATTTAACTTTTGAGCTAAGTTCACCGAGCCAGTATGTAACAATAAATAATGGAAATGCTTCTCTTGATTCTTTGGAAGCCAGGACAGCTTATACTCTATCAACCCCCCTATCATTTGTAATTTCAGTTTCTGCTCCTCTTGAAGAAGAAATACCAATTGTCTTAACTACACGTATAAATGGCATCATAATTTCCAACGATACAACGACTATCATTATCGGTTTTCCGGTTTTTATTTTTGAGGATCTTGCAAACGATCCTGCTGTTAACTGGACGATAACCGCTTCGCCAACCACCCCAAAATGGGAGGCAACAACAGAAGCATTTTACTCCCCTCCAAATTCTTATACAGACAGTAAAAATCAAAACTATAAAAACAATGCGACTGTAACTATGACATTAACAAACGCATTAAATGTTTCGGGGTATACAAATCCACGGTTAAGGTTTTATACTAAATTTGATATTGAAAGCAATTGGGACTACGGCTGGATTAGAGTCTCTACAAACAGCGGGTCGACCTGGAGTGCTCTTGAAGGCAATTACACCGAACCGGGCGAGGGAAGTTTTCAACCAAACGGGCAGCCAGTTTATGATGGAGTAATTTCAAATTGGGTAAAAGAAGAAATAAGTCTGGCCAATTATATCAGCTCACAATTGAAAATTCAATTTCAGTTAAGAACGGATGGCGGAGTAACCAGAGATGGCTGGTTTGTTGATGATATCGGAATTTTTATTTACACAATTCCTACTGATATTTCGGGTGATTCAAATCCAGTATATACATTTTCTTTAAATCAAAACTACCCAAATCCCTTTAATCCAACAACAAAAATTAAATATACTATTCCATCGGTCACCCTGAGCGGAAGCGAAGGGTCTCTAACAACACTTAAAGTCTACGATGTTTTAGGCAACCAGGTTGCAGTTTTAGTTAATGAAAAGCAACCCGCCGGAAGCTATGAGATTGAATTCGATGCATCTAACTTAAGTAGCGGCATATATTTTTATAAATTAGTTTCAGGCTCGTTCATAGATACTAAGAAGATGATATTAATGAAATAAAAGCTTCTCTCCTTTCCTCTCCCCAAAGGGGAGAGGAATTTTATATGAAGTTACAAATCTCTGTCAAGCTTTTCTTTTTTATATCGGGCACAATTGCACCCTTTGCCGGATAGCCAACTACAAGCAAAAGAAACGGTCTTTCGTTTTTTGGTCTTTCTAAAATTTCATTTAAAAAATTCATCGGGCTGGGTGTATGAGTAAGAGAGACTAATCCTGCGTTATGAATTGCAGTAATTAACATTCCTGTAGCAATTCCGGTTGATTCCATCGCATAGTATTGCTTAACCTGTCTTTCATCAGGCAGAACATCATAACTCTTATAAAAAATCGCAATTAAAAAAGGTGCTGTTTCCAAAAAAGGTTTGTTCGAATCAGTGCCGAGCGGTTCGAGTGCTTCGAGCCATTCTTTAGGTGCTCTATTGCTGTAGAATTCTTTTTCTTCTTCCTCCGCAGCAATTCTTATTTTACTTTTTATTTCCTGATTTGAAACGACAACAAAATGCCAGGGCTGCATATTTGCACCACTTGGTGCAGTTCCTGCAGCCTTTATACAGTTTTCAATTACTTCTGTTGAAACCGGTTTATTTGAAAAATCTCTGACTGTTCTTCTCCTTTGTAAATCAGAATAAAACTCTGCCGATCGCTTAATCATTTCATCGCCCGGATATTCTTTAAAATCTTTTAACGGGATAAATTTTGGTTTTGCCATAATTAATTGTTTTTCCGATTAATTTTTTATCAAAGATAAATACTTAATTTTTATTTTAATAAAAAAAGCGATCAAAAGATTGACCGCCTTACGGAAATTACTCTATTTAAATCAGATTTACTTTAGCTGATCTTGTTCTATGACCCTGTCTTTTGTCAGGATTAGTGAAGGAGGATCATTTTCTTTGTCCTGCTAATGCGGGACTTTAATTTTTATCTTAAAAGTAACATTTTTTTCGTCTCAACATAATTATCAGCTTGTAACCTGTAGAAATATGTTCCGCTGGTTAAATTGCTGGCATCAAAATCAACTGTAAATTCACCTGCTGGTAAATCTCTTTCAACTAAAGTTGTAATATGATTTCCAATTACATCAAATACTTTCAACGTTGTATATCCTGATTTATAAATTCTGAAACCTATAGTTGTATTAGGATTAAAAGGATTTGGATAATTCTGTTCCAGTTTATAACTGCCAGCTGTAACAGGTTCTGTATTTGAATTATTAATAATTGTGCTTAAGAGTTTTCTTTGGTAGGCACCATTACCGTGTGTCATTACTCTTAAAACATCATTAACCCTGCAGATATTTAAGTCCATTCCCTGCACACCGTCAGGCAAACCATCGTTAAAATCCTGCCAGTTTCCGCCGCCGTCAGTTGAAATATATACCCCGATATCAGTTCCGATATAAATATGGTTGTTGTTATTAGGATCAATAATAACTGCCGGAACGGGAACATCAGGCAGATTATCGCTAATATCTGTCCAGTTATCCCCACTATCAGTGGATTTAAAGACATGTCCGCTTCCAAAACCGTAGAATGTTATATAAACTATATCATCATTTAAAGGATCGATTGCAATATCCGATGGAAAACGATCGGGTAAGATTCCTGTAATGTTTACCCAGTTTGTTCCGCCGTTTATTGTCCTGAAAACATTACCTCTCGATGTTTGGAGTGGTGCAGTTGCAACATAAACTTTATCGCTGGTCTGATAGCTTATGTCCATTGCCAGAGCGGGATTACCGTCAAGAACTGTATTGCTGTTAGTTGCAGTCCAGTTATTTCCGGAGTTCGTTGATTTAAATATTTTATCCCTGCCGGCATAAATAATTGCACTGTTCCCATAAAATGTCCTAAATGGTGCAATAAAACTTGTTATCCCTGCGCTTGGCGGTGTTATTGTTGAAAAACTGTTACCACCATTTGTTGAACGCTGCATATTAAGATTTTGCCAAGATGCGTATACAATGTTGTCATTTGATGGATCAATTGAAGTCCAGCTCCCATCACCGCCAATTACTCTTATCCATGCTAAATCACCATCATAAATTACAGTACTATTATCCTGCAAACCGCCAATTGCTTTTAAAGAATCTGTTTGTGAGCTTGAAGTTCCGTTATAAAATTGAGTTGTTTGCAGTCGTCCATTGTGTGATTCATAAGTCTCACCAAAATCAGTAGTTCTGAAAACACCGCCGTCGGTTCCAATGTAATAAGTATTCATATTGGTAGGATGCTGAGTTACAACATGTGCATCCGAATGTGTGTAATCTGCAGGACCTTCCTGCCCGCCGATTGGTGGTCTTCCTAAAATTAATCCACCTGAAGATTTTTGAATAACATTAGAACCTCCGTTTGTAGATTTGTAAACTTCAATTCCAATAATTACCAAATTATCCGGGTTAGATTGATCAACTGCAACATCATGCGAAAACCAGCCCTGCCATTTGGAGTAATCCACCTGAGACATAATACTCCAGTTTAAACCTGCATCTGTTGATTTGCAGAGCCAGCTTGCATTGCTGCCATTGACGTAGAAACCATGACCAATACTTGCATAGACAATATTTGGATCGGCTTTGTAAATATCTAATTGAATTTTCCCCTCGTAATAAGTTGGAAGCCCGGATGTGATGTGAGACCAGGTTGTACCCCCATCAGATGTACGATAAATTCCAAAACCCGTACTGGCAAAATTTCCGTGTCCGGCGATTACAATATTTGTATCAACGGGATTGATAATTAGATCCATTCCCATGATAACATTGTTAACCTGTTGCCATGTTTGTCCTGCATCATATGATCTATAAATACCCTCGGTTGTAGCTGTCCAAACTGTATTAGGGTTTAAAGGATTTATCTCAACGGACCAGACACCTCTTTCTGAATGGTATGTCCAGTCTAAACTTTTACTCCATGTTTGTCCTGCATCAGTTGATTTTAAAATACCGATGCCGTAAGTTCCTCTCATATTTCTGTAGGCTGCGCCGTATCCAGCACCTGAGTAGTTATAAACTTCACCGGTACCTATATAAATTAAATTAGAATCATTCGGATTGACTGAAATTGAGCTGACGCCTAAAACCGGAAAGCCTGTCGAAACATAATGCCAGGCATCAGCACCAACTCCTGCTGTGTAACTTCTCCAAAGTCCGCCGCTTGCAGAACCGACATAAATTGTATTTGGGTTTTGAGGATTAAATGTGATTGCATTAATTCTGCCGCCTGTGTTGTGAGGACCGATCGCATACCATGGATCAGCAGATGAAGTGAATTGCTGTTTATCAAATGAAATTAGTTCTGCCTGGTTGAAGGCCGTAATAAATCCTTCAGCCGGGATATCATCTTCAGGATAAGCTCTAACCATGTTCCAGAATTCCAGGGACTGGAATGCACCAGATACTTTGAATTCATTTTTAAGTGAAGAATTCCATTGATCTACCAAGGAAGTAAATACTCCAAATCCGGTTAAAACTGTTGCAATAAGAAAAATTGTAACGATGGTATGTTTTTTATTCATAATGATTTCACCCTTTTTTGAATAATCTTTTCTTTAGTTCATGATTATTTAAAGATAAGATTAAGGCAGAAAAATATTAATATCAACACTAATAAAGTACCGGATTATTTAAATAAAAAAGGCGTACCGAAGTACGCCCGTGGGAGGAGGCTGAAAACTTAATTAATGCTCAATAGGTGAGGCTTAATTTTTTCTTCAAGCTGATTTTTTGGAACAGCACCAATTACTGCATCGACTACTTTTCCATCTTTAAATATTCCTAAAGTGGGGATGCTTCTTATTCCGTATGTCATGGCAACATTTTGGTTTTCATCAGTATTAAGCTTTACTACTTTTAATTTTCCTTGATATTCGTCCGCTATTTGCTGAACAATCGGGGCAACCATTCTACAGGGTCCGCACCATGGAGCCCAGAAATCAACAAGCACCGGTGTATCTGAGTTCAAAACTTCCTGTTCAAAATTGAAGTCTGTTCCTTCGACTACATTCTTCATGAATTCTAAACCTTTAGTTGTTTTTAAATATTTACATAGATATGATGATGCCACTACCCCTAAGATTCACTTGAAATTTGATAAAAATCACACGATTATGCTGATTTTAAGCTTGAATGTTGATTAACCAAAATTTTGAAGGAACTTACAATTCAGCTTCCATCTCATTTTCGTAGTATGAACGGTAAGTCTTAATAGCACTGAATATTGATTCGGCAAGTTGCTGCTGACCGGATTTACTTTTTAGAAATTTTGCATCGTCTTTATTTGAAATGAATCCGGTTTCAATTAAAACGCTTGGCATTGATGCACCTACCAAAACATAAAATCCGGCCTGCTTAACTCCGCGTGTATTTAGTTTAAGATTTATATCGAATTCGTTATCGAGCAGCTCGGCAAACTTTTCGGAATATTTCATATAGGATGAATGCGCCATGCTAACTAGTATAAAATTTTCGTCTGTAAGTTTTTCGTACCTGTTGGGATTGTCTTCATACTCTATTACGCTGTTCTCGGTTTCGGCAATTTCTATTGCTTCTGCAGTCCGCCCGGGTCTTAAAAGATAAACCTCTGTTCCGTTCGCATCAGTTGATTTTTTCTTTGTTGAATTACAGTGAATCGAGATGAAAAGCTTACCATTGTTTTCGTTTGCAATTTTTCCGCGCTTGTAAAGATCAACAAAGCTGTCGTCTTTTCGTGTGTAGATTACATTAACATCCGGCATTTCCTTGTTTAAAATTTCACCGAGTTTTAGTGCAACTGCCAGAGTAATTTCCTTTTCTTTAATTTTATCAATGCCAATTGCACCGGGATCTTTTCCGCCATGTCCGGCATCAATTACTACAACATCAAAATTCCATTTTTCAATATTTCTGTTTGTGACTGTGCTTGAAAAAACCTTGTTGTGAATTGTAATTAAAATATCGTTGCTACCTGGTGCATTCATTACCTCATTTGTAGAATACTCTTCTCCCACATTGAAAATAAACTCAGTGTCCTGTCCAACATTTCTTGATTGAATACTTTTTACAAGTTCTCCGACTTTTTCCTTGTTTATTTTTTCTACTTCAGCGTTAACTTTTCTAAAGATGATTGTAAGCTTATCATTATCAAATGAACTGTAGTAGGACGGAATTCTGGTTTTGGAATAAACACGTATTAAAGTACCGTTAGCCTTTTCTGTAATTGTAAGTCCGGTTATTCCGTATCCGAGTGTTGGTGGAAGATCCGGATTATCAAATAACCAGTCTTTTCCTTCAAACAAAGAGGAAATCTGCTTTCCTATTAAGAGCTTATTGGGCTCTTCAAATGTTAGTTTTTTTTCAATAATCATCTCTAATGGATCGAGACTGTAAGCAATAGGAATATAAGTGCTACCATTTCTTAAATAACTTGAGGTTGGAAGCTGGTAGACTTTCGGCACACCAGTCGAACGTTGTGTGACTATTATATAAGGATTTTTGGGCGTGGATTTTAAAAGTATATAATTTGATTTGAGTTCAACTTTACCCGTTGTCTCATTTGCAAAAAAGTTGATGTCTAATTCTGCAGCAAGTTCAACTATAGCAGCATAAATTGTTCCTTCCCTAAAAAACGCAGGAATGTACTTTGTCCCTTCATCTGTAACTATAGCGAGGTTTTTAATTTCCTGAGCGTAGGAATTGAAAAACAACAAAGATAATATTGTAAAAAATGCTTTAAATTTCATTGGTTTTAAAAGATTATCCAATGAAGGGGAAAAAGAATCCGCTTTTCTTTTTGTACTGTACGAACTGATCGCCAAAATGCTTCGCAAGCAGCTTGTCTTCGACTAATGCTCGCATAATGTAAATTGGAATCTCAATTAATACAAAACCGGATAAAACATAACTTAAAGTTGCCATTGCTCCGCCAATATCGACCAATATTTGACAAAAGTATTGCGGGTGTCGTAATACTTTAAATGGACCTTTTATAACAAGCTCGTGTTTTTTCTTTATCATTATATCCTGTGAATAATTATCGCCTAGAGTTTTAAAGGACCAAACCTGCAGCCATGAAAAAATAAGGTATAGGACTAATCCAATGTAACGGATTAGGTTATATTCTTCGATGTATTCTAACGTACCAATCTGAAAAGCCGCTATAATTAAAGCTATAAGAGAAAGAGTTGAAACAACAGGTGGAAATTTTTGCAGAAATGTTTTAGGTTTTTCTTTAATTTCCGCAACGGTTGATTTGAGTCCGCGTTTCGCCCCTGTTACATTTGCACCGAACGTGGCGATAACATTAAGCAGTACGATTATGTTTATTGGGTCCATTTTGAATTACCACCTAAGGAAATAAATATTTTGGTTAGAAAAATACAAATAAAAAGAAGTTTATTTATAAAAATGTAGAAACCGCTGATCTCAAATTCCAAGTTACAAATTCCAAAAAGATAAATAATTTCCAAATCTCAAATAAAAAATTTTTAGAACTGATTTTAATAATTTGATAATTGATAATTGGATATTATTTGAGCTTTATGATTTGATATTTGGAATTTAATCTTACAGAAAGATGTCCGCCAACCTGATAAATCCCACCTGACGGCCCGCTCCACTCAACGGAGACGAGGCGAGCAAGCAGGTCAGGTTCCTGCGTCTTTATCATGTCTTTTCATAATCTCTCTCCACTCTTCCATTGTAAGCTGTTCCGATTCATCAATTAACATAATTGGAATGTCGTCTTCAATCCTGTAACGGCGACGTGTGTTTTTATCTGTGGAAACCAGTGTATTGCCGTCCAGAACCAAATCGGCTTTAGTTTCGGGGCAGCAGAGTATGTCTAAAAGCTCTTTGCTGATCATTATAAACTCATTTTTATTTCAAAAATAATAAATATTTCGATATCATTTAGTGTATAATTTTATTAAAGAAGTTTTTAGACTCACTTATTAAGTAAGGATGTTAAATGGACACAAAAAAATTCCTCGTTTCTCCAAACTCGAAACTAAGTCTCTCAAAGATCAAAACTGAAGATACAGGCGGACTAAGCTCAAAAAAAGATGCGGTAAAATTTCTTAAAAAAAATATTGAGCAAATGACAGAACTGCAGGCTAAGCTTTATGCACAGGACAAATATTCATTGCTAATAATTTTCCAGGCAATGGATGCAGCAGGAAAAGATGGCACGATTAAACACGTTATGAGCGGATTGAATCCTCAGGGCACACAGGTTTTTTCATTTAAGCAGCCATCAAAAGAAGAACTGGATCATGGGTATTTATGGAGAATAAATAAAGCCTTACCGGAAAGAGGAAGAATTGGAATTTTTAATCGTTCGCATTACGAAGAAGTGCTCGTTGTTCGTGTTCACGATTTAGTTAAGTATCAAAAAATTCCGGATAAGTTTATTAACAAAAAAATCTGGATGCAGCGTTACCAGCAGATTAACAATTTTGAAAAATATCTTTATGAAAACGGAATAGTAATAATCAAATTTTTTCTTCACGTGTCTGAAGAAGAACAGAAGAAAAGGTTCTTAAAACGTATTGAAGATCCTGCAAAGAACTGGAAGTTTTCAATGGGTGATATTGAAGAAAGAAAATATTGGAATGATTATCAAAAAGCATATCAGGAGGCAATTTCAGCTACGAGTAAAAAACATGCACCCTGGTATGTAATCCCGGCGGATAAAAAATGGTTTATGCGGCTTGCAGTTTCTGAAATTATAGTAAAAGAAATGAAAAAATTAAAACCGGAATTTCCGAAGCTTAACCAAGAACAGTTAAGTGATTTGGATGAAGCAAGAAAAATTTTAATGAATGAATCTGCATTAAAAGAAAAGGATGAGTAGAAAAATTTGTTTTTAACGTAAAGAATTTATAAAATACTGCCCCTCACCCTAACGTCCCCCGTAAAACTCTGTCTCTTACTTGTAAGAGAGGGAGGGGGGACGGTTTTAAAAAGCCTATTTTTTCATACAATCTTTTCTTAGAAAAGTTCTTTAATTCTTTCCGGAGGTCTTGCAAGAATTGCTTTATTTCCCTTTTCAATAATTGGTCTTTGCAAAAGATCGGGATGCTTGATCATTAAATCTAAAATCTGTTCTTCGGAATAATCCTTCTCTTTTATTTTAAGTTTTTTATAGACCTGCTCGTTTTTCCTCAGCACTTCAGATGGTTTGAGTCCTGTCCTCTTAAGTAAGGATTTTAATTTTGATTTTGAAAATGGTTTTATGTAATAGTTAACTTTTTCAAAATCAACACCGTTTTCCATTAATGCTTTTGCAACTTTACGGCAGGTTGTGCAGGTTGGTTTTTCATAAACTGTAATTTTTTGCATGACGTTCTCTTTAATTAATTTAAATATTAAAACTGACTTTATGAATTACTAAGATATCTTTTTTGAATTACCTCCTGAGCTAAATTCATATATGCAATGGAAGCCTTAGCCACTGGATCAAAGATTAATATAGGTTTATTATTAACCGATGCTTCACCAACTGTAGCATTTTTCGGAATCGTTGTGTTGAAAATAAGATTTGGGTATTTTCCGAACAAATTTTTCTTCGTAGCAAATGAAACTTTTGTATTGTACTCGTAAATAGTTAATAAAATTCCTTCGATTCTTAATCTTGGGTTATAATTTTTTTGTATGTTTTTTATGTGATCAACAATTTTGTTAACAGCATTTATTGAAAGCTGTCCGGGCATTGTAGGTATTAAAACAGAATCGGCGGCAATTAATGCGGAATTTGTTGTCCCTGTGAGATAGGGCGGACAGTCTATTAAAATATAATCGTAAGGAAATGCTTCGGGCTTAAGAATGTTCCCCAACAATTTTTCGTTCTTTGCTATTTTCCCCAGCCTTATTTCATCTACGTACTTGAGATGCTTCATGGGAATGAAATCCAGATTTGTAACTGTTGATTTAAGTGTTACCTGCTGAAGTGAACTGGCAAACTGTAAAACATCAAATATATCCGACTTTATCTCTTCCTTTTTATAGTCTAAAATTTCAGCGCATGCACCTGCAGGATCAACATCAATTAGAAGCGTCTTTTTTCCAGAAAGTGCAAATGCTATTGCCAGATTAACTGCAGTGGTTGTTTTGCCTACTCCCCCTTTTGGGACTGCAACCGCTATTATTTTCCCCATAATCCCTTAAATGTAAGATTAGAATGGCTTGAGTTGCCATCTGTTAAAAGTTGGGTAAGATTCTAAGCAATTATAGTAATTAAAACTTTAAGAATAAATTATCAGCTCAACTATTGAATTAAAAAAATGTTAATTTTTTTTATAAAAAAAATCATAAAGTTGTATTTGATCATTGGTTTTCTTTCTTATAAAAATCAATTTTCATATATTTCAATCCTGATAAATCGGGATCACTGCCGATTATGAAAATATATAAAAACCTCTTAAATACTATCGAAACAAAAGGTGCAGCCTATCTGGTTCTTCTCGATCCCGATAAGATTTCAGATGCAAAACTTGTCTCATTCATCCGCCATTGCGAAGGTTCCGGCGTTGATGGTTTCCTGATCGGCGGAAGTCTGATGGTCAGTGGAAATCTGGATTCTTTTATAGATAAAGTAAAAAGCAACACCTCACTTCCTGCTATTATTTTTCCCGGTAGCATAAACCAGGTGTCGCCAATTGCTGACGCGATACTATTTTTGTCCGTCATAAGTGGCAGGAACGCCGAACATCTAATCGGCAAACATGTCGTAGCGTCAAGTTTGGTTAAGAAGGCTGACATCGAACCGATTTCAACTGGCTACATACTCGTTGAGTCCGGCAGGACGACAACTGCGGTCTATATGAGCGGTAGTTTACCTGTGCCTAGAAATAAACCTGAAATTGCCGCCGCCACGGCGCTCGCAGGAGAATATCTTGGCATGAAGTTAATTTATCTGGAAGCAGGTTCCGGTGCAGAACAATCTGTTCCGAATGAAATGATTAAAGCAGTAGCGACAGAGTGTAGTATTCCTATAGTTGTAGGAGGCGGAATTAGAAATCCAAATACTGCAAGAGAGAAAGTTGAAAGCGGGGCGGGCATAATTGTGACCGGTAACTTTTTTGAAAACGAGAACAATTGGGATTTGATAAAAGACTTTGCACAGGCTGTTCACTTTAAATTACCTGTTGAGGTTTAATTAGTAAATCATTTAATGAATGTCCTTCCCCCAAAAGCTTGGCTTATGATAATGCAATTGGGGATCTCTTTTTAAATTAGATAAAAATGGATGCAAAAAAATTTATAACAGATTCTTTAAACGAAAGTTCTGAAACAAAACTGGAGATAAAAGATAAATTAACTGATGAATTGGTTAAGGCAGCCGATATTTTAGCTGAATGCTTTAAAGGGGGAAACAAGCTTTTACTTTGTGGAAATGGAGGTAGCGCTGCCGATTGCCAGCACATCGCAACAGAGTTGATGATTAGACTAAGTCATCACATTGAAAGACCTGCGCTCCCGGCAATTGCTCTTACAACAGATACGTCCAATTTAACTGCCGGTGGTAACGATATCGGTTTTGAAAATGTATTTGCCAGGAACGTGGAAGGACTTGGAAATGAGGGGGATTTACTTCTGGCAATTTCAACCAGTGGTAACTCTCCTAATGTAATTAAAGCTGTCCATGCTGCTCACAACAAAAAGATGAAAGTAGTAGGATTCCTGGGTGGTAAGGGTGGGAAATTAAAGGAGCTTGTCGATCTTCCAATTATAATTCCTTCTTCAAATGTTCAGCGGATTCAGGAAGGACATATCACTGTTGCTCACATCATTGTTGAGCTGGTAGAGATTAAGCTTTACGGAAAATAATATAGCTGGTCATTCTGAGGGAGTCCGGCAATTGCCGGATGACCGAAGAATCTCATACCAGAAATTCTCTACAAATTAATTTTTGTTCCCATCCAAAAAATTTTATCACCCTCAATAATGTTGTACTTATCTGTAAATCCTGCGACTACTTCCAGAACATATATTGCCGGTTTAGAGGAAGGATAACTTTGTTGGGAAAGCGGGGTTGTATTCTTATGAATGGTTACTATTTCTTTGTTTTTATTGATAAAAATCATATCAAGAGAAAAAAGTGTGTTCAGCATCCAGAACGATTGGTAACGTTCTACAGGAAAAATAAAAAGCATTCCCTGAAGCTCTTCCATGCTTTCGCGGTTCATTAATCCAAGCTGTCTTTCATAATCGTTATCGGCAATTTCAATATCAATTTTTATAATTGAATTGCCCAGGCTGTCTGTAAAAGTCAGCTCTCCTTCTTTCTTAAATGTATAATAATTCACATCGTTTGGATCATCATCGCAATTATTAAAAATGAAAAATGCTGCTATAACTATGGCTAATGTTGCTATTCCTATTTTCACAATTAATGGCTTTAGACTTTTTTTTTGTTGTTGAGTTTCTTTCTGTTTCTTTTTTCTTTTCTTTTGAGCCATTCAATAAATCCCGATATTTGCAGGAGCTAATATAGCTAATAGCACTTTAAATTTAAGATCATATATATGAGTAAGAATAAACCTGAATTTGTTGAAAGAGAAGAAATCAATTTATCAGATTCCCAAAATAAGATGATTTCAAGCGGTTGGGGAGATGATGTTGTCGATAGTACATTCACAGAAAAAATAACTTATCTCTCTGATGGGTTAAAGGTTAAGGGATATATATCATATCCAATCGATAAATCAAAAAAATATCCCTGTGTTGTCTGGAACCGTGGTGGCATAGGGAATAAAGGCACAATTGATTCTTTTACCGCAAGAGGATTATTCGGACAAATTGCAAGCTGGGGATATGTTGTTTTTGCATCACAGTACCGCGGTAACGATGGCGGCGAAGGAAAAGATGAATTCGGCGGAGGTGATGTAAACGATGTTCTGAATTTAATTCCTTTGGCAGATGAAATAGAAAATACTGATACGGGAAAATGGGGAATAGAAGGCTGGAGCCGGGGCGGAATGATGACTTATCTCACTTTAACCAGAACCGATTTGTTTAAATGTGCAATTGTAAACGGCGGGATTGCAAATCTTCGCTGCAGTTCGGATGAAAGTCCTTTTATGAGAAGATTGTACGAAGTTACAATGGGTAAATACAAGGAAAAAGAGTTTTACGAAAAATGTGAAAGCCGCTCGATTGTTAAGTTTGCTGATAAGCTTTCTAAAAAAACACCACTGCTGATAATACACGGCACAAATGATGAAAGAGTTCTTCCTCACGATTCAATTGATCTTTCCTATAAGCTTCTTGAATTAAAAATTCCATTCCGGCTTGTGATGCTTGAGGGCGGTGATCATTTTAACAAAAAGCACCGAAAAGAAGTTGATGAGATGAGAAGAAAATGGTTTGAAAAGTATCTGTCACGCTGAGCCCTTCGATTAACTCAGGGCAGGCTCTGTCGAAGTGTGACGACTGCTCTGTCATTCCGGACTTGATCCGAAATCTTTATCAAAAGAATCATTTCCTAGGCAAACAAAAGCAATTTGCCTGAGGAGGGGACTAAGGTGAGGAGGGAGAATTTCACCACCCCGTCACTAAAGTGACACCCCTCCTGCCTGAGGAGGGGATTTTAGATTTTTTTTAACTCTAATAAAAAAAAGCGAGTCATCGACTCGCCCCTACTGTTTGTCATCCCGAATTTATTTCGGGATCTCTTTTTTAATTTGATGCTGAAAACTACTGCAGATCCTGAAACAAGTTCAGGATGACTGATAGTTACTTCAACAGAATCATTTTCTTTGTTTCCGAGTATTGTCCTGCTTTTAACTGATAAAAATATATCCCGCTTGGGAGATTACTTCCGTTGAACTCAACTTCATATTCACCGGCAGTCCGCCCTTGGCGGATTTCTTTGTTAACGAGTGTTGCAATTTCTCTTCCGAGGATGTCGTAAATTTTCAACGTCACTATTTGTAAAGACGAGGCATGCCTCGTCTCTACGCTAGGAATCGTATATTTAATTTTTGTAACCGGGTTAAACGGGTTGGGGTAGTTTTGGTATAATTTATAGATCTGAACTAATATTCCCGTCGGATTTTCAACAGAAGTAATGGGATCAATACTTCGGAAAACTCCATCATTTTCAGTCCCGGCAAATAGGAATCCAAGAGGACTAATGTAAATGGAATTAATGACCGTATCGGTCATACCTTGGTTTAATGTATTCCAGGAATTACCATTATCATCTGAATAAATAATCCCTGAGTTTCCGGTTCCGATATATATAATATTATCATAGCTGATTACTAAGCTTCGCAGGTCAAGCGTAGGTAAGGTACCGGTTGTATAGTTCCATGATAGACCAGCATCAGTTGATTTAATTAATCCTTGAGAAGTTATAGCGAAAACCTCATTTGAATAGTTCCAGGCAAAATCGTGTATTTGATCGTAAATATAATCTGAAGAAGTCCATGACAATCCATAGTCAGTTGAACGAATAATAGCATAAGTATACTGCCAAGTCGGCCATGGAGGATTAATATTATGGCGTTTTTCTACACAGCCTAATGCAGTGCTATCAAAATTCATTTTCAATGCAATTACTTTGAATTCATCTTGATCAGGAGTCCCTGTTATTGATAAAACTTCCTCCCAAGATTCACCATTATCTGTTGACTGGTCTAATTCAGCGTCAGCTATTGCATATCTTTTTCCACCGGTTAGAATTATACTTCCAGAAGTACATAGACTATAAGGTTGTAAATCATACAGAACATGTGGTGGAGGGTAATAAGACCAGGTAATTCCTAAGTCGGTTGATCTGAAAATAGTACCATACATTGCAAACATATAACCATTGGAAGTAGCGGAAAGTTTATTTATTTCATTCAAGCCAGGCGAAATTTTTGTAAAGGAATTTCCATTGTCAGTCGATGCAAAAAGCCCGAAAGATCTTGTGGCGGCGAATAATTTTCCGCTGTTACTAATGATTGAAGATACTTTTGTGACAGATCCTGGAAATCCGATGTTACTCGGTTGCCAAGAACCAGTTAATGAATTAGATTTAAGTATTCCAACACCATAAGTACCCATAAAATAACTTCCATTTCCGTTATACGACATACAAAGAGGGGAATTTCCAGTGATAATAGAGGTCCAAGTTAATCCAAAATCGTTTGAGAGAAAATATCCCTCAGAATAATTAGCAGCAGCAAGGACGATTGCGTCATCCGTTGGGCTAATGAAAATCAAAAGTTCACTCCAAGGTTTTAATGCCTCCCAAGAAACACCATTATTTGTGGTTCTGTATAAAGTATCTAATTTAAGATACGGATCCGCTCTGTATTTATCTGCATAAATATATCCCAATGAATTAATCGCAATATTAGTTGCTCCAATGGAACTAATTGTATCCCAAGAATTTGCATTGTTTGTAGATTTAAAAATACCTGACGGTGTTGCAGCAACAAGAATTCCAGTATTACTAATATTAATACGAACATATGGTGTTGAACCACCAATTTGTAGTCCGTTGTTTTGTAATGTCCATGTCTCTCCTGAATCAGTTGATCTGTGAACTCCCCAGTGACTTCCGACATAAATATTTTCATTGTTTCCACATTTTATATTTGGTCCATTATAAAGCCAATGAATTCCCGCACATTGTAACCAGGTAATGCCTGTATCGGTTGAGCGATACAGATAACCATCGGCTCCCACAGCAAATAAATTCCCCGAATTGTGAACAGCTAATGAAAAATAGGGCTGGAATGAAACAGTTGGTGATGTAGAGAACCAATTTTCTCCGTAATCAGTAGAAAGTGCTAGTCCGTTTTGACCGCTTGAAGCTAGGATGATATTATTCTTTGCATCTATATCAAGTATTATAGGAAAGGATGAGTGCTGCCAGAAATCTTGTGCAGATATAGATATCGAAAAAATAAAAACCAGGAGGGATATTTTAAGGGTTCGCAAAACTTCACCCCAATAAAATTGAACTAAACCTAAACTTAAGAATTAAAAGTGAGAAAGTCACTTTAGAGTAAGAGTAAGATTATGAGTAAGAAAATCCCAATGTCAGATCTTACTCTTACTGTTAATCTTAATCTTGATTTTAATCATACTCTATGCTTCACCACCTTGTATTTCACTCGTTAATAGATTAATTTGCCGCTTCAATTTTTGACTAAAACAATCCAAAAACTCACTTTTTTAGTTAGTATTTCATTTTGAAATTAGAATTTTAAGGAAATTTATGGCTAAGGATTACAAAAGAGATCCTGAAATAGAAGAAACAGAAACGAGCGAGTGGCTTTATTCACTCGATTACGTTTTAGAGCACGGCGGTCCTGAAAGAGTTATAGAATTACTTCAACTGTTACAGATACGTGCACACAAATCTGGTGTGCATATTCCTTTCTCGGCGAACACACCTTATATAAATACAATTCCGAGAGAACAACAGACTCCTTTCCCCGGGAACAGGGAAATTGAGAGAAGAATAAAAAGCCTGATCCGCTGGAATGCGATGGCGATGGTTGTAACTGCGAACAAAATTGAAGAGGGAATAGGCGGACATATTTCCACTTATGCAAGTGCTGCAACTTTGTACGAGATTGGTTTTAATCATTTCTTTAAAGGAAAAGGTGATGGATACAGCGGAGACCAGATTTATTTTCAGGGGCATGCATCTCCGGGAATTTATGCTAGAGCTTTTTTGGAAGGAAGAATTTCTAAAGAGAAAATAAAAAACTTCAGAAGAGAATTTGCTAAAGGCGGCGGACTCTCTTCTTATCCCCATCCATGGCTTATGCCCGATTTCTGGGAGTTCCCAACTGTTTCAATGGGACTTGGACCTATAATGGCAATTTATCAGGCAAGATTTAATCGGTATTTGGAAGATCGTGGTTTGAAAAAAGATACTGGTGGAAAAGTCTGGGCATTTCTTGGGGATGGTGAAACTGATGAACCGGAAACACTGGGAGCGATAACTCTTGCATCAAGAGAACAGCTTGACAATTTAATTTTTGTGATCAACTGTAATCTCCAGAGACTCGATGGACCCGTTCGTGGAAACGGAAAAATTATTCAGGAACTTGAAGCAGCTTTCCGTGGTGCCGGCTGGAATGTTATTAAAGTTATCTGGGGTGATGATTGGGATCCGCTTCTTGAAAAAGATAAAGATGGAAAACTTATCAAGCGAATGGGCGAAGTAGTTGACGGACAATATCAGAAATATACTGTTGAAAGCGGAGGATACATCCGCGAGCATTTCTTTGGTGTCGATGAAGAGCTGAAAGAAATGGTCAGCAATATGACAGATGAGCAGCTTAGAAAAATGAGAAGAGGAGGACATGATCCTGAAAAAGTCTATGCCGCTTTTAATGCTGCGGTAAATCATAAAGGTTCACCAACTGTTATTCTTGCAAAAACCGTTAAAGGATATGGACTCGGTGAAAGCGGTGAAGGAAAAAACATTACCCATCAGCAGAAAAAATTAAATGAAGATGAGATGAAAGAATTTCGTGCACGTTTTGGTATCCCGATATCGGATGAACAGATACACAACGATCCCTTTTACAGACCGGATGAGGAGGGCGAAGAAATAAAATATCTTAAAGAAAGAAGAAAAACTTTGGGAGGATTTGTTCCTTCCAGGAAAACAGATCTTAAACCGATCAAAACACCTGCTGAATCTGTGTTTGAAGAATTTTACAAAGGGACCGAAGGGAGAGAAGTTTCTACAACGATGGTTTTCGTGAGAATTCTTGCGAAGCTTCTTAAAGATGCTGAAGTTGGAAAAAATATTGTGCCGATTGTCCCCGACGAAGCAAGAACTTTTGGAATGGAATCGCTCTTTAGACAGGTTGGAATTTATGCACACGCAGGACAATTGTATGAGCCTGTTGATAGGGACAGTCTTCTCTATTATAAGGAAATTAAAAACGGACAGATATTGGAAGAAGGAATTACTGAAGCCGGCTCAATGTCTTCTTTTGTTGCTGCAGGAACTGCATATGCAACTCATGGAATTAATATGATTCCTTTCTTTATTTATTATTCGATGTTTGGTCTGCAAAGAGTTGGTGATCTTGCCTGGGCTGCGGGTGATATTGGTGCAAAAGGATTTTTAATAGGTGGAACTGCAGGAAGAACAACTCTGAACGGCGAAGGTTTACAGCATCAGGATGGTCACAGCCATTTGCTTGCTTACTCCGTTCCAAATCTCCTTGCATACGATCCCGCATTTGCATTTGAGCTTGCTATAATTATCCGGGATGGAATAAAAAGAATGTTTGAAGATCAGGAAAACGTTTTTTATTACATTACTGTGATGAATGAAAACTATGCGATGCCCAAAATGCCGAAAGGTGCAAAGGAAGGCATTTTAAAAGGAATGTATAAGTTCAAATCTTCAAAAATGAAAAATGCAAAAACCAAAGCACAGCTATTTGGAAGCGGAACAATTCTAAACGAAGTATTGAAGGCGCAGGAAATTTTGGAGAAAGATTACAAAGTTTCCGCGGATGTTTGGAGTGTTACCAGCTACAAAGAATTGAGAAGAGATGCCCTGGAAGTTGAGCGATGGAATATGCTCAATCCTGATAAAAAACAAAAAACATCCTACATTACAAAGATGCTTGGAAAGGAAGAGGGAGTTTTTGTCGCATCATCAGATTATGTGAAAGCATTACCTGACTCAATTGCAAAGTGGTTCCCGGGAACACTGTACTCCTTAGGAACTGACGGATACGGGAGAAGCGGTTCGAGGAAAGCATTAAGGGATTTCTTCGAAGTTGATTACAGGCATGTCGCATATGCAACTCTCGGTGCGCTTGCTAAGGAAGGCAAGATAAAAGATACAGTTCTCAAAAAAGCAAAAATGGATCTAGAGATCAGACATGACAAATTAAATCCGATGATTTCGTAAGATCCATTTGTCATTCTGAACGAAGTGAAGAATCTCTGAGATTCTTCGTGAATTCTTTCGAACTTACTCAGAATGACTTCTAACTGAAAGTGAAATAAAAAAGATATAATAGAATAATGGCAACAGAATTTAATTTACCCGAACTTGGTGAAAATATTGAATCAGCGGACATACTAAATGTACTTGTGAAAGCCGGTGATATGGTTGAGAAGGAACAATCAATCATCGAAATAGAAACCGATAAAGCAACGATTGAAGTGCCTTCGAATATCTCAGGCAGAATAACCGAAGTGTTGGTGAAACAGGGTGAATCAGTAAAAGTTGGTCAGACGATAATCAGGGTCGATGAAGGAAAAACTGAATCTAAGGCAATTGTTGACAGCAAAACTGAAACAAAAGTCGTTGAAAAAAATGAGGCTGAGGTAAAGACAAAGATTAAAAAGGAAGAAAAACAAACTGAAAAAGAAGCTAAAGAAACAGCTCAATCCGGTCCGGGAGAAATTGTTGAATTCAAAGTTCCCGATCTTGGAGAGAACATTGAATCTGCTGATGTGATAAATGTGCTTGTGAAAAATGGGGATGTAATTAGTAAAGACGATGGCATTATAGAAATTGAAACTGATAAAGCAACAGTTGAAGTTCCATCTTCCGTTGCAGGAAAAATAATTGAGCTTAATGTTAAAACCGGTGATAAAGTAAACGTTGGTGATGTATTAATAAAAGTTGAATCAATCATTTCTGAATCAGCTGTAAAAAAGGAACCAGCTAAAGAAGAGACAGTGCAAAAAGCTGAAATAGCTGATACTCTTAAAGGTGAAGTTAAAGAAATGAAGCCCGGGGAACAGGATGATCAACCGCCGATTTTAAGAGGTTCCGCACCTGCAGCTCCATCTGTTAGAAGGATAGCCCGTGAGCTTGGTGTTGATATTAACAGAGTCCCGGGTTCCGGTGAAGGCGGAAGAATTTCAATGGATGATGTTAAGGCATACGTGAAAAAGATGATGCAGGGTAAAGATGAAGGAGTCGGATTTGGAATTAAGAAAGAATCTCTTCCTGACTTTACAAAGTACGGTGATATTGAACGAGTATCTATGAGCAAGATTCGCGAAAAGACAGCAACTCATTTAAGTTATGCCTGGGCTGTTACACCACACGTAACTCAATTCGATAAGACAGATATTACTGAATTTGAAAAAGACAGAAAGGAATTAAGCAAGCAAGTTGAGAAGCATGGTGCGAAACTTACTGTAACCGGTATACTCATTAAAATTATTGCTGAAGGAATGAAGAAGTTCCCGCAGTTCAACAGCAGTATAGATATGGATAAGAATGAGATCATATATAAAAAATATATTAATATTGGTGTCGCAGTAGATACAGAATACGGCTTGCTTGTTCCGGTAATAAAAGACGCAGATAAGAAAAATCTGGTTGATATTTCAGTCGAGCTGAATTCACTTGCTGCAAAGGCCCGTGATAAAAAACTTTCTCTTGAGGAAATGCAGGGCGGATGTTTCACTATTACTAATCTAGGTGGAATCGGTGGAACGTATTTTACTCCGATCGTAAATTCACCTGAAGTGGCAATACTGGGAATTTCCCGGGCAAATTATGAACCTGTATATACAAAAGAAGGAAACTTTGAGCCCAGGCTAATGCTCCCGCTTTCTCTTTCTTATGATCACCGGATAATTGATGGTGCGGATGCAATAAGATTTTTAAGATGGGTTTGTGAGGCTTTGGAAGAGCCTCTTAAAATATTTATGTAATAAAGATTAAGAGTATGAGTAAGAGAAAGAGTAAGAATGAGTGAAATATATTTTGATCATGAGAAATTAAAAGTATATCAACTTTCATTAGAATTCAATAAGTACGCTCATCAGATTTGTTCGAAACTTGATTCTCGTTCTGATATTAGAAATCAATTAGATCGCGCATCTAGTTCAATTGTGTTGAATATTGCTGAAGGGAATGGCAAGTATTCCAAGAAAGATAAATGCAGATATTTTGACATCTCTCTTGGATCATCGTTTGAATGTGCTGGTTGTCTGGATATTCTATCCGTAAGAGATTTAATATCAAATCAAGAAGCCAACAAAGGAAAACTAGTGATTAAAGAAATTATTTCTATGTTATTTGGATTGATTAAAAGTAACTCGGATCGATTATATGAGGAAAATGCTGAATATGATTCCTAAAAATCTTACTCATACTCCTAATCTTACTCTTACTCTATTCACAAAAGGGAATAAAATTGGACAATAAGAAAGTGAATTTAGCCGTAATTGGTGCCGGTCCCGGCGGATACGCAGCTGCCTTTCTGGCTGCAGATCTAGGAATGAATGTTACACTGATCGATAAAGAAAAAAATCCCGGTGGTGTTTGTCTGTATAGGGGATGCATTCCATCCAAAGCATTGCTACATGTTGCAAAACTTTTAAATGAGACAAATGAAGCAAAAAACTGGGGGATTGAATTTCAGAAACCTAAAATTGATTTGGATAAGCTACGCGAGTGGAAGAATAACATTGTCGGGAAATTAACCGGCGGTTTAGGAACTCTTTCAAAGCAAAGAAAAATCAATTTAATTCAAGGCACCGCATCCTTTAAATATTCAACATCTCTTTTAATTAAAAAAGTAGATGGAAAAGAGGAAGAACTTTCTTTCGATAAAATAGTAATCGCAACCGGGTCAAGGATCCTCACTATTCCTTCGATGCATATTGATAGTAAAAGAATACTTAATTCAACTACCGCACTGAATCTTCCCGCAATTCCAAAATCACTTCTGGTAGTTGGTGGTGGCTATATTGGTTTGGAACTTGGTTCTGTTTATCAGGCGCTCGGCTCAGAAGTTTCAGTTGTTGAAATGCTCGATGGATTGCTTCCCGGCGCGGATCGTGATCTTGTTTCTCATCTTTCCAAAAGAATAAAAGGGAAATTTGAGAGTATTATGCTCAACTCAAAAGTAGTTGAGATGAAAGAAGTTAAGGACGGAATAAAAGTTAAGATTGAAGATAAGGAAGGGAAGACTTCCGAGAATATTTACGAATATATTTTAATGTCAATTGGAAGAAAGCCGGATACATCAGGACTTGGATTAGAGAACACAAAAGTAAAGGTAAACGAGCACGGCTGGATAATTGTAAACAACCAGATGAAAACAGATGATCCTGATATATATGCTATCGGTGATATCGTAGGTGAACCTATGCTGGCACACAAAGCTTCTCATGAAGGGAGAGTTGCCGTTGAGGTGATTGCCGGAAATAAATCGGCTTTTGAACCTATGGCAATTCCTGCCGTTGTTTTTACCGATCCGGAAATTGCTTGGGCTGGTTTGACTGAAAACCAGGCAAAAGAAAAAGAGATTGATTATGAAATTGCAAAATTTCCCTGGGCAGCGTCGGGAAGAGCGGTAACGCTTGATAGGTCTGATGGCGTAACAAAAATATTGGTCGATCCATCTACTCAGAGAATTTTAGGTATTGGCATTTGTGGTCCCGGTGCCGGCGAATTGATAGCAGAAGGTGTACTTGCGATTGAGATGGGAGCTAACTTAACCGATTTGAAACTTACCATTCATCCGCATCCGACATTATCAGAAACTTTAATGGAAGCTGCGGAGGTTTTCTTTGGGCAGAGCACGCACATATACAGGCCAAAGAAAAAGTAATATTTATGAACTACATATGAGACTCAATTTCTTTTAGCCAGGTTTGAAGTTTATCGGAATCCAGGTTTAATATATCTTCGTTTGTAATCGACGTTGGGTGTGGAACCAGCTCATTCAATTTTCTATAAACAAGTAAGCGTTTTGCCGGGCTTATAAATTTAAAGAGATTCCATAAAGTTAGAGCATTTAATGGAGTGGCTAAAGATACAATTCTTTCTATATACATCTCACTCTTTGTATGTAATAACTCACTCACCGCGTTGATAAATTCGGAATCGGAGTTTTTATTGTAAGGCATACTGGCCCCTGATGTTGCATCAAAATCAATATAATAATCATACGCAGCAATTATTTCCTTTTCTTTATAAGTAATATTAATCCATCCACTTTTTACAAATATCCGCCCACTTTTATCAGCTTTTACATTAACAGTATAAATAGAACCAGGATAGTAATTAGAAATAGTTGAAGCAGGAATCTGAAGTGTAAAAAACTCTTCTGCACCGGAGCAATTAACTTTAACTTTACCGCTGATGAGCTCGGCAGAATGTTTATTATCTAAACGTTTAAATTCAGTATTCTGTTCAACGGAAATATTACCTACATCAGGAATAATGATTTTAACCGAAGAGTTATTTCCCGTCATAAGTACTTCACCGGTTGAAAGACCAAACTCGCCAGTTAATTCTTCCCCTGAAATAGAAACAGTTCCGCTCTGCAGGCTTGCTTCCCAGTCATTTAAACCACTTACTATTATTAAATAAATTGCAATAAGGATTGCAATTGTTGTTATTGCCCATCCAAGTCCCTTTTTAAATCCGGGAGTGATGGATGGTATGTCTATTCCTGTTTCTTTTTTTACCTTAACTTTTTCAGGTTTTGGTTCAACTGGTTTAGTAACTTCCTCTTGCTTTTCCTCTATCTCATTCAATACTTCTTCTTGTTTTTCTTCTTCGGCTTTTTTCCTAAGTTTTATTTTATAAATTTCAGTTAACGCGTCTTTAAGAATTTTCTTATCGGCTTTTATTTTTCTGGGAAATTCTGCTATTTTTTTTGTTAACCGCTCTCGTGTTTGAATAGATTCAACTTTAAGTAATAATTTCTCCGCACTCTCAATTTTTTCCCTTATTTGACTTGAAGAAATGTCCATCATTCCTGAAAGTTCATCGGGCGAATAATTTTCAATTTTGTTCAGTACAAAAACTGTTCGTTCAAGCTTTGGTAGTTTGCAGATCTCCAGGTCAAGCTCCGATATCTTTGAGTCGGGTTCTTTAACTTCCCTGCTTTTCTTTTTAAAGAATTTCCCTTTTTTCTTTGCTTCTTTAACATCCCTTGAATAATTAAGAGCCAGATGAACATTTAAACTATCAAGCCAAAGATTAAAGGGTACATCAGTTCTAATTTTATCTAGATGTTTCCAGGCTTCAACCAAAGTCTTGGATGCAAGTGCTTCGGCATCATGCTGATTACCACTTAACCTGTGTGAAATGGCGTAAATCCTATCCAGGTTTATTTCCAACAGTTGTTCAAGTGCTGCATTGTTACCTGCCTTAGCACTTTGAAGTAATGATTTTAAGTATCTGTTTTCTACTTCCATATATTACTTATGTTAGTGTCGCACGTTTCATTTTTTTCAAATTTATTGGTTGATTATTATAATACTCAATAATTATACCCTTTTTAGAATGAAATGAACCCGCTCATCCGCTATTGTTATGGATTCAAAATCATTGTATAAGTAGGCTCTTTTTAATATGTTTGGGACTCAATTTAAGGATTTCTAAAGAATTAAAAGATTTATTTATGACCAAACCTCAGATATGGGTATCTGCTTTTTTAGCTTTATTTATCCTGCTTTTCATATTAGGCAGATTAACAAAAGAAGAAAAAGTTGAACGCCAATTCTCCAATCAAATTAGTAATACCGGAACCGAGCAAAACACTGCTGAGTTAACAGCAGAACAGCTGATCAAAGACTTTGGCTGTGTTAACTGCCATGGAACAGATTTAGCAGGGACACAAGTGGGACCCTCACTTATAGAACTTTCTGAATTTTGGAGTAAAGAAAGCTTAATAGCCTACTTACGTAACCCGATGACTTATATGGATAAGGAAAGATTCAAAGAGTATAGAAAAAAATATCCGGGTCAGATTATGCCCGGTTACGGTGAAAAAAACATTAAAGACCTGGGAAAGATTGCCGAGTATTTGCTGGAACTTTAAATATTATCATTGATAACGTATTTTTTGCGATTAACAAACCCGGTTCCTTTAAGGAACCGGGTTTTTTAGTTTGTGTTATGCAACAGTAATTTCTTTCGTTAAATAAACATCCTGGATAGTATTTAAAAGTTTAACTCCGTCGTTCATCGGGCGCTGGAAGGCTTTTCTTCCTGAGATCAATCCCATACCGCCGGCACGTTTATTTATTACAGCAGTTCGCGCAGCATCTGCAAAATCGTTATCGCCGGATGCACCGCCGCTGTTAATTAATCCCGCTCTGCCCATGTAATTATTTATTACCTGGTAGCGTGTTAGATCAATGGGATGATCTGAAGTTAAATCGGAGTAAACTTTTTTGTGTGTTTTACCGAATTTAAGTGCATTATATCCACCGTTATTTTCAGGGAGCTTTTGTTTGATAATATCTGCTTCCAGTGTAACGCCGAGATGATTCGCCTGTCCGGTTAAGTCTGCGGAAACATGGTAATCCTTATCTTTTTTAAATTCGGAATTTCTAAGATAGCACCATAGAATTGTTGCCATTCCCATGTCGTGGGCATATTTAAATGCTTCGCTTACTTCAATAATCTGCCTGCTGCTTTCTTCTGATCCAAAATAAATTGTCGCACCGACCGCCGCAGCACCCATATCAAAAGCCTGATCAATGCCCGCAAACATTATCTGGTCATATTTGTTTGGATATGTTAAAAGCTCGTTGTGGTTTAGTTTTAAAATGAAAGGAATTTTATGTGCATATTTCCTGGAGACCATTCCCAATACACCAAGTGTTGAAGCACAGGCATTACAACCGCCTTCGATTGCAAGCTTTACGATATTTTGAGGATCGAAGTAGACTGGATTTGGTGCAAATGATGCCCCTGCAGAATGTTCAATTCCCTGATCTACAGGAAGAATAGACACATAACCTGTACCGGCGAGTCTGCCTGAATTAAGTATCCAGTTAAGATTTTTTAATACATTAGGGCTTCTATCAGATTGTATATGAACTCTGTCAACAAAATCAGGACCAGGTAGATTAAGCTGTTCCTTGGGAAATTTTGCCTTATACCCTAGAAGGTCATCAGCTTCTTTACCGAGTAGTTCTTGAATTTTTTTTAGCATGTTAACTCCAGATTAAAATAAAAAATTGGAAAATTTCTTCGATCAGCAGATTAAAAATAAGCTTAATGCAATTCGATTTCAATTTAGAAATTAATTAGGGGAGATAAGTTTAAAATAAAAAAGGCGGTACTTGACCGCCTTAACCAGACTTGTAAGAAATTTACGGAATAACCTCAATTAGAGCACTGGCTACAGTTCTGTCGTTTTCATCAAGCAAAAATACCCTGTAAAATCCTGGATCTTCAAATTCCATATCGCTCTCATCATTTCTTGAGAAGTAAATATATTTCATATCCCTGTCAACATTAAAATAAAATTTCTTATAGTACTCAAATTTACCGTTTCTAAAGTTGTATTTATCGTATTGAATTGCAACATCATCAAGCCTTAGCTCACTATCGCATTTTACCATTACTGTTAAATATCCGGTGGTAAATCTATCACTTACTCCAACTTCACCATCGTAGCTGTCGTATCTTTCACAGAAATACATTACCGGCTCAGATTGTGCAAATATTGTTGAGTTCATTACAACGAATGCAAGAAACATCAAAAATAAAAAAGCGAATTGTGCTTTTTTCATTAGGTTCTCCTTTTTATTGTTAGTTAGGTGATGTTAATTTTCTAATTATTATAAAAAATTATACCACAAATAATATTTATCTTATATAGCAAAAACCAGCGAAATGTAAGCCATTTCGGCTTAAAAGTAAAATTTTACCATCAAATAGTGTTAACTTATGTTGTTTTTTATCAGCTATATTTTATTCAATAAAGGTTTATTATTGCATCGGGAGTGAACTGCTGTACGAATTGTTCAAGCCCTCACCTATAAAATGCATGCTTTTATTATAAAAAAGCAAGTACTGAATAAAAAAAAGTTAGCATGCAAATATTATTTATTTCTATCAATTATAATTGATAGTGCAAACAATTTATTTATTAATTTAATTTTTATTAAATGATAGACTTAAAAATTATTAACCATGTATGTTTTGATTTGGATGGAACCCTTGTTAACTCGGCTAAAACAATTTACCTCGCAACAAAGGAGTCGTTGAAGAAATTAAATCTTTCTTCAGATCTAAAAGAGCAACAATTTAATGGAATGATTGGAAAACACTTCATTGATATTTTTTATGAATTAAAGATAAACATGCCGGATTTTAATGAATTTATTTCAGCTTATAAGTCAATGTATTTTGATTTTATCAATTCATCAAAGTTATATAAAGGTGTTACTGAAGTACTTGATTATTTAATAAATAATGATATAAAAATTTCATTGCTTACCACTAAGGCTCAGGACCAGGCGGAAAAAATCATCCGGCATTTTAATTTAGATGAGAAAATTAATTACACAATGGGCAGAAGAAATGGTATGGCACACAAGCCTTCACCCGAACCATTGATTGCAATTTGTAATAACCTGAACGTTCCTCCTTCTGAAACATTAATAGTTGGTGATACTGAGCTTGATATTCAATGCGGGAAAAATGCGAATGCAAAAACGTGTGGAGTTTTATACGGCTACAGGGACAGAGCACAAATTGAAAATGAAAATCCGGATTTGATAATTTCGGAACTGAATGAATTAGTCAAATTAACTTTTTGATAAAAGAATTATGGAATAGTTTATGAAATCTATTCGGATAAAAGTTGGAACCCCTTATCAACTGCTTTATGTGTTCCTGTAATTACAAGCGTATCGTTAGCTAAAAGCTTTTCTTTGGCTGTAGGATTTGAAATTGTCTTACCATCTCGTACGATTGCAATTATAGTTGCATCGGTTATTGCTCTGAAATTCAGCTCTCCAACGGTTTTACCGATGTGAGAATTATTATTATTTATATAGTAAGTGTCGGTTATACCCGCAGCAAGCAACTCTTCAAGATGAGTAAAAATATCGGTTGTGGGTTTTTCACTTCGCATCCAGCGGTAGGACTCGCCCCTCAACAACCCAACTTGCTGTAAGATTACATTAAGCGGGATATGATATTGTTCAAGAACCTTTCTAAAGATTTGTATCGAAGTTTCAAACTCTTCGGGTATTACATAGTTTGCACCCAGTTTTATCAATTCCTCCGTTTCACTGAAAAATCTTGTTCTGACTATTACAAATATTTCTTCATTTATACTTTTAGCGAGATTTATAATTCGTTTGGATACTGCTCTATCAGAAATTGCTATGACTAAAACTTTTGAGGTGCTGATCATTGCCTTTTCAAGCACTTCTTTTCTGCTTATGTCACCATAAATTATGTTTTCACCTTTTTGTTGTTCTGCTTTAACTGTATCAGTATTCATTTCAATAGCGATGTAACTTATTCCTGTTTCTCTCAGCACTTTTGCTAAATTTTTACCGTTCATTCCAAACCCGCCAATAATTACATGACCAGTTAGTTTCTCCGAAAGACTTTCATCTTTTTTACTTGCAGTTATTAGATGTGATTTATCTGCTATCTGCGGAGAAATTCTTATTAAAAAAGGAGTGAGTATCATAGTAAAAATTGTGGAAGAGATAAAAATATCGCTGAAGTTTCCCATTAGTCCGGAATCTATACCCTGTTGTGCAAGTATAAAAGAGAATTCACCGATCTGTGCAAGTCCCAATCCCGTAAGAACGGCAACTCTGGCTGGATATTTCAGCAGCAAAACAATTACAAAAATTATTACAAGTTTTATGATGATAATTCCAACTGCAGAAACAGCTACAGCAACAGGGTTATTAACGACAAATCCAATGTTTAGCAACAGACCAACAGAAACAAAGAATATACTGTTAAATGCATCACGGAAGGGAAGTATGTCAGAAAATATCTGTGGTGTATATTCCGATTCAGAAAGGATAAGCCCGGCAATAAATGCACCGAGTGCAAATGACAATCCAAAAGTAAAGGTCAGATAAGCGATCCCGAGCAAAAAAAGAAGCACGCCTATTGTAAACAATTCTCTCGATCTGGAGCGGGCAAGATAATATAGAATACGCGGTGCAAGATATTTTGCGACAATGAGTATTAAAGCAACAACGACAATTGCCACACCAATTCGGCTTAGGATAGACAAAAAGCTGACAGTTTCGCCGCTTCCAAAAGTATCTACAAGAAGAAGCATTGGTACGATTGCAAGATCCTGGAAGATTAAAATTCCTAATGAAATTTTTCCCTGTGGAGTTTCCAAATCACCCTTGTCAGAGAGAAGTTTTAATACAATTGCTGTACTGGAAAGGCTCACCAGCATTCCTAAAAAGACAGCCTGATGGACCGGTAATTCTAAGAAATAAAAAATTAATGCAGATATAAGAATTGTGGAAATAACCTGCAGTCCACCTCCGATGAGCAGAAGTTTTTTTACGTGCATCAGTTCCTTTAATGAAACCTCCAGACCAATTGTAAATAACAGAAGTATTACACCCACTTCTGCCATTATTTTAATTTCCTCAAAACCAGCTATTAATTTAAATCCAAATGGTCCTATCAGCATTCCTGCTATTAAAAATCCAACTATACTGGGCATGCGTATTTTATTAAACAACAGAATAATTGGAACGGAAACAAGGAGAATTATAACCAGGTCTTTTATTATTAAGTAATCGTGCATATTAAATAAATGATTTATAAATAAGCATTGCTGCTCAACTTAATTGAAAATTTTTAAAATTTCATTTTAGTAAATATAAGAAGTGCGTAGCTCAGTTAAATATTAACTGAACTTTAAAGAAAAGATAAGCATAACCTGATTAAGAATTAAATTTATTTGAGCACAAACTTAATTGGAATTGTAATTCTAACTTTAACCGGTTTTCCTCTCTGGAGGCCAGGGTGAAATTTTGTGCTTGCAACCGCGTTTAAAGCTTCTTGATCCAAGCCCCCGCCAATTTTTTTAATAATTTTTGACTCAATTACGTCTCCTTTTTCATCAATTATGGCTTCAATATAAACTGTGCCTTCTAACTTTATTCGTTTAGCAATTTCTGTATAATTAACTTTGTTTTGGATTGTCGTAAGTCCGCCAATTGGCTGAGGCATAACTTCAGACCAGATAAATATTTCAGGCTCTTTCGATATCTCCGGCGGTGGAGGCGGTGGTGGTGGATCTTCAATAACATCAGTTTCATACCATTCTGTTTCATAAAATTCAGTTTCTTCTAAATCGTTAATGTCATTCTCAATCGGTTCGGGATTTCGTGGTGGCGGCGGTGGTTTGGGTCTTTGAATTGTTTCCGGAATATCAGTTAAATCAATAGGTATATAAGAATCAGCTGAAATAAATTCCGGCTCAGATGGATAAGGAGAAAATTGGAACGCAATTATTAAAAAAGATAATGATAAAATGAGACTGATTTTTAAGTAGAGATGATATTTGCTTCTTAAATCAGCAACGGGATTTTTTAATGCAGGCATTGTAATTTCCGGCTTTGTTAAACTAATCCTTTTTACTCTGCCTTTTTAAATTAGTTCCTGCTGTAGATAAAATCGTTGAAATGCAATTAATTGAAGAGCTATCTTATTCCAACTTTTTCCAAATTTCTTCTACTAAAATGTCATTAATTTTCCCCGAATGATAGTAAGTATCTCCTTCCACCTTAATTTTGTACTGAAACGATTTGCCAAGCATATTATTAAGTGAAGAAAAGTCCATTATTTCTGTAAGTTGATCGCCGTTTAGTTGATATCTTCCGCCACCCGCCCTATTAAATGCGTGATTAGGCAATGATTTTGCAATGTATACAAAATGTGATGAGCTAAAGATTTTTAATGAATTGAATATCTTTGAATTCCCTGAAATAACAGTATCTGGAAGTGTGTATTGAAAAGCAGCAAGCACCCAGGTACCAATTAATTTATTTTTAGAAGAATCCTGCTGCTGTGCAATAGAATGATTTGAAAGATAAATGAGTAACGCAATAAATAATAGAAGTTTTGGTTTCATAAATTATTTTTTACTTGACTTTTTAATTGAGCTTAGGATTCGATTTAATTAAAAAGTATGCCAGGAAAATAATCATATTAGTTAGTTTATTTCTAATTATTTAACTGGTTAAATCATCAATTTGTCAGATTTTGACACAGACATTTCTTTTGTGAATCCTTTTGATCTAATACAGGCGCGGAAAAAGACAGAAGAAAAATTCTCAACATAACCAAGCCTGTTAAATTAAGATAATCCGTAAGGCGCTCTCATTTAAACAAACTACTTCTCCAAAATCATTCTCATGGTCTTATCCCCATTACTGGTTGAAAGCCTGTAGAAGTATACCCCGCTGCTCACATCTTTTCCGGCATCACTTTTACCATCCCAATTGAAACTATATTGCCCTGCATCAAGCGCTTTATTATCAACGAGGATTTTAACAACCTTACCATTTACATCATAAATAGTAAGTCTTACTGCTTCGGATTTTTTGAGTTCAAATCTGATTACGGTTTGGTTGTTAAATGGATTAGGGTAGTTTTGAAAGAGAGCAAAATGTTCTACCGGAAGAATTTCGTTTTGATCAATTGAATTTACTGATAAAACATTTCTATCATACACTGACATTTTTGAGGAATCTTTTGTACAGGCAAAACCGGAATCCTGCAGGCAGTTTGTCCATGGACCGATTATATTATAATAATTTCCACCCTGGTTATCTGGGTTTGTATGAGCAGGATATACTGCTATTGGAGTTAAAATGAATTTTGCTGCATACCATGATGCTGCAACCGGATCGGTTGAAGCAAGAAGCATTTTTGTGTTTTCCACCTCGTTAAGATTTACTGGTCCCCTGCATGTTGTCCAGGCTGCATCAATAATTGTAAGCTTTGGATAGGTTGCTGCCATTACCTTTGCTACAAGTGCATACGGTCCAAAGAAATACTGATCATGCATAGGATTAAAACCGCCGTAACGGGAATTAGCATAAGCTGTAGTTAATACCCCGATCCAGTTTTTTATTGCGATTGTTGCACCAGCCCACGAGTGTGCTTTTAAAACAGGAATATCTATAATACACAACTTGTCTGGATCGTATTGCTGGGTAGACTGGCTCCACACGCCATAGCGCAAAGAGACATAATGATTACCGGAAGGTGTTAAAAATTTCGGATAAGAAACTTTCGAAGCGGTTTCATACACAAATCCGTCGTTATAATCTCCGGAGCTATATTCTTGAGCTACAACATCCCATAAATTTGACCAATCACGAATGTAAACCGGATACCCCTTCGAGTGAAAAGTACTAACTACTTTATCAATTGACTGCAATTCATCTTCCGAATTATTATCGTTATTTCCAATTCCTGTTCCAATATCCTGTGTGTTATCGCATATGACAATTTCCCCTGTAAAGCCATCAGGATGATTTAAAATATGCCAAATGATTCCCTTAATACGATCTGTGCTGGTAGTATTCCTGCTTGTCCACTGAAAGTTACCTTTAAGGATTACAATGTTATCCTGACCAACAATCCCTGATGGATGTTGAACGGTTTTGTGGAAGTAGATCTCCTTTGCTTCCATCATTAAAAACAGGGTATCAATGGCCGGATCAATAAGATATTCATTAGGGACAGTTGAATCACCAGCGGCAAGTGAACCTGCAGTAGGTGGAATAGAATCCATAACAAATAAAGTAGAAACAGGGTTCTGGACTTCCCAGGTAGGCAGTTCATTATATTTAACTCTTTTTGCATTTGATAAACCCGGTAGAAATCCAACTATCAGAATAATTGCTCCGGCACTGATGAGGGCCGGGATAATTGCGAGAATTTTTTTGTTACACTTAATCATCATTGTCATTATCCTTTCTTATATTAAACGGACATATTGGTTAAACCCAACCCCTAAGTTTGCAGGCCTGTGCTACACGTGCGACACCTACAAGCATAGCAGCCAACCTGGGATGTACTTTTTTCTCCTTCATGGCTTCGCATACACGGTTGTATGCCAGAGTAAGTTTTTTATCGAGTTGTTTATGTACCTCTTCTTCTTCCCAAAAGAATAATGATTTATCCTGGACCATTTCGAAGTATGATACAGTAACTCCGCCGGCACTTGCAAGAATATCGGGTATTACGTGTACATTTTTTTTGAATAGGATTTTATCTGCTTCCGGTGTTGTTGGTCCGTTTGCAAGTTCACAGACAATTTTCGCTTTAATACTTTCAGCATTTTTTTTGTTTATTGCATTTTCCAATGCTGCGGGATAAAGTACTTCCACATTCAGTTCAAGTAATTCTTCGTGTGGTATTTGTTTAGCCCCCGGAAATTTCAGGACGGTTCCGGTTTTTAATTTATGATGAACAAGTTCTTCCGGATCCAGTCCGTTTTTGTTATATATAGCTCCGCGTGAATCACTTGCAGCAACTAATCTTCCCCCGCCAAATACTTCTTTATGTAAAAGAGCAGCTCTCTGTCCCGCATCCCCAAAACCCTGTATTGCGAATTCCTTTGTAGGATCAAATCCAAATGCTTTGCAAGCTTCACGTACAGTAATAATACCTCCTCTTGCAGTTGCATCTCTTCTGCCTTCCGTACCGCCAACTTGTAGCGGTTTATCAGTAAAGACACCCGGACTATGCTTTCTGTTTATTGTTTCGTATTCGTCCATCATCCATGCCATAGTCTGAGGATTTGTATAAACATCAGTTGCAGGTACATCAATATCAACACCTAACAGAGGTGAAATTGCTCTAATATATTCTCTTGATAGTCTTTCTAATTCTGAATTGGATAAAACTTTCGGATCGCAGCGAACACCCCCCTTACTTCCGCCCAGTGGTAAATCCACAACTGCAGTTTTCCAGGTCATCCAGCAGGCTAATGCCCTAATTGTATCAACTGTTTCTTCCGGATGAAAACGTATTCCGCCTTTTGCAGGACCTCTTGCATAGTTGTATTGAATTCTGAATGCTTCAAATATTTTTGTTTTACCCGAATCCATTTTTACAGGAATGGTGTAATTAACCTCCAATTGCGGAGTGCTTAAAAATTCTCTCGTTGCATCATCTAGATTGATTAATTTAGCTGCCTCAAGAACCTGCTGGCGTGCAACGTTAAATGAATTATATGATTCCATTTCTAATTTTCCTCGCTATGTGGTTTATCTGAATCGTTTTTTTGGGATTTGGGATTTACATCCAGAATGATTCTGTACCAACAAACTCTGCAAACCAAAGCCCTGTCGGTTGCAAGTAATACCTGTTGCCATGGAGAAAGCTTGTTCCCACAGTGCGGACAGGCATCCGGTATTTCCGATTTATCAGGCAAATTTTCAGCCATAGAATTACTACTCCGGTTTATCCGCCTTTCAGGCGGGTTTTAGAATAATCCCCTTATTTTCATGCCCGTTCATTTTTACAATTAAGGGCTTATCAAATCTAATATGTTTAGTAAATGTTTTACTTTCAACCGAATTTTGTGATAACAGCCAATCCCAATCAAGGAAACCATTCTTCTGAACTGTATTAATAGTAAAATATCCAACCATAAAGGATGTTATGTTCTGAAAAAAATGAGATCCCTGAGATGGTTCAACAGCCATATCTTTAAATGATGTTTCAATAATTGCTCTGGCACCTGCAATTTGTTCCCAGGTTACGGGGATCCCAAGCCATGGGTCCAGTGAGCCCCATCTTCCAACTCCAACCAGTAGATATGGTCTCCCTTCGTCAATAAGTTTCTTGTTAAATGCGGCAACCTCGACAGCAACATCTCTGCTTTTTGCACGGTTAAACAGGTGATAATCTACAACAACCGCATCGTAAATTTCATCTATAATGCCATTACCCAGCACCTGATCACTTTTACAAATAAGTTTTTCTTTATCTATATTATTAATCTGTAATTCTTCTGCTTCATGGCTTACAACCAAAGGACGCATCTGCAGTAAGCCAAATTCTTTCTTAACACCGGGTGGGGTGGTGAGATTTACGGCGAATTCAATTTCTACTGGATTTCCCATTCCCCAGGTTCCCATTTCAAGTAGTAGGTCTAATACATTTGCAAGCGGAAAAATTTTATTTCGAAGAATTGGTCCAAATGTAACTACACGCGAACCGGTTCTTCCCAAACCATCATAAATTGCGTCATTTTCAGCTACATAAGTAGAGCCGACATAGTTTAATGAGCCATCTTCTTCTGCAATACTCAGAGGAAAAGTTTTTACAAGTTTATCGTACGTAATGTTGCCAAAATCAGTTTTTTCATCCAGCTGAAGTGCAAAAAAATCACGCTGGCTGCTGTTTAATGATTCCTTTACAGAATAAAATTGAATTAAATCTTCTGAGTATCTGGGACAGAATCTAACTGAATTGCCACCTTCCACTACCCATTTACCTAAACCTAGTGCCGAAGATACTATCCCATCATTTGGTTTCTGAGGTGGAAGCGGATAGAAATTATATGATTTTGCCACACCCGAGAAATCAGGATAAAACCGGTTCTTATGAGTTTTGCCAATCATCTTCTGAACAATCACTGCCATTTTTTCTTCTTCGGAACGATAAGATGTAATCTTTATATAATTTTTTGCGTTCTGATAAAATGTTGATGCATATACTCTTTTAATAGTGGTAAGTAAATCATTCAGTTTAATCAAGGGATTGGAATTGTTATTAGGTATCATGTAGGTCTGGTAAACACCCGCAAATGGATGATACTGAGAATCTTCAAGTAAGCTAGAAGAACGAACGGCAAGCGGAGTTTTAATAATATCTAAAAATGCTGCAAGCTCACCCAGAATTTCTTCGGGAAATTTTGATGCTTCAAGAAAACGTTCCGTTATTTCCTCATCATCATCACAATTAAGGGAAAACTCACGCAGATTATTCATTTCCAAAAAATCATCAAACACATCGGTACCTAAAATTACCGCCGGCGGAACGTAGATCAGAACATCATCAAACTGGTCACGAAGCTGGTAATCGTTTATTAATGTATTTACAAATCCCAGACCCCTGGCTTTGCCGCCAAGAGAACCTCCGCCGATTCTTGCAAAACTGCTTTCAGGATCAAAAGTATCTTTATGAAAATCTGCAATAATACCTCTTTGTCTAACCATCCTGTAATGGTTAATTGATTCAACAAGATCTGTTCTTAATTCCTCATCAGTTGGATAGTCGGATACTTTGCGCGGTCTTAATTTGTGTGCAAGCCAAAACTCGGTTCTTGCTTTAAACCAATTTGAAAAGTGATTACGAGAGGCGTGAAATTTTATACTTTCCATGGGAACAATTTTTAATTGTTCTTCCATACTTAAAAGATCTTTTGCCCTGCCAACTTCGACACCTTCCTGTGTTCTGAATATGAAATCACCAAATCCAAAATTGTTATTCATAAACTTTTGTAACTCATAAATCAGTGTGCTTGAATCTTTAAGTACAAATTGAAATCCGGCTTCCTTTACTTCAGCCTCTTTTTTTGCATTGTTGGAGGTTAATAGGATTGGAATATCACTTATTGCTTTTTTGACAGCTTTAGCGAAATATATCCCTGCTGTATCATCGAGATTGGCGTTTTTCGGAAATTCAATATCGGAAATTACACCGAGTACAAGCTCTTTGTATTTAATAAAATAACTCCAAGCTTCTTCATAATTAGTACATAGTAAAATTTTCGGTCGTGCTCGCATTCTTAAAAATTTATGCGATAGATTTATTCCTTCCGAGATTAATCTCTGGCTTTGCTTAAGCATTTCGGTGTAAATAATAGGAAGAAAAGCTGAGTAGTATCTTATATTGTCTTCAATTACAATTATGTTTTGAACTCCGACGATTTTGCTGTCGTGTTCAACATTCATTTTATCTTCTAAGTATTTAATTATACCTATTATAATTCTGAAATCGCCTGTCCAGATAAACACTTTGTCAAAAAGCTCACTGTCCGGATTCATCATTAAGGATTTAAGCTCCCTGTTGTCGTGTCCCAATAGTACAATCGGTAAGTCTAATCCCGATTGTCTTGCGAGCTTAGCAAAATTAAGAGCCGTCATATCTTCAATGTGCATTGTAGAAATAATAAGATCGAATCTTCCCTCATCTTTTGCTCGGTTTATAGCATCGTATCCACTCGATACTCTGGTAAGCTCGGGTGAATGGCTGAGGTTTAATCCCTGGTATTCATTGCGGATAAGTTCGTAAAGTCTGCCATCTTCTTCAAAAAGATACAGGTCATAGAGGCTGGAAACGAGCAGAATATTGGATACACGAAGCCGCATAAGGTTTTGAAAACCCTGGAAGCGCGTACCGTATCCATGTTCAACCCATTGTGCTTCTGGATTACTGCGGAATTCTTTTATGTAATCCATAGTATTTCTTACTCATAATCTTACTCTTACTCTCTTGATAGAATACAAGAAAGAGAAAGAGTAGGCTTGTAAGCTGGTGTATGCTATTATTAAAATTAATTACTATTAAATATATCAAGAATTAAAGCGAGATAAAATTGGGAAAAAATCTTGTAAATGGGAAATATCGTTCCGTATACTTTTATGTAAAATATTATATATTAAAGTAATTAAATTATTGTTGAATTAGATGCAGGTCTTAATACGATTTTATTTCAAAGAAGTATAAATGCATCAGCTTTAATTCGATTATCGTAAAAAGCTCTGTCATTAGTGAAACGATAATAGTCTGATTAAACAAAACTCTCGACTGTACTAATTTTAAGACGCAGTTCAAAACATATCTATGGAGATTCATGATGATGGAAATACTCCGACCATTTGTTGATAGAAAGAATCTATGCATTCTATTGTTATTGCCATTAATTCTTTCGCATGCACCAAATCTAAAATGCCAATTACTCAGTGTTCAACCAACCCCGGTTACAGGATCAAACTTTGTTGTTTACCAAAATGAAAAGTATAAATTCTTTCATAACGATACTTTACGTTATGAATATTCAATTCTTCCCGGGTCCACTCAAAATGGTGGAACCTTTAATGTATTAAGAGTATATGCAGATAATCAAACTTCATTCCTTCCCAGTAATTATGGTGGAATTCGTGCCGTTCTAAATGGCGAAGAAATTGCTCCCTGGCATTCAGGAGTATCCTTTCAGTGCTTAAATCATGAAGTTTTACCTGATGATACAGTAATTGCTTATTGGCAAATGAACTATGCCGGTGACAGAATTAAGTATAAATACAAGTTTAAAATTGAGGGCAGGACTTTAATAATTCGTGTTGAGATTGACGACTTATTTTCAGATAAAGCAATATCGTTAGAGCTTGACCGAAGTGAGGAAGGTCAGAACCCCGTTGCAATTGCGGTACCGTATCTGTCTTTTTTTCATATTTTGTTCTCCAACGATATTTTTACATCTTTCTTTTCGGATTGGGAGAAGAGCAATGCATCTCAAATAATTGCATTAGATGGATCTCACTATTCTTATAATAGCAATTCTGTTAGATTTGCTCAGGTAATTAAATATAATAGAAAGACAAATAATTCACGAAACCGAATGATTGAAACTTTGTATTTAACTACCTCCTCTAATATCGAAGATGTTTTTCCGAATATTCCTAATCCTGTATCACCTTATAAAGAAATATCTGCCAACCAGATAGTCTGGGATTATCGTAGACCATTTGCCCGACTAATAAGAAAATCGGGTGTATCCTGGAATTATTTGGATAGGTTATGGAATGCAGGGATTACTAACTTGTGGCTTCAAATTCACGATTGGCAGGGATATCATGGAAATACCTGGTATGGTCTAAAATCTGGGTATGATGACGGTCTCCCTTGTGTTTTACCTTCAAATACTATAGATGAAAAAGGATCGGAATATGGAGGAAAACCGGTTCTTGATTCTATCATTTCTGTTGCAAATAAATATGGATATCGGGTTGGCCTTCACCAAAACTATGTTGATTTTTACACCAATGCCAACTGCTCACCTTATGGCTATAAAGAATCAGACGTTGCGGTTGATTCCGATGGTCAAAAAATTAAGACTCACTACCATCGTTATAGCGATAATACCGGAATTCAGTCATATTTATTGAAGCCGTCCTTGGCTTTTAGATATGCAGCCTATTGGAGTAACTTAATCCAGGAACAATATCCTGAGTTAAATGGATGTTATTTAGATGTTCACTCAGGCATAGGACCCGCTGCAAATTATGTGGACTATGATTTTTCAGTTTTAAATGCGGGAATGTATCGAGAGACAATAGATAACTATCGTGGTTTATATTCAATTTTGAGAAGAAATCATATTGGTCCAGTTCAAGGTGAGGGAGGTAATGAATGCTTGTTTTTGGGTTACGTAGATGATGTCGAAGCAAGAATAAGAACTCCTAAACAAGTTCAACCCGGGTATGATTTCCCACTCTTTGTTAATTTCGATATGTTAAAATTGCGTCCAAAAACGATGGTGCACGGAGTTGGATGGTATCCGCTCTGGAAAGGCATAAATAATCCTCGCGCCACATACGGTGAAGTACTATCTTATATAGCAACCGAACTTGCTTATGGTCATGGCGCGTATCTCTGTGATGAATTTGATGTCGATGTTAAAGAGGTTGATTTTATTCAACATGCAAAACTTAAGTTTAAACATGTATACTCAGTTCAAAAAGACTATGCAGATGCATTACCTGTAGCAATTCTTTACAACGATCATGATGCCCTTAAAACAGCATCAGAATATATTCGAGATCATCCTGTATCCTTTGATGACATAACAAGTGATAACTTTATGGGTCAGGTAAAAATTATATATGATAATGGTATGGTTGTTTGTGTAAATAGACATCCTTATAGAGAGTGGGCTGTTTCTGTTGGTGAACCGGGCGGTTGGTTTAATTACCATACGATAAATTCTCTTGACACTGGAGTTCGGTCCAATACTACGTTTACCTTACCTGCAAGAAATGGTTGGGTTGTTTATAAGCCCTTTTAGTCAGCGTTTTGTTAGACTATTAAAAGGTCACACTCTTTAAATATTTTTTGTCTAAAGATTTTTGTGCTCTCTCTTCTTTATAAAAAAAAGAGAGTTTATTATAGGGAGAGGCTGATCCCGTCAGGTCGTCAGACCCCGACAGAGTTTTGTTAGAACTCCGTTTTACGCAAGCGGGCTGACGGACCCGGTCGAGGATTAAATATTTATAGATACGGGTACCAATACGAACAAATTAGTCCCGTAGGGACTAAATAGCCACATAATATATAACCTGCACTATATAAAATCAGATCAGGAGTTAAATATTATTAAAATAAAAAAAAACGAAGCGGTAAAGTCCGCCAAAGGCGGACAAGGAGGAGTTACAACCGCTTCGTCTATAATTGATGACTTATCAGTAATTAGAGAATTAAGTCATCAAACTTATTTCTGTTTGCAGATTCCTGACTCACTCCGACCTTGTCGGCGCTCGCAGGAATGACAGCAAATTATTTTTACCCATCATTTAAAATTCCCAAAAGCCCTCCCCTTAGGGGAGAGTTGGGAGGGGCTTCTCTATACAACACCCTGATCAATCATTGAATCAGCCACTTTTAAGAAACCGCCTATATTTGCACCGTTTACATAATTACCCGGCGTTCCAAATCTATCAGCCATTTCAACACAGGTGCTGTGAATATTCTTCATGATTAATCGCAGCCTGTTATCTACTTCTTCGCGTGTCCATGGCAAGCGCTGGCTGTTCTGAGACATTTCCAGACCAGAAACTGCAACACCACCTGCATTTGCTGCTTTGCCCGGACCGTAAAGAACTTTTTTATCCATGAGTACTTCAACACCGTCAGGAGTAGTTGGCATATTAGCACCTTCGCTAACAACATAGACACCGTTTTTGACGAGGTTCTGAGCATCTTTTGCATTTATTTCATTTTGTGTGGCGCTTGGGAAAGCACATTCTCCCTTGTGATTCCATAACGGATTGAAATCTGCATTAGCATCAATAGCAGTATAGACTGCGTTTTTGTATTTATCCGTGTACTCTTTAATTCTTCCACGACGTACGTTTTTAAGTTCCATTACGTAAGCAAGTTTTTCCCTGTCAATTCCTTCTTCATCATAAATGTAACCGTTTGAGTCAGAAAGAGTTACAACTTTACCGCCGAGATCAAGTATTTTCTCGGTTGTATATTGTGCAACGTTTCCGCTACCGGAAACCAAACAGGTTTTTCCTTCGAGGGTTTCGTTCTTAGTCCCTAACATTTCTGCTGCAAAGTAAACTGCACCGTAACCAGTTGCTTCCGGGCGAATGAGTGAACCGCCCCAGTTCAATCCTTTACCTGTAAGAACGCCTGTGAATTCATTTCTTAATTTTTTGTACTGTCCGAACAGATAGCCTATTTCTCTTCCACCAACTCCAATATCACCCGCTGGTACATCGGTGTTAGGACCAATATGCCTGAAAAGTTCACTCATAAAAGCCTGACAAAATCTCATAATTTTTAAATCGCTTTTTCCCTTGGGATCAAAATCTGAGCCGCCTTTTCCTCCGCCCATTGGCAGTGATGTTAAAGAATTTTTAAATACCTGTTCAAAAGCAAGAAATTTTAAGATTCCAAGGTTAACGGATGGGTGAAATCTTAGTCCGCCTTTGTACGGACCGATGGCACTGTTCATTTCAATTCGGTAGCCAATATTAATATGTACTTCACCTTGATCATCAATCCATGGAACTCTGAAAATAATTACTCTTTCGGGTTCAATTATTCTTTCAAGAATTTTTGAAGACCTGTATTCAGGATGACGATCGAGCACAATATCAATAGATTCCGCAACTTCTTGTACTGCCTGATGAAATTCCGGCTGCGCTGCATGTTTGGCTTTTACTTCTGCCATTAAGCTTTTTACATAATCTGACATTTTTAACTCCTCTGAGTGAATGTATTTTGTAGTGTTATTAATTGCTCAAAGCAAGCTAATATTTTTAGAATAAAGGCGGTATAGTAACTTTTCTGAAAAGATTGTAATAAAAATTGCTACAGGAAAAATATATTCAACAACGCGCCCGGTTGAGAGAAAAACTAATTTCCGGGCTTAGTAATTATTCCCTTGTTTTTATGACCGTTTATTCTGACAGAAATAGGAGTTTTAAATTGTAAATGTTTTGTGAATTCCAGTTCCTCAACTGCTTTCTGGGATTGAAGCCAATCCCAGTCAATAAAACCTATTTTGTTTGAAGCATCAACTGTAAAATAGCCGACACGGAAAGAAGTTATGTTCTGGAAAAAATGAGATCCCTGCGATGGCTCGACTTCAAAATCCTTAAAGCCCGATTCTACGATTGCAGCAGCACCGGAAATCTGATCCCATGTTACGGGTATTCCAAGCCATGGATCGAGTGAGCCCCATCTTCCAATTCCCACTAAAACATAAGGTTTCTTTTTATTTAAAAGTTTGGAGTTTAGCTGTGCAATTTCACCAGCGACAACTTTACTTTTTCCTCTGTCAAACTTATTGAAGTCAACAAATACAAGATCATAAATTCCGTCAGTTGCACCATTACCTAATACCTGTGAACTCTGGCAAATGAGTTTATTTTTATCAACGTCAATTACAAGTTCATCAAGCTCACGACTTATAACTAACGGACGCATTTGCAGCATCGCAAATTCTTTGGGCTTTCCTTTAAGCACACTTAAGTTTACTGCAAACTCAATTTCGACCGGTGAACCCATCCCCCATGTTCCGAGGCTAAGTAAAAGGTTTAAAATTTCCGGAAGAGGAAACATTTTATGCTTTAGAATTGGTGAAAATGTCACCACTCTAATTCCCTCTCTGGATATACCATCGTAAACGGCTTCATCTTCTGTTGAATATGTAGAACCAACGGAGAAAAGAGTTCCGTCTTCTTCGGATACTGTTAATTCATAAGTTTTAACCAGCGGATCTTTTATAGAATCGGGATGATGATCTAGCTTGCCGTTCAAATCGAGCGCATAAAAATCCTGCTGTGCATGCATTAAAGTTTCTTTTGTTGAAAAGAATTGCAGCAGATGTTTTGGAAAACGCGGGCAGAAGCGAACAGTATTCCCACCTTCAACAACGGTTTTACCTAAACCGAGAGCAACCAGAGCAATTCCGTCGTCTGATTTTTGCGGTGGAACAGGATAAAAGTTAAATGACTTACCAACCCCGGCAAAATCGGGATAAAATTTTCCTTTATGTTCGGAGCCAACAAGTCTTTGAACAATAACCGCCATCTTTTCTTCCTCTAAGCGATAAGCGGTTGCCTTCATATAATCTTTAGCTTTTAAATGATAAGTTGACGCATAAACACATTTAATGGTCTGTAACAGCTCTTCTAATCTTATTTTTATATCCGGATTACTGTTTGGAAGCATGTATGTCTGATATACTCCGGCAAACGGTTGAAACTGAGAATCTTCCAGAAGGCTTGATGATCTTACAGCAAGCGGACCTTTAGTAATCTCGAGAAAATCCAATAGCTTTTGTTTTATATCTTTTGGAAAGTACGGTGCCTCTATGAATGTCTGAGTAATTTTCAAATCATCATTTTCCTGAAGCGCAAACATTTCCAGGTTGTTGTCTTTAATGAAATTATCAAAAATTTCCGTACCGACTACAATTGCTGAAGGAACCGACACCTCAATGCCTTTAAACAGATCTTTTACGTTGTAATTGGTAATTAATGAATTGATAAATCCCAGACCGCGTGCCTTTCCACCGAGCGAACCTCCTCCAATTCTTGCAAAACTGTTTTTCGGATCGAAGGTTTCTTTCCTGAATTCGGAAATTACACCTCGCTGTCTTTCATCAATATAAGTGTAAACTGCACTTATTAAATCTTTTCTTAAATGGTCCGTCGACTCATAATCTGTTACCTTTTGTGGTCTGAGTTTATGAGCAAGATAAAATTCAGTTCTTGCTTTCAGCCATCTGGAAAAATGATTTCCCTCGGCATGATGGAGAAGACTCTCTTCAGGAATTTTACCGATCTGTTCTGCCAGCTCTCTTAAATTAGAAGCACGACTAACAACTGTTCCATCCCGCATTTCAAAAACAAAATCACCAAAGCTAAAATGCTCTAACATAAATTCTCTCAGGTTATGCAGCAACCTTGGCGAGTTTTTGTAAAGAAACGAAGCCCCGACCGATTTAACCTTTTCTTCTAAATTCTTAGCACTCGTTTGAATTAAAATTGGAATATCTTTGTGCCTGCTTTTTACTTCTGTAGCAAATTTTAAACCCGCTTCTGCATCTCTCACACCATGATGTCTGAAATTATTATCCAGAATAATCCCTAAAACGTACTCTTCATATTTTTCATAGTAGTCCCAGGCCTCTTCATAAGTAGTGCAGAGAAGAATTTTTGGACGTGCCCGCATCCTTAAAAACTTGTGTGTTATGTTTATTCCTTCGGAAAGCAGTCGCTGCGATTGATTGAATATCTCAGTATAAACCAGCGGCAGGTACGATGAGTAAAATTTTACGTTGTCTTCAACGAGAATAATTACCTGCACACCGATATTTTGTGTATCGCTTTCAACGTTAAGCCTGTCTTCAAGATATTTTATAATTCCTATTAACAGATGAAAATCACCGCTCCAGATGAAAGTTTGTTCAAATACGGAGGTATCGTAGTGAGTAGTAAGTTCTTTTCTTTCCTTGTTATCATAAGCAAGTAAAATAATAGGCAGGTCTATATTTTCTTTTCTTATTTCATTTGCAAATTTTATGACATGCACGTCCTCTATGTGAAGTGTAGTAATTATCAGGTCGAAATCATTTTCGGCTTTAAGCAGTTCGAGAGCTTCACGACCGGTAGTAACGTGAGTTATTTCAGGAGCCTGGCTTAGGTTAAGATTTTGGTATTCACTTCTGATTAATTCATAAAGCCTTCCGTCCTCTTCAAACAGGTAGTAATCGTAAATGCTGGATACCAGAAGAATCTCGCGTATTTTAATACGCATGAGCTTCTGGAACTTTTTAAGCCTTGTACCAAATACATTTTCTAATTTTAACTGTTGAAGTTGATCTATGTCTGCCATTTCAGAAATGCGATTGTGATGCTGTGTTTTTCTTTAATTGCTAATATAGAAAAAGGGAAATTGAAAAGCAGGACTCTTCAGGTGTAAGGAGTAAGAAGTAAGTATTTTTTTGTTAAAAAACTCCACTGCCAGTAAGTATTATGCTCTATTTTAAACCTGCTATGATAAGGCTATAATGGCGATTTAATATCCCAACACAATAACAACGTTATACCAAATAATGTAATAGTATGTAAAATTGCGATTAGAAAAGCTATATCTGCTTTTCTACCTCATGCCAGTTGCACTTAAATATTTTTTCCCTGCATGTGGTCAAACCAAAAAAAATGATTGGATGTTGTTTTGAAAATTTGGTAGTATACAATATTGATTTAATGCGGAAATACAAACTCTAAATAGCAAGGATGCCCATTAAGATGAAGCATATCAATAGAGTATTCACTTTTTTGCCAGAAGTTAATTTCTAATTCATCGTAATAGCACTAATACTGCTTCAATTTTTTTTGCATTAAAAGCCCCTCTCCTTTGGAGAGGGGATGGGGAGAGGCTCCTTTATACTAATCCCTGATCAATCATTGCATCGGCAACTTTTAAAAAGCCAGCTATGTTTGCACCATTCACATAGTCGCCGGGGCTTCCAAATCTTTCAGCGGTCTCAATGCAGGTATTATGAATCCTGATCATAATTTCATGCAGGCGTTTATCAACTTCTTCCCTAGGCCAGGGGAGGCGCATGCTGTTTTGCGACATTTCCAATCCCGAAGTTGCAACTCCACCCGCATTGGATGCTTTACCCGGTGCGTAAAGAATTTTTGCCTCTTTAATAACATCATACGCATCCATTGTTGTGGGCATATTTGCACCTTCGCAGACACAAATGCAGCCGTTTTTAATTAATTCTTTTGCATCTTCGGCATAAATTTCATTTTCAGTTGCACAGGGCAGAGCAACATCGGCTTTGACACCCCATGGCTTATTATTAGGGTGGAATTCAACTTTAAATTCTTTTGCATAATCTTCAACAGCATCTTTATTGCTTGAGCGAAGCTTAAGCATATAATCCACTTTCTCGCCTTTTACTCCATCGGGATCGTATATAAATCCATCCGGACCGGAAAGTGTAACCACTTTTCCACCGAGATCATTTACTTTTTGCACCGCACCCCATGCAACATTACCAAAACCTGAAACCGCAACAACTTTTCCGTCAAAATCCGTATTATGCGTTTTTAACATTTCCTGTGCAAAATAAACACAGCCAAAACCTGTTGCTTCCGGTCGCACTAAGGAGCCGCCCCAGTTTATTCCTTTACCGGTAAGCACACCGGTTGATTCATTCCGGATTCTTTTATACTGTCCGTAAAGAAATCCAATTTCTCTTGTTCCTACACCGATATCACCGGCTGGCACGTCTGTGTTCGGTCCTATATGTCTGCAAAGTTCGGTCATAAAGCTCTGGCAGAACCGCATAATTTCGTTATCACTTTTTCCTTTTGTATTAAAATCCGATCCGCCTTTACCACCGCCCATTGGAAGGGTAGTGAGTGAATTTTTAAAAACTTGTTCAAAAGCTAAAAATTTAAGTATACCCAACGTTACCGAAGGGTGAAAACGTAGACCGCCTTTGTACGGCCCGATTGCACTGTTCATCTCAATTCTGTAACCGCGGTTGATATGAATTTCTCCCTGGTCATCCATCCATGGAACGCGGAACATAACCACCCGTTCTGGTTCTACCATTCGCTCCAATATTCTTAATGATTGATATTCCGGATGACGTTGGAGTACAATCTCGAGTGATTCAAGCACTTCGTGTACTGCCTGGTGGAATTCCGGCTCATTTGGATTTTTTGTTTTTACATCCTTTAAAATTTTTTCGATGTACTCGGACATAAGTTACCTCTTAAAGTAAAATTTTTATTGTTTAATATTTGTTAACCGGATTTTAAAATTTTTGTTATTCTATTACGATTTCCCCAAAAGCTATTAAAATCTCGCCACGAAAATTACTAAATCGACAATTCAATTCCTCAAAAATCCCCATGAGCAATTGATGCTTGTAAGAAAAATCACACTCAGAGAAGTAACTTGACGCAATATTTAATAAATTGCCAATTATTTTTTAAGAATATTTACACCGGAGCGGAAGATGGAAAAAGAAATTCTAGCAGAGAAAACGAAACAGGCAGTTGAAATTCTGAATGAAAAAAAGATTGATATGTGGCTTACATTTGTTCGTGAAAGTTCTGTAATGAACGATCCGGCGATTGAAATGGTGGTAGGTACAAATTCCACATGGCAGGCTGCTTTTATTATTAATAAGGATGGTGAGAACGCTGCGATCATCGGCTCAATGGAAGAAGGAAATTTTAAGAAAGCTGGTGTGTTTAAGAATATTATTCCGTACTTAAAATCAATTAAAGAACCGTTTAGAGAATACATCGCTAAAAAAGACCCTAAAAAAATCGCCATCAATTATTCCAAAAACGCAGTACTTGCAGACGGCTTAACTTATGGAATGTACCAGGTTTTGCTTGACCATCTCGATGGAACCGATTATAAAAACAGATTGATCAGCTCAGAAGAAATTATTTCCGCATTGCGTGGTCGAAAATCTTCCACCGAAATCAATTTGATGAAAGTTGCAATCAAAGAAACACTGAAGATTTTTGATGAGGTAACAAATTTTATGAAACCGGGAATGACAGAAATTGATGTGGCAAAGTTTGTAAAACAAAAGTGTGAAGAACGAAATTTTGAGCTTGCATGGGAAGAAACACATTGTCCCGCGGTTTTTGCTGGTCCGGATCCAAACGGACCTCACGAGGGACCGAGCGAAAAAGTGCTTACAAAAGGTACAATAGTTAATATGGATTTTGGTATTAAACTGAACGGTTATTGTTCCGATATACAGAGAACGTGGTACATTTTAAATGATGGTGAATCAAAAGCTCCTGCAGAAGTGCAAAAGGGATTTGAAATTATTCGGGATGCAATACAAATGGTTGCGGATAAATTAAAGCCGGGGGTCATTGGCTGCGATATGGATGATATTGCCAGGAACCATATTACAGAGAATGGTTACGATGAATACCCTCACGGATTAGGTCATCAGTTGGGTAAAACAGTGCATGATGGAGTTGCAGGTTTGTTTCCGCGCTGGGAGCGTTACGGTAATGCTCCTTTCCTTCCTTTAGAAGAAGGACAGGTATTTACAATTGAACCACGACTGCCTGTAAAAGGATTCGGAGTTTCTACAATCGAAGAGGAAGTGGTGATAACAAAGAACGGATGCGAATTTCTAACTCCTCCACAGAAAGATTTGATTTTAGTAAAGTCCTAAAGTAAAACACGACAAACCCAGTTCTTTAGAGGAAATGGATTTGTGCATCCTGTCAAAATTCACATGCCCTGGTGTAAGACAAATGCAGCAGCTTTGTGTATTCTTCAAAAGAAATTTCAACTGCCCCAAACATTTTTAAATGCTCGGTCATATACTGTACATCAAGTAATACAAAATCCTTTTGCTTTAAATGTTTAATAAGTACAATAAGAGCAGCTTTGGATGCCTCACTGACCTTAAAAAACATACTTTCGCCAAAAAATGCACCACGGAATGTTACTCCGTAGAGTCCACCTACAAGTTTATCATTTAAATATGTTTCAACCGTGTGGATGTGTCCTCTCCTTCTTAACCTTTTATAAGCTGTTATCAGTTCCCCCGATATCCAGGTTGATTCCCTGTCTGCGCAGCCTTTGATTACGCCATCAAAATCTTCGTCAATTTTTACTTTAAACTTCATTTTTTCAATTGCTTTTCGCGCAGTTCGAGGCACTTTGTATTTATCAAGTGGAATGATTGTTCTGACTTCCGGGAGGTACCAATTAATACTTCCTGTTTTGGGATCTGCCATTGGGAACGCACCGCTTGCGTACAATCTTATCATATTATTAGGCTGTAAAAAATCCCTGTGGTTGAATCTTTCTTTACCGTCCATTTTTCAGTTTTATCTTACTAATCAAAACAAACATAAAAATTAGTGTTATCAGACTCAAACCATTTATGGCACGACTCGTGAGGTACTGCATAAATTTTATTTACCGCTAAAGCTAATTAAGTTTGTAACTCTTATTGCATTTTATTTAACATAATACTTAACAATGGATAAAAAAATCGCTGTTGTTGCACTCGGAGGCAATGCCTTGTTAAGAGGGAACGAACTCGGTACAATCCAGCAACAGGAAAAAAATACATATAACACTTGTGTTCATCTTCTACGGCTTTTAGAAGAGGGATATAACGTGGTAATTACTCATGGTAACGGACCGCAGGTTGGAAATATTATGTTAAGAAATCAAGCTGGTTATAATGAATATAAAATACCTCAGATGCCTCTTGATATTTGCGTTGCCGATTCGCAGGGTGGAATCGGATATATGATTGAAAGGCAGATGAAAAACATACTCGTTGAGCACAAAATTCGTAACAATGTTGTAACGGTAATTACACAGGTGGTCGTTGATATTAATGACCCGGCATTTAATGCCCCTTCCAAACCTGTCGGTGGTTTTTATTTGAAAGAAGAAGCAGAACTTCTTGCGAAGTCCGGGGGATTAATTTTTAAAGAAGATCCGCGTAAGAGAGGATGGCGAAGAGTTGTGCCCTCACCAAAGCCTAAGGAGATATTAAACAAGAAAGTAATTCGTGATCTTGTAAAAAAAGGAAATATTGTTATTGCGGCCGGCGGAGGCGGGGTCCCTGTTTACAGGGATAAGAATAAAAATCTTTTAGGCGTTGAGGCTGTTATTGACAAAGATCTTGCATCGTCTCTACTTGCTGTTGAGATTAAAGCCGACTCATTTTTTATTCTTACAGATGTGCCGAAGGTTTATTTAAATTTTAATAAGCCGGATCAGAAAGCACTGGACAGCATAACAGTCGCAGAAGCAAAAAAATATCTGGAAACAAACGAGTTTGCTGAAGGAAGTATGGGTCCTAAAATTATAGCCGCGGTCGAATTTGTTGAAAAAGGAGGGAAGGAAACAGTTATTACAGAATCAACACAGCTTTCCGATGTAAACTGCGGAACAAGAATTTTACCCTCTTAAATTAAACCTTGCGTTTTTACTTAGAATAAATATAATTATTTAAAACCTCTACGGTAGTTTTACACACTGAAAGATCAAGCTCGAGCAGATCCCTCATTGATAATACACCAATCAGCTTTTCATTTTCAATAATTAAAATGTGACGTATCTTGGCTTCTTTCATTTTAGCAAGAATGGATTCGTTGGCTTCATCCGCGGAAGCAATAATCAAATCTTTTGTCATTACTTCATCAACTTTTGTTTCCTCAATCTTTCTGTTCTTTGAGATCACTCTTTTTACCAAATCTCTTTCAGAAAAAACACCGATGAGTTTCCCATTTTCCATTACCGGAACTAAACCGACACCTTTTTCAGCCATATAAAATGCTGCATCTTTAACCGTTGTGCCAACAGTAACTGTGAACAGTACTCTGTTTTTCAATAGTTCGTGTATTTCTCCCATAAATTGTACTCCTTATTTTTTTCTAATATAAGCTTTTTTGGGGAAAATCAACGCAAAAAATTATTTGACTTTTAGAAATGATTGATTATTTTCAATTAATGCTATTTGTGAAAAATTATAAATCTGTAATTAATTATTCATAAAATAACAAGGAGGCTTTATATGCTTAAAGGGCTATTATTTACATTATTGATATTTTCGTTTCTTTTTTTCAATTCTTTTTCACAGGGGAAGCGGTTTTCTTCTGATAATCCAAGTAATGAGGAATTAAACCCCGTCTCTCAATCTGAATTAACTTTCGATCAAACAGCACCGGATGGAAGTGCAATTTTACCAGGATCATGGATGATTGGAGTTTTAGCTGATGTATCGTTTCCATTTGGAGATGCATTTAAAAATTTTGCGGGAACAGGATTTTCAGGACATTTATTCATTGGCTATTCTGTTGTAAAAGCTTTTCAGGTTACTATGCGGGTTGGGTATGTTAAGTTTGGAGAAAAGTCTCAGGATTTTAGCTTTTTAGGAAAAATAGCTCAGGAAGGATATACGGTCAATCAAAACTTCAGTCAGGTTCCTATTCTTTTGGGTGGTTATTTTACACCCGAATTGGATCCAAGCTGCTTGGGTGGACCTGGAAGTTGTTTTAGCGGAAGTTTATTTCACCCGTACGTTGGTGTAAACTTCGGGATGTTCATACAAAACTATAAATGGGAACAAAACTATTCTTACGGTGGAATGACTCAAACATATGAAGAAACTGAAAGTGACACGAAATTTGGAATCGTTCCATCAGTTGGTAGCTATTATGATGTTTCACCTAATATTAGGTTAAACCTGGGACTGGAGTGGGCATATATCTTTCACGAAGCGGAAGTAGGTGAATCAAATATAAATTATTTATCAATTAATTTTGGTGGCGCATACAATTTTTAGTACCAATATTCTGATAAAGTAAGTCAATGAAATTTAAAATTATTCTAATTCATTAATATCAAAAAAAAATGGAGGCTAATTATGAAGAAAGTCGTTTATACATTTCTTGCTCTTTTTGTGGTTTCATCATTCAGCTTTGCACAGATGAAACTGCAATTACCGACTGAAATTACAGGTGAAACCTCACAATCATTTTTAAGCCACAATCTGGAATCCAACTTAAAGTTGGATCTACCACAGCACATTACTTCCCCGGGTGGGGAGTTTATGAAAATGTGGCTTGTGGGAATTATGGCGGACGTAACTTTTCCAATGGGTGATTTAGGTGATGCTTGGAGTACTGCTTTTTCCGGACATGCAATGATTGGATATATGATTGCCCGAAGCATACTTATAAATCTATCCTTTGGTTATGTAAAATTTAGTGAGAAAGAATCAATTGAGGGTGTCGACAACAGCTTTTCCTGGATTCCATTCCTATTAAGTGCAAATTATATATTTAATCCCGGGAAAAAATTTATGCCGTTTATTGGGTTTGCACTGGGGCTTTATTTTATTAGCTCTTCATTTAGCTACAATATCCCCGGAGGAACTTTTGATGAGAGTGCAACCGACACTAAATTCGGAATTGCCCCGCGAGCAGGTGCGTTAGTTTTAATATCCGCAGCAGCAATGATATCAATTGCATTGGAGTATAATATGATATTTACATCAGGCTCAACGACCTCTGCTCTTGGTATTTTGGTCGGAGCGATGTTTGCCTTCCACTAAAGAGTTTTATCATAGAAAGACTTAAAGGCGAAGGAAATCTCTTCGCCTTTTTAATTGTACCGAATCTCTTATTTGGCAAAATCTATATATAAACTAATCCCCTCAATTATAATCCATCATTTTTATAACTCAAAATTTCTAATTGCCAATTAGAAACTATTGATAATTTCTCAACGATATTTTTATTAATTATAGAATATTCAATTTATAATTTATTGAGACTACGGAAAATCACTCTCTCAGGAGGCAATACTTATTTCAGTTCAAAACAATCGCACGAAACTATTTTTACTATCACTATAGGAGGCTCTATGCGAAAAAATCTATACTGCTTATTCATTGTTGTATTAGTTTCATCCATTTCATTTTCTCAGTTGAAATTAAATCTACCTGCAGATATTGATATGGGAGATAAAAACCCGGCTTACGTTTTGAATTTTAAAAGTACCGAGACAACTTCCGGAAGTTATTCACCTGCAGAGTTACCCGCAGATGCAACAAGCTTTATCCCCGGTACTATTATATTAGGTCTTTTAGGTGATGTTACTTTTCCCTTTGGTGAGGAATTTAAAAATTATGCCGGAACCGGCTGGTCTGTCCATGGTTTTGGTGGATACTCTATACTGAATTCAATTATTTTTGGTGCAAAGATAGGTTATATAAAATTCGGCGAAGTCGAAACAGATTTTAATGCATTTGAAAAAACCTCACAAATTACTGAGGGTATTGCACAAACCAACAGCCAGTTAATAATTGCATTAATGTTACAATATTTATTGGGTGGTGGTTCTTGTATTGGACCGCTCGCTGGTGGAACATTGAAGCCATTCATAGCGATTTCACTTTGCCTAATCTTGAAGTCGTATACCTTGCGATATCTTGGGCTTGCAGGATTTAGTAAGACTGGAAACATTTCGCAATCAAATGATGAGTATAAAGAAAATAGTACAATTTTTGGAATTTCACCTGCGGTTGGTACATACTTTAATGTCTCAGAGAATTTTAGTTTAGTACTAAGCGCTGATTATTATTATCTGTTTGATAAGGCGGATGAGGAAATTTCAGGATCAGCTAATATAAATTATTTATCACTTACATTCGGCGGAGCGTATTCTATCAGATAAGAAATACTTAAATAGAATTGATTTAGGCGAAGAAATACTCTTCGCCTTATTATTTCATAAACTGCTATTCGGTTCTTTGAATGAATTCTCTGATTATAGAATCTTCCGAGTTGATCAATTCGTTTGGCGCCCCTACAAAATGAATTATTCCCTCATGCATCATTGCGACCTGATTCGCAACATTTTTAACACTGTACATATCATGAGTAACAACAATTGAAGTTACATTTAATTTGTCTGTAAGTTCCTTAATAAGTTCATCAATTGAATCGGACATAATCGGATCTAAACCGGTTGTTGGCTCATCGTAAAATATATAATCGGGATCTGTAATTAATGCACGTGCAAGACCAACACGCTTTTTCATTCCGCCTGAAAGTTCTGCAGGCTTGAGCTGCTGAACGCCTAACATTCCAACAAGCTCTAATTTATCCTCTACTTTTTTTGCCAGTTCCTCTTTTGTAAAATTTTTTCGCGATTCAACAAGCGGCAGGATTATATTTTCTTCAACTGTCATTGAATCGAATAGTGCAGAACCCTGGAATAAAAATCCAAATTTTGTTCTTAGCTTGTAGAGCTCTTTAAAATTCATTTCATCAACACGCTTTCCTTCCACTTTTACATATCCGTCATCCGGATAAAGCAATCCCACTATATGTTTTATCAGTACACTTTTACCGCAACCGCTTCTGCCAATGATTACTAAAGTTTCACCCGTATCAATATCCAGGTTAACACCACGCAGCACTTTGTTACTGCCAAATGATTTATGAAGATTACTGATTTCTATCATATATAAGTTATTTTTTACTATTTAAAATAGATAAAAGAAGGGAGTATTGTAACTTCATCTTTAAAATAAAGAACCGGATTCTTGATGAATGAATCCGGTTAAAATTAAAGGATATGGAGTAACTATTGGTTATTTACTATGATCTCAGCACTTAACTGCTGCTGACCACTTCCACTCAAAAATCCTTTTGCGAATACAGTATAGATTTTACCAGCTTCGAGGCTTATTACGGGAAGATCCAAAGCTACTGTGGTTGTCCCAGCTACTCTTACTTCAAGATCGTATGAACCAGCATCAAGCGGTGTAAAAGCTGTAAACTCTTTAAATGATTTGTTGCCAAAAACCACTGTACCGTCAGTCAAAGTTATGTCAACTGCCGGTGCATCGGGGGATAAGTGAATAAATCTTACATGTGCTTTACCCTGAGCAGGTGAAGTTAAATCGTCTTCAATTACAATTGCTTCAATGTTAGCTACAGAATTTACTGCAAACACCGAATAATTTTTATTTGTCATTAAATCTAAGTTTGCTTCAATAACCGTAGTAGATGTTCCGGTAACATTAACTTTTACATTTCTTGTTCCACTTGGTACAGTTAGGTAACCAGTGTTGTTAGGAAATGTTAGGTTTGTTCCAGCGATTGTGTTATCTACTAAAAGATCAACACCGGGGGCATCAGGAGATGCATGAACTACTTTTACCAGAGAATTGGATGGTAAAGGAGTTGGTGTAACAGGTGTTTCTTCATCATCACAAGCGATGAATGAAAATGTAAATAAAGTTACAGTGAGTGCTAAAATGAGCTTTTTCATTTTGTTTTCCTTTTTTTGATTGTTTGATTTCTATTTCTTTAAGATTTGTATGTTATAACACGTAACAGTTTTTTAAAGTTCCACCCGGGGTAAAAAAATAGAATTATTGATTCAAGTGTTATTAATTGGGTTTTGCGGTCTCGTGATGCTTCAAATGACGAAATGATCTGTATGAAATAAAAAATTTGTTCTAAATGGCGTGGAGCAGAATCTATGTCGTCCCTGCTTGCAGCAGGGAAGCCCTAAGGGACTGCTGGTGCTTTGAGGATTTAATGTTTCTATTTCCGAAGGAATGCCTTTGGCAAAATATATTCTCCCAAACGGGACAAATAAAAGAAGAGAGTTTATTACAGGGAAGAGCTAATCCCGTCAGAGATTGAAAATCTGACATATCTAAAAAATGTAGCGAAGCCGAAAATTCAAATAAACTAGTGATTATTCCAGTTTGTTGGATTGCGCATTGATCAGGAGATCAATCCCTGTAGCTTATAGGGAATAGTGCCTATTCACTCCGATTTATTCGGATCGGACGGGAGTCCGATCCCTACATTTTTACATTTTTTTGACTCATTGTAGGGAATGAACTCCTGTTAATTCCGTTTCAAGCTTTTGCTGATATCTGTTACGGATTGGCCCGTGACAACCCGCTCAGATACTTTCGGGTAGAGTGTACTTTCTTCCTTTATTCTCCGCTTTTAGCCACACCATCAATGGGGTAAAATAATCTACCATCGGTTTTGCATCCATTTCTGAGCCGATGCTGTTTTTTAAATGTTCACGCCAATCAACACTGGCACCGGGGGATAACAAATCCTGCAGAAATTTTCCGGTTTCCTTATTTCCATAGTAATTAGTAGCGTGAGGATCCTGTTTTAAAATATTGTTTGCAATGTGATCGTGAAACTGAAACAAGAGTACATTAGAAATTGCATAATCGTAGTATTGTGCTGCATCGTTATTAATATGGGTTTTGGTTGCAGCATCACAGTAATCATTTCCTCTTTGGTAAGGCGGAATTATTCCCTGATATTTTTTAACGAGCTCCCACCACTTATTATTAAACTGATCTGCAGGCAATTCTTGGGAATAAAGCTCGTATTCAAAATCTGTCATCACTCCTGCACTCCATGGGATGAAAACAATATAATCCAAAGATTCTTTCAGTAACGCTTGTATTTTTTCAATTTCAAAATCTTCCGGTAATAATCCCATTTGCTTTAAGAATGGAGTTTGAAGTGATGCTAATCCAATTAAGCTTCCAACTGCCTCGTGGTAGCCGCGGTTTGCACCTTCTCTTAAAATTATCGGAACATTTGGGTTTGAATAGCTTATAAAATAATAGATGTGTCCCAGTTCGTGGAGTGATGTGCTCCACCATCTTGTATTAGGAATAACACTCATTAGTGACCGCACATCTTTATCATTATCCATATGCCAGGCTGAGGCGTGATTATTCTTTTTATAATCTGCATCCGGAGGAGCGGGGTAAAGACTTGATAAATCCCAGAAAGAGAGAGGAAGTTCCGGAAATCCAAGACTCACATAAAATTCCTCACCCTTTTTAACAATCCATTCGGATGAGTACTCTTGAAGCTTTGCATCAATATTCAATCCATCGCTTTTAATTATTCCCTGCCAATCCTGTCCCCATCGGTTTGGAAGCCAATGAGCAGGAAGCAAATCAGGAACCTCTGCATTATACTTATCCGCTAAAGTGTATCGAGCCCATGTATGAAGTTCCCGGTAAAGCGGCCAGATGTCTGCAATCATACCCTGGCAGACATCTCTCATTTCATCCACGGTCATTCCATATTCTGAAACCTGGTATGCAAAAAAATTATCATAGCCTAATGCCTGCACAGTTTTATTTCTTAAATTTTGAAGATTTACTAAGCCGTCCTTTAAACCTTTACCGACTTCTTTACTTGTTTCCCAGACTTTTAACCTTTTATTAAGGTTAGTTTCTGTATTCAGAAGTGCGTCAATTTCATTTGTTGAAATTGATTTACCATCTAACTTAAAATCGAATCCGTAAAGAAGCTCTACCTGTTTCGTATCAGCTTCAATTTTTTCTTTAACGATCTTGCCCGCAGTTTCAGGATTGCTTCCGGCGAGAAATAAAATCCTGTTCAGTTGTTTTATCTGCAGACCGGTTAAATCATCCTTAGTTTTCAAGAATTTAGTTGCAGTTTCAATGTTTTCCTTGCTTCCGATAAAGTTCGCATACAGCTGCTGCGCATCCTGTGCAACTTTACCGGTTACGGTGTCACCTTCGACAATTCTGGTATTCAGTGCCCATTCTCCTTTGTTCCATTCGTAAAGATGCTTTTGAAATTCTTTGTTGTACGAATCCAGGTATGCCTGAACTTCTTTTTGAAGATCTGACTTTTGAGAGCAGGAAATAAAGACCAGCATTAACATAAAATTAACTGTTTTAATTACTTTCATATTCCCTTCAATTTAATATTGTGATTTGAGCTAATATCCATATCTATTAATCTATAAACAGAATATCTATTTTGAAACATATTTAAATGCATCAATTGCTTTTCCCAAATTATCCTTATCACTGCCGCTAAGTAAAAATATCCAGCCATTATTAACCCAGCCAAACCATCTTCTGCCTTTCTCATCTGTTCCGCTAGCGCTCCACCTGCCGTTAACGTTTCCTCTGAAATGATTTTTCATTTCATCAAAGCGGGGAACAATCGTTTCCTTAAAATAATTATCCGCTGTTTCTTTATTCGGGGCAAGAATCGCATCAATAGTTATTTTGTCATTTCCATAAGTGGCAGTAAATCCTTCCAGGGGATGACTAAGGGTCATTCGCTCAAGATTGCTTTTCATTCCATCTATTTCTGCCGGAAAGACATCATCCAGTCTTGCGTTTGGTGGTGGTGGCTCGAAATCTGTATTGTAGTCCGGTCCGCAGGCTGTAATAAGAAATAGAACAAACAGAATAATTAAATTAAACTTCTTTAACATTTTATTCTCCTTATTTTATTTGTTAAAAATTTTATTTAGATGATGATCCATATGATCGACATAATCTTTCATTAATAAAAAAAGATTGTCTGCGTTTTCAAATGGATCTTCTGCATTCAATACAATTTCCAAATTTTCTGCGGGTGTATTCTGCATTATGAAAAGAATATGTTCGTTGTAAACCTTCCAAAAATTTACAAGTTCTTTTGCATCTCTTTCATTGTAGTTCTGAATTCTCACCCAATCATTTTGTGCATATCCATCGACAAAAAATGGTGTTTGTGAGAATTGTGCTTTAACAAACCTGAGATGATTATTTACAGCAGAATCTATAAGATGTCCGAGTAGCTCTTTTTTGGACCACTTATCAGGAGCCGGTTTTCTTTTTAGCTCGCCCTCGGGATAATTAAGAAATTTTATCGGAACATATTTAATGTTTTCCTTTAAGCGGTTTATGACTCTTGTTAAATCTTCTTTCATCTCACTTCCGTTAATAAGTTTAATAATTAATTAAAACAGCAATTCCTATAAAGATGAATGACAATGTCATCATTATTATAAACAAAGGCAGAACAAATTTAAGCCATTTGGTGTAAGGGATGCCAGCAATGCTTAATACCGCCATTAAGAATCCGGATGTTGGAATAACCATATTGGAAAATCCATCGCCGCAGGTAAATGCCAGAACGGCTGTCTGTCGTGTGACTCCCAATAGATCTGAAAGAGGAGCCATTAAAGGCATCGTTACGGCAGCCTGCCCTGATCCTGATGGAATGAAAAAATTTAATGTTGTTTGAAAAACCAGCATTCCGCCTGCAGCAACAAATTCATGAAAATTCTGCAAAGTATTTGCGGCAGAGAAAATGATTGTATCCAGAATTTGACCGTCTTCAAGTACAACCTGTACTCCTTTGGCAAAGCCAACGACCATTGCAGCAACTATCATATCTTCCATCCCTTTAACAAAGGATTTAGCGGCTTCGTTTAGAGGCATTTTTGAAATTATCATTGATGCTATTCCAATCAGTAAAAAACCTCCTGCCATTTCGCTCATCCACCATCCGAATTGCTGGACAGCAAAAATAATAAATGCAAAAAGCAATGCTCCGATTAAAATTATAAAACCATGTTCCTTTTTGAATTTAACTTTATCGAATGAGAAATGATCAACTGAAAAGTCATCATCCGGCATAATAGATTTTGAAGGATTTATTTTGATTTTTTTTCCATAGCGAAGCAGGAAAACAATCGCAATTATCATCGTGATTGTAAAGAATATCAATCTCAACTCCAGTCCGCTGTTTAGGGGAACTTCTGCAATACCCTGCGCAATTTGTACAGTAAAAGGATTTGTAGTTGCAGCAGCAAATCCAACTTCTGCGGCTAGCATTACAATTGCCAATCCAAAAATTCGATCGTAACCGAGCTCTTTAGAGACAATTAAAAATAGGGGAACAAGCGGTATGAACTCTTCCCCCATTCCGAGAGTAGAAGCTCCTATTCCAACAACAATCATCAGTATAATTACCATTACTTCTGCCTTGTGACCAAATATATCAAGCAGTTTTTGGATGAAAGCCATTATTGTTCCGGTTCTTTGCAAAATTCCGAATACACCGCCGATTATAAATATGAAAAAGATAATATCAGCTGCTGCTTCCATTCCGCGCGGAATTGAACTTAAAAATCCAAAGAAGCTGACAGGATTCGCCTTGTTATCCGTACTCTCGCCTAATATTACACCTTCCAAAGAAATATGTTTTTCAATTTGCTGATAGGTGCCCGGCTTAACAACAGTGCGAGTGAGTGTACCTATTTTTTTTGTTTCTCTTTCATACTCTCCTGAAGGGACAAAATATGTAAATACTGAACAAACCAGTATTACACCGGTTAAGAGAACAAATACATGAGGGAGCTTAATTTTTTTAATTGGTTACCTCTATTTAATTGAATACTTTTTTACAATTTTCTTGCGACAACCACAACAGTTTTCATCGTTTCAACCACACCTGTTCCTTCGCTTATTGCTTCGAGAAAGATTATGTAAATTCCAATCCGCAATGCTTCACCGTCATCACCAAGCCCGTCAAAAATAACAGAACCGCTGGAACCGCTAGCCTGGCTGTTCGTCAGAGTTCTGACTAACCTCCCTTTACTGTCGTAAATTTTTATTCTTACCTGCGAAGTTGCCTGCGTTAGTTTGTAATTAATAATTGTAAAATCTTCAAAGCCGTCGTTATCGGGTGAAAAAGGATTTGGTGAAACGGACAATTCCGAATCCTGGTTTAAATTAACTGTGTAAATGCTGTTCTGCTTTCCTGGTGTTGCACCAATTGGTTCCGCACTGCTGCTCCAGTTACTTGGATCATTCGCACCCAAATTCGGATTTATCCTTTCAAGCGAAATATTTTTTGTCGAACCGAAATTATCGTTGTGCCATTTATCGGAATACCAGACAGAATCAATTACGTTTCCTTTTACATCTTTCAATAAAATCAATTCACCACTGTTTACCAATCCCAAACTCGAAGTTCCAACAATTGATTTCAAAACCGATTCTTCCAATCCGTACTTATAAATTATTAGCGAATCAGCTGCAAGAATAAAATATGAATCATTAGGAATCATCAATGGAATTTCAGAAAGTCTGTAACTGTTACCATTTTCATCTTCAATTCTCCAGCCGCCAATGTTAACGGAATCCCCGCTTAAATTCTGAAATTCTATAAATTCGTTGTTATCATCACCGGGATCAAACATAATTTCATTTATTACAACGTCGTTTCTTTCATAATCCGGAACATTACCAATTGAGTTTGGCTCGCCCGGAGTGCTCCCCCTGGGGCTTAATGAGGTGGTCCAGTTTGTGCTGTCGTTAGTTTCCTCTTCAAGTGAAATTCTTTCAAGTGAGAAACCTTTTCCTCCGCCCCACGATGAGCGGTAAAACAAACTATCAATAATCCCGTCTCTGAAATCATAAATAATAATTCCGTCAGATGTGTTTCCTAAAGTACCGAAGTTTGTAAATAAGACTTTCGATAACACCCCGGGGTGAGCCGAGCTGAAGCTTGTATCTTTTGCAATAACCAGATATTCATTCGGCTGAAGATATACATCTTCATTAGTAATAAAGTTTTTAGTGGGAGTTGTAAGGACATCACCCAAAGACCAGTTTCTGATGTTGATTTCTTCGGTTGAAACGTTTACGGCTTCTATCCACTCTGGCTCACCATCCGCAGTATTGTACATAACTTCATTAATTAAAACGATTTTCTCGGGGAATCCCGGTTCCACACTTTTTTCAAAATAATTATTTAAAGTATCTTCATCCTCTGAATAATCGATTCTAACAGCAGTTAAGATCCTGGAGCTTATATTTTGAATCGGTGCTGTTGAAAAAACATTTACAGAATCACCAGATGCCAGATTTAAGCCTACTTCACGACTCAGAAGCTGATCTACTACATTATTTGAGTCGGTATCAACAAAAAAGTCAACATTAAAATTATTAGCCGCTGATGATCCGTTGTTCCACACTAATACAGATACAAAAACATCATCACCCGGAACCGGAAAACGGGGACTGAATCCCATCTCCGCTACTGACAAATCAAATTGTTTTGAAGTTAGACTATTTATTCTGCCCGGCGTGCTTTGCTCAATATCTAAAGAGGTTCCCCAGTTTGTTCGAAGATTAGAGTTTGCATCACCAGAAATCCTTTCAAGAGAATAACCGTTTGTACCTCCCCATTCAACTGTGTAAAAAACAGAATCGATTTCAAATCCACGGTTATCCTTTAAAACAACGCCGTCGGCGTCATTGTTCAGGGATGGAAGTGATAAAACATAAACCTCAACAGGAATAAAGCGATGGTAATTAGTTATACTGCTGCTTCTGCTCAGCACAACATAAGAGTATGGTTCTATGAAAAGGTTATCTTCAATTACAACATAGGATGGAGTTGTTAAAATATCGTTAATGCTCCAGTCCTTTATATTAATCAGAACATCAGTCCTATTGTAAAGTTCAATCCACTCGGGTTCTCCACCCGCAGGAGAGTACATTATTTCATTAATTACAATTGATTGTGGGGGAAAGCCCGGCTCGATTGTCTTATAATATATGTTGTTGGTTGTGTCCCCATCTGAGCTGAAAACTGCTTTTACCAAAAATCCTTTTTTAGACTGAAGATTTTCAATTGAATAATTCAAATTGAAAATGGAAGAATCGTCAGATGCCAGAAATAAATTTTGCACGGATGTTAATAGTAAATCCGGAAGAGAATCCAGGTTTGTATCTTCAAATAATTGAATTGAAAAGTTCGCATTATTGAATCCAATATTTTTTATAATCGCCGAAATAGAAACGGTATCTCCTTCAATGGGAAACTCAGGATTATACAAAATATCTGAAGCGGCAATATCGAAATTCTTTTTTGTTATAGAATTGATATCACCCGGAGTAGCTTTGAAGGGATTTAAAGAAGTTCCCCAATTAGTTGAATCAGTGCTTGGGTTATTAACTGAAATTCTTTCAAGTGATCTACCCCCTGCGTTTCCCCCCCATTCCGGCAGATAATAAAGCGAATCAATTAATATTCCCAGGGAATCTTTTATTACTACCGCATCGCCCGTGTTGTTTAGTGCCGGTAGGTTTAGTTTGATAATTTCTGCGGGAACGTTATAAAAGTTTAGAATTGATGAATCAGCTGTAAGCACAATAAAAGAATTTTGGGGAATGAAAATATCGCTGTTGGTTATCGTAACGGATGATACTGCATCGTTTATTATCCACTTTTTAAGATTAAGTGATGATGAAGTCCTGTTGTAAATTTCAATCCACTCCGGTTCGTCAGTGGAAGGGCGATACATTATTTCATTTACAACAACATCGTTATAATTACTGCCGGGTGGAAATACAATGAAGGAATTTATCAGTTCATTGTTTGCAGGGTTTTCATCAATATTAAAAATCACTTTAGAAATTATTTGATATGTACCAGTGTTCAGAGAACTCATAACTGTGCTTGCAATAATTGAATCACCCGGAGCAAGATTTGTGTATGGCTGTGAAAAAATTAATTCTCCCGGATCGGCTGTTGAATCAAAATTTACGTCATAAAATATCTCTATTGAATAATTTTCTGCTGTATTTGTCCCGATGTTTTTCACTTTGGCAAATACAGTTACATCATCTTCCTCAAAAGGGGTTGCCGGTAGAAAGGTTAATTCTGCCATTAATAAATCGAACTCAATGGGTGTGACGGAGTTTTTAAAGCCCGGCGTTCCGTTATCAATAAGTGCGTTTGCCCAGTTGCTCTGTGAGCTGTCTTTTATCAATTCGATCTTTTCATCAGATCTTGATTGGGTATTGTTTGCAGAATAAAAATATGTTTCGAGTGTATCATCGACCGGGTTAATGAGCCAAATTGGTCTGTCGGATGTATTTGCCATTCCTGTAGAGCCAAAAGAGTTATTATCAATTTTTAAAATTAAAGCTTCATTCGGAATTAAACCGTCATAAATACCGCTGCCGATTATATAATCACCCTCCAATATTATCGCATAAGATTTTGGAGGTAGAATTGTCCCTTCGCCTGCATCTGTGATTATATCGGGACTGGAGGTAGAGTATTTTACTTTAAAGCTATCAAGATCAATACTTTCAGATTCGCTGTAATTGTATAGTTCAATAAATTCATTTGGTCCAGATTGCGGGTAAAACATTATTTCACTTAGTATGAGCGTTGAATCTGTCTGTGCAGAATTAAATTGTAAGGCGAGAACTGATAGTAGTAGTAACTTTTTAGTCATTAATTAGTCAGGATTTGCTTTAAAATATACTTAATCTAATTTTTAATTTCTTAGTCTTTTCTTCCCGGAAGCTTTTTACCTGCCAGATATTCAAATATAGCTGTCGGAAGAGAACGTACCAATTCTCCAAGTATTGCCATCAATAAAGGGAATTGAATAATCCTCTTCTCCTTTTTTATTCCCTTAAGAATGATTCCGGCAGCTTTATCTGCATTCATTAGAAGCGGCATATAAAATTCATTTTTATCAGTCATGGGTGTGCGGATAAATCCCGGACGGACCGTTATCACTTTTATATTTTTTGGTTTCAATTCTATCCTAAGGCTTTCCAAAAATATAGATGCTGCGGCTTTGCTTGCATTATACAGACCGCTCTTTGGGAAACCTTTTAAATCAGCCATGCTGGAAATACCCACGATAGTACCTTCTTTTCTTTTTATTAAATCCGGCAGAAGTACATCAACCCAGTTGGTAATTCCGAAGATATTCGCACCAAAGATTTCATGCACAAGCTGTGAACTAAAATTATCTATTTCTGTTCTTCCGCTCACACCCGCATTAAGTATGGCAACATCTACTTTTCCAAAATCACTTTTTATTTGGTTGTAAACTTTTATTACTTCATCAATAACCGACACATCACATTTGTAAGCTACGATACGTTTTTTGTCCGAAGTGATTTCAGTAGTTAATTCATCTAAAATATATTTTCTTCTGGCTATAAGAGCTAGTGAGCAATTTTCTTTTGGCAGCAATTTTGCAAGTGAATAACCTATTCCGGATGAGGCTCCGGTTAACAAAATTACTTTATCTTGAAGATTCATTTATGAGGGGGCATTTTTATTACAATTGAGGCCGGAATTTAAAGAATTGCTTACAGGATTTAAACTTTGTAAAAAAGAATCTATTGCTTATTTTTTCTCAAAAATTATTCCAGATTTATGAATGAGCAATTTTTACCGGTTTTTGGAGTCCTGGTACGCCAGGAAATAGCGGAAACACACTTTAAGTGCGATTTATTCAGATGTAAGGGTGCGTGCTGTACATTTGAAAGCCGGTATGGTGCTCCTTTAGCTATTGAGGAAATTAATACGATTGAAGATATCCTGGACGATGTTAAATACTATTTATCTCCTGGTCACGTTAAAGAAATTGAAGAAAACGGGTTTTATGAGGAAAAGCAAAATGAATATATGACAAGAAGTATAAATAACCGTGCCTGTGTGTTTGTATGTTACGAAGATGGGATTGCCAAGTGCGCAATTGAAAAAGCATATGTCAGTAAAAAAACGAATTTTAAAAAGCCAATTTCATGTCATCTTTTCCCTATTAGGAAATCAGATTTTGATGGGGATATTTTGAAATATGAAAAACTTGATGAATGCAATTCGGCATTGGATAACGGAAAAATAAATAATACAACTATAGCAGAATTCTGCAAAGAACCACTTGAAAAATTATTTGGAATTGAGTGGTACTCACAATTAATGGAAAGTATCGGAAGGTAAAATGCTTAGTTTAAACCAGCGGCTAACTCAACAGCAGAAATTATCACCTCAACAAATCCAGTATCAAAAATTATTGCAGCTTAATACTCTGGCATTAGAACAGAGAATAAAAACGGAGCTTGAACTGAATCCAATTTTAGAAGAAGAAATAGAACTAACCCAGGAACAGGATGACAAAGAACGGGATGATGATTTTGAAGCTGAAGAGGTAAAAGATCCTGATAAAGAGGAATTTGAACTTGAAGATTTTATGAATGATCATGATTATGATCACGAAAGAGTTTACAGGAATAATGATGAAGAACAATACCATCCGCTGGCACCAGTAAGAGAAACACTCTCCGAACATCTTCTTGAGCAGTTACATATGCTTAACATGAATGAAGAGCATACTCGTTTGGGTGAAGAAATTATCGGGAATTTGGATGAGAGCGGTTATCTTAAAAGAAGTTTGGAAGATTTAATAAATGAACTTGAATTATTTGAGCACATAAAAATTGATATTGATACAGCGGAAACTATACTTAAACGAATTCAGCTTTTTGATCCGGTTGGAATTGCCAGCCGTGATTTACGCGAATGTTTACTAATTCAACTCAACCGCAGTAAAAACACTGATCCATATTATAAATATCTGGCAGAAAAAATGTTGGAAGTATATTACGATGATTTTACGAAAAGAAGATTTGATGCTTTAAAACAAAAAATGAATTTAACCGCTGAAACTCTTAAGGAAACGGTTCACCTTATCCAGAGTCTGAATCCCAAACCCGGCGAAGGAAACATTGAATCTGAAGAGATGAATCAAATATCACCCGATTTTATAATTGAAAAGATGGAAAATGATTATGTGATCACTCTAAATGATAGAAGTATGCCCTCGGTCACAATCAGCAGACAGTATCTAGAAATGTTTGACAGTAATAAGAGTAAACGGGGGAAAAAGAATTCCAGGGAGAAAGAAACGTATAAATTTTTAAGAGAGAAATTTGAATCCGCAAAATGGTTCATCGCCTGTATTCAGCAAAGAAGGGAGACATTGATGAAAATTATGCAGGCAATATTCCACAGGCAATATGAATTTTTTGAAAAGGGTGCAAAGGCATTAAAACCAATGATCTATAAGGATATTGCGGAAGAAATTAACATGGATATATCCACAATCAGCCGTGTTGTGAACGGAAAGTACGTTCAAAGTCCACAGGGGATACATGAATTAAAGTATTTTTTCAGTGAAGGTCTTTCTACGGACACAGGAGAAGAAGTTTCGAATAAGCACATAAAGGAAAGGCTTAAAGAAATTATTGAGAAAGAGGATAAGAAAAAACCTTACAGCGATGATAAACTAGCAGAATTATTAAACAGTGAAGGAATACACATTGCACGCCGGACGGTTGCAAAATACCGCGAACAGCTAAGGCTGCCGGTTGCACGTCTGCGTAAAGAGTTGTAATGCAATACGCCACTGATGTATTAATAATTTTTATATTTTTTGCACTTTACGGTATTATTCATTCCATACTTGCTTCAAAAAAAGTAAAAATCCAATTTAAAAAAACTTTTGGTGAGCTTATTGCATTTTACAGACTGCTTTACAATGTGTTTGCATTGGGTACATTTTATTTAATTTATGAGATTTTGCCAAAACCGCATTTAATAATTTATGATTTGCCAAATCCTTACGATTTACTTGTTTTAATTCCACAGTTTCTATCCCTTGCAGGGTTATTCTGGGCTTTTAAGTATATTTGCTTTACCGAGTTCATCGGGCTGGATCAGATAAAAAGATACTTTGAAAAGAATTACACTTCTGAACTTGATGAGGAACTGACTTTATTAATCAAGGGTCCGTACAAATATTCAAGACATCCGGTTTATTTCTTTTCAATTATGTTTTTACTCTTCCGGCCAACGATGGATTTGTTCTATCTCACGTTTTTTATTTGTATTGTAGCTTATTTTTACATTGGTGCTTATTATGAGGAAATAAAATTAACAGGACATTTTGGAGATATTTATTCAGATTATAAAAAATCGGTTCCGCGAATTTTCCCGGTAAAAATATTCAAACCCTACAAAGAAGAGAATTTTACCTAACCGTGATAAGGAAAAAATTATGAGTGATAAAATAAGATCAACAACAATTATAGGTGTTGTTCATAACGGAGCTGCTGCTCTTGGGGGTGACGGACAGGTTTCAATTGGAAATACGATAATGAAACATAACGCAATGAAGATCAGGAAACTTTCCGATGGAAAGGTAATCTGTGGTTTTGCAGGAGGTGCAGCAGATGCCTTTGCTCTTATGGGAAGATTTGAAGATAAACTTGAACAGTACCGGGGTAACCTTAGTCGTGCAGCAGTTGAACTTGCAAAAGACTGGCGCACTGATAAATTTTTGAGAAGGCTGGAAGCGATGCTTGCGGTTGTTTCAAAAGATACTGCGCTTGTTGTCTCCGGTAATGGAGATGTAATTGAACCCGATGATAAAATAGTAGCAATCGGTTCCGGCGGAATGTATGCTTTATCTGCTGCAAGAATGCTGAAAAAGTACAGCAATCTCTCAGCTAAGGAAATTGCCGCCGAGGCACTTAAGACAGCATCCGAAATATGCATTTACACTAACGATAAAATTAATGTTGAAGTAATTGAATAAGGAGTTAAATAATTAAAATGAACGAACGAACAATGAAAGATTTAACACCAAGCAAGATTGTAGAAGAACTTGATAAATATATAATCGGACAAACAGAAGCTAAACGCGCTGTGGCAATTGCGCTAAGAAACAGGTGGCGCAGACAGCAGATTGAAGATGTCCTTCGGGAGGAAATTCTTCCCAATAATATAATTTTAATAGGACCGACGGGAGTTGGTAAAACTGAAATTTCACGCAGGCTGTCTAAACTTGCCGCAGCACCTTTTGTAAAAGTTGAAGCCTCAAAATTTACTGAAGTTGGATACGTGGGTAGAGATGTGGAATCTATGATTCGTGATTTAACAGATTTTGCCGTTAATATGGTTAAGGCAGAAAAAACAAAAGAGGTCCAGTCAAAAGCAGAAGAAATGGCCGATGAAAGAATACTCGATATTCTTATACCGCCTGTCAGAAAACCGCAGCAGCAAATGCAAACTGTTCCATCACAAACAACGGATCAAAAGCAGGAAGAAGTAAACTCTGAGGAATACCAGAACCAGAAAACACGCGAGTGGATGAAGATGAAATTGAAAAACGGTGAAATGGATGAAAAGATGATTGAGTTTGATTCACAGGCACCGCCGGCAATTGGAATGCAGGTAATGGGTCCGTTTGGTATGGATGATATGGGCATTAATATTCAGGAAATAATGGGTAATCTGATGCCGAAGAAAAGAAAGAAAAGAAAAACTTCAATTGCAGAAGCAAGAGTGTTACTTGCACAGGAAGAAGCACAAAAACTTATTGATATGGAGTCAGTCCAGCGTGAAGCAGTAAAACGGGTAGAAGAGTCAGGAATAGTTTTTATTGATGAGATCGATAAAGTAGCCGGCAGCGGCGGTAAAGGACATGGACCCGATGTATCACGTGAGGGCGTTCAGAGAGATCTTCTTCCTATAGTTGAAGGGACAAACGTTAACACAAAATACGGGATTGTAAGAACAGACCACATTTTATTTATTGCCTCCGGTGCTTTTCATATTGCAAAACCTTCGGATCTTATTCCGGAATTGCAGGGAAGATTTCCAATCCGCGTTGAGCTTAAGAGTTTAACGGAAGATGATTTTGTTAAAATACTCACGACACCACAAAACGCCCTGTTAAAACAATACAGCGCCCTGCTTGAAACTGAAAAGGTAAAATTAGATTTTACCGAAGACGGCATTTGTGAGATCGCAAAAATTGCAACACAGGTTAACGAGGCCGTTGAAAACATTGGTGCAAGAAGACTGCATACAATTCTTACAACCCTGCTCGATGAGATACTATTTGATGTGCCGGATAAAATCCCGTCCGAAAAGGTAAAAATCTCGTCGGAATTCGTAAAAGAGAAATTGGATAAAATTGTAAAAGATCGGGATTTAAGTAAGTTTATTTTGTGATAGCTATTCCTGATTTGTTATTAAACTTTACAAAAAGAAGATTAATATTTCTTCCCTAGTTGTATATTGATCTTTTGCGCTCTTGCAAACTTAACTCTTGGAGCAGTATAGATACCTGTACTGCTATACCCATCTCTTTCAGCTCCTAAATAATACCGTTCTTGATCCGATATTATATAATATATTCTGAAAATGCCATCTTCATCTGCCGGAACTCTTTCAAGTATTATCTGTTTTGACCAAAAATTATGACCATCAAATCCTGTTTCTTTTCTGAATAAGTATATGCTGGCGTGATCCAATGGAGAACCGGTTTCTCTATCAGTTACAATACCTTCTATGTGTGTATTTAAAAAATTAGGTCCAACAGAATTTTCACAACCGGATATAAACATTACAATTATTATTAAAACAAAGGCTTTCATTCTGCACTTCTTTAATTTGTACTATCAATAAATGTATAGTTTTAATTTTCCTTCCTCATAAAAATCAATTTACACCAATAGGTTGTACCACCATTTTTGTTAGCATTAGAATATCCCTCTTCGGCTTCAAAATAAACGTAGTCTCCTTCTTTGCATCCAAAATCAGAAGGTCCTTTATCACCCAGGGAACTAAATACAAACATATCAGAGTTACCCCGAATACTAACTTCCCAGTCAGTTACTAAATCTCCGTACCTTTTAAAGATATGTTTTTCAATTTGAGAAGAAGAAGGATCATCGCAACCTAAAAACAGGAGACATTGTGTTAGAAAAAAAGCAGTAAATATTATTCTCATTCTAAATCCTACTTTATTTGATTTCATTTCAATATCAATTTAATCTTTGAAGGAGCTATAGTTGTCAAGGAATTGTCATTAATTTGTAAAAATTAGTTTTAATGGTTGCCAATTGTCAAGAGTTGATTGTGCGGCATTTATATTTTTTGCAATTTAAGATCATAATTGATAGCTGCAACTTAAGGAAAGTTTGAGGGGCAGGGTGCAGTATATTATGAAAAATTCACATCAATTTCATTCTTCTTAACGTTTACATTAAAAATATATCTATATCATTAATCTTTGTATAAAATAATGACTTCATTTTTACATTTTAATGACAATTAATGATTGAGACTTAGCTAATTTTTGCAACAGACTAATAGGAGGATTTATGAAAGTTTTGTTAAGTATAATCTTTAGTAGCTTGATTTTATTCGGTTGCAATTCCAATGACCCCAGTTCCTCAGAACCAGCATTTTATAAATTGACAATCTCAGTAAGCGGTCAGGGATCTTATGAAGTTGTTCCTGACAAAGCTGAGTATGAAAGTGGAGAGAAGGTTACAATTACGGCGACAGCTGAGAGTGGCTGGGGTTTTAGGAAATGGCAGGGAAATATCAATTCTGAGCAAAATCCTTTAATACTCACAATGGACAAGGACCAATCCATTCAAGCAGTATTTAGTATTACCTTTGAACCTGTTATTACCGGAAAATGGGCGGGAATAGAGTATTTGGTCACCTTTGATATTGTACAGCCAAGTGATTTCGATTCTACTGTTACGGGAATAATGTTACTGGAGACTATTAATGGTGACACACTCGAGTACAGTGTATATGGATATAATCGTGGTACAATAGTAATATTGGACTGCAATAGAGGTGGATACTTTCCAATCCAGTATAAAGGCTGGTGGGCTAATGATACCCGAATAAATGGTGGAATGACGGAAGACGGGATTTATTATAAATGTGATATTGTAAAAATTGTCGATTCATCTTTTCCGAAAGGAGGCGCACTTTTTCCCATTTCACAAATTTCAGAATAGAATTTTATTCTAATCTGATTAAGGAGAATAAAAATGTCCCCGAATTTTATTAAAAAGATTGTTATTAGAATCTCAATATTTTGCTCTGCTGTGATTGCCGCGTGTAGTGCAATATCAAATGTTGAATTGGATCCAGGGTATGATTTTGCCAGTAATCATATAATTGCTTTATATACAATACCATCAGGTCACTACCATTTAGATAATACCTTTTCCAGAGTACTGTATATCGACCTTCAATCACGTGGCTATAGTATTATCAATGCAAATAAAATTGTTGAATCTAACTCAGATTCCATTACTTTTAAAAAGCACAGGGAGGTAGCTGACATTTTATCCGAAAAGGAATATATGCCACCTTCTGATCTAATCGTAATAGCTAAACCTAAATGGGATAGTACTATTTTTATGGACAAGTTATCTGAAAGGCAAATCCATAACTGGCATTTATACAGCTTTAGTGGTAAGGATATTCTTACATTAGAATCAGATGTGGCCTTTTTTGATCCCGAGCTCAGAGAGCCTATTAAAAGTTTTAACGCTATTGATACCGTGCATGTTATTATTAATGAAGAAGAGGATGATTATCTTTATTCAGAATATCCCTGGATGGTAGTTGCGCGTCAATTAACGCAAAACCTTGAAGACATACCTGTTTGTTCAGTCTTTGGCAGCTTTCCTTCCAAAATAAAAATTCCTATCACCCTTTGGGTTGACAATTCTTACAGAGAAACTTTCCCGAGAAGCTGGAAAGATAGATTGGTAAGACGAATTCTTTATGCTAATGATATCCTATGTCCTCAGTTTGGAATTGAGCTTGTAATTACCGGATATAGAGAATGGAATTCTATATTTGAAAATTCGCTGAAGGAGACATTAATAAAACTTCAAAAAGCAGAAACTCTGAGGAAGGACGAATTCCGAATTGGTATTACACTTAATAAAGAACTTAAAACTAGTTGGACTGATAAATCAACAATTGGGCTGGCTGTTCTGGACGGATATGAAGCTGTCATCACGGGACAGCCTTCCTATCCCGGCTTGGGAAATTGGAACTGTCTAGAAGAGGCACTTACATTTACGCACGAAATAGGTCATATGCTTGGTGCTATTCACGTTGAAGATTCTGAATCAATTATGTACCCCAGTTCGGGTGAATTTGCATTTGAATTTGATGATTTTAATAGAAGAGTAATTAAAAAATCAATAAGAAATAGATTTGAGTAGAAGATATTGATAAACTTGATTGTCGAATATGACTTTAAATAATAATTTTATTTGGATAATAGGGATGTTTATAAGATAATAATATTCTACATGTTCTCTACACCTTAGGAGGCGGTTGTAGAGCGGACTCCAGTATTATCCAGATTATTTATACCGTTTTCTTTCTTCCTTGGGTTAGGAGATAGAACTACTCTACTTGAATAATAAGCTAAAGTAAATCTGTATTGTGATTACATGCTATTTACAATCTCTTGACATTTCCATGACAATTCTAGATGGATTTAAATGCAATTTGGTAAAGAAAACCCGGCTATCTGGTAAAATTAATAACAACTTGAGAGAAAAATGAGAAAAACCATACTGTTCTTGTTCTTTACTCTTATATTAATTTCACAGGTTCATGCTCAAGAAAAAGACAGCCTGATTCAACTTTACCCCGGAATGGGAGATACTTTGGATATGATTGATAGGGAAGTTTTTGGACTTTACAAAGATGTTAAAGGATTTCAGAGTGCCCGGATGTTTGTAAGAGAGAAAAAGTATTTTATATCAGACATCAAATATCTTAAAGATGGATTACCGGGAGACACAGTTTTAATAGAAGATATTTCCAGATTTTCAGAGATGCGTTTTCAATTAAACAAATTCAAATTGGAAAACGATAAAAAATTTGAATCACCTCTAGATGCTTCCATTTTTACCACCTCAGGTTCTCGATATAATGGGAGATTAGATATGTTTAGTAAAAGATATTTTTTCCTTAGCGTTGATTTAAACCAAGCGGAAAGCAGTTCCTCACCCTATAAATATAAGACATCGGTTTTGCTGGTTGATAGTTTATTAATACCCGAAAAACAAGATGTAGGAAAATACATCCTTTATGGAACAGCGGGTGGATTCGTGCTAGGTTTTTTTGCAGGGTATGCAACGTTTGATGATGATTGGGCCTTGCCGAAAGAATCGAAGTGGTTAATAACTGGTGCAATAGGTGCCGGAGTTGGATTTCTGTTAGGCTGGTTAATTGGAGAATCATTACCGCCAAATATCTTAACTATTACTTTCAATTCACCAAACGATATTCTGAAGCTGAAAGAGCATTCAGCTTATTATTATCAAAAAAATCCATCATTTGAAGAACAATATATTGGGATTGAGTGAAACACAGTATTACTTAAGTTTATAAATAACAATTATACGGAGGGGAAATTATGAAAGGGATCAAATACTTATTTCTTTTTTTATTACTTAATTCTTCAAACATATCTTCACAAGAAAGAGACAGTTTAATACAGCTCTATCCCGGACTTGGCGATACGGTAGATAGTTTCAATGCATCCTATTTTGAACTTTTCCAAAATATTGAGGGTTTTGAACACGCTGTATTTTATATCAGAGACAATAAGAGACTAGTATCAAAAGTAACATACTCTGAAAATGGTAAAACAAATGATACCACTTTCATTCAACTGTTGTCAGCATTGGATAATGCCAGGAAAAAAATTGCAGAAATAGAAAAAGAAAATGAGAAAAAATATGAATCACCAAGAGAATTTATTATTGAAACAAAAAATGGAACTAACTATGTCTGTGAAATAGAAATGTTTAGCAAAACTATGATTTATTGCAATACTTCCAATAATTCAAAGTTTAAGATCGATTATATGGATATTGAAACACTAACCCTGGTAGGTGAAACAAATACCTGGAGTTGTATGGGCTATGGAGCACTTGTTGGATTAGGAATCGGTCTGATTGGAGCAATTGCATCGAGCCAGGGCGAAGATAGTGGGGGATTTGGATCTGGAGCGCAGTATGTAATCGGGATACCTTTAGTTACAGTCGTTGGGGGAATATCTGGTCTAATATTTGGTTTAGCATCATCAACTGGTGATGAACTACTTCTAATGGATTATCAAGAAGATCTCCAACAATTAAAAGACTATGCTAAATATTACTTTAAGTATGATGAATCTCTTGAAGAACAATATTTTGAAATTCAATAGTCACTTATTTTACAGTTATTTACTAAACTAAAGTGAGTAATTCGTGAGAAACTTCAGCCGGGTATTTTTTATAGTTCAAATTATTATAAGTAGTCTATTTAACTGTTCATTCGCTCAAAATCGAGATTACATTTTAGTGAATGCCCGGGTTACCGGCAAAGTCTATGAGAGACCTGACATAAATCATTTGCATTACATTTGTTCTGATATAGGTAAGAGTATTCAGGTTAAAATTAAAATTGTAAAATGTGGTGAAGTATCCGAAGAGTTCACTACAACAAATGAATGGTGCGGATTTGAAGGCACAAAAGAATTAATTAAATTATTTAAGGATGAATTGATTCTAATATTTGTAGAAAGCGATAAAGAAATCATTGGCTATCAAGCTTACGGAGCCCACCGAATACTTACCTGGGAAGAAGTAAACTCTGCAAGTGATACTAATGAAACTTATAATTGGGAGACGAACTTAAATATATACCTTGTTCCTGAAAACGATTCGTTAAAAACCAAAATAGCAAAACCTCCTCAAGAGTAAATGCTGATTCTTTTTGAAACTAATTAAATAATTCTTTTATAGCAAATTACTAGCCAGCTCAGCCAGTGCACTTCTTTCGCCCTTTTCTAAATTAATGTGTGCGTAAATGTTCTGTCCTTTAAAGCGGTCTATTAAATAAGACAATCCATTAGACTGCCCATCCAGGTACGGATGATCTATTTGATAAATATCTCCTGTAAACACAAGCTTTGAGCCTTCACCAGCCCGAGTGATGATTGTTTTAATTTCGTGAGGTGTCAGGTTTTGTGCTTCGTCTACTATGAAGAAAATTCTCTGCAGACTTCTACCACGTATATAAGAGAGAGGTTCGATTACAAGTTTCTCTTCTTTTATGAGTGAATCAATAAGCTGATGATTTTTGTCCGTTTCGGGAAACTGGTCCTGTATTACTTTTAAGTTATCCCAAAGCGGAGTCATATATGGCGCAAGCTTGCTTTCAACATCACCGGGTAAATAGCCGATATCTTTATTGCTAAGTGGAACAATAGGACGTGCAACAAAGATTTGTCTGTAATGTTTTCTGACATGTAAGGCACTTGCAAGTGCAAGAAGTGTTTTGCCTGTTCCTGCTTTACCAGTTAGAGAGACTAATTGTACGTTATGATTAGTTAATGCATCAACCGCAAAGGTTTGCTCGGCATTGCGTGGTGTAATACCGTAAATAACATTCTTATCAACTTTTCTGAGATGTTCTTTTTTCTGATCAAGATTAGCAAGTACTGAACGACTGCCGTTTCTTAAAATAAAATATTTGTTAGCAAACGCTTCTCCGTTAATTCTATCAAGTAAAGGCTCAGCGGGTACTTCAAACGGGGGCTGGAAAAGCTCGATTATTTTATCATCGTCAAAATCTTCTATAACTTGTTTACCACTGTAGAGCTCTTCAATACTTCCGATGCGATCAGTAGTGTAATCTTCCGCCGGAATACCAAGTGCTTTGGCTTTCATCCGCAGATTTACATCTTTGGAAACAAGGATAACAGTATTTGTCTCTTTGTACTTTTTCTGCCAGTCCAGTGCAGTGCCTAGTATACGATGATCAGGGGTATCTTCTTTAAATATTTCTTTTATTTCAGGTGAAAGTCCTCTGGAAATTGCAATTCTTAACTGACCCCTTCCTTCACCCATCGAAACACCACCATTAAAAATATCCTGGCCGGTTAGTGAATCGAGTGTTCGGGAAAATTCTCTCGCATTCAGGTTGATTACCTGACTTCCTCTCTTAAATTGGTCGAGTTCCTCCAGCACTGTAAGAGGAATTACAACATCATTTTCCTGGAATTGGTGAATACATGATGAGTCGTGCAGAATAACGTTAGTATCGATAATAAAAATCTTTGGTTTTTTATTCATTTATAAAATTGTGAGATAGTGAAATTGATAGTTAACGTGTGTAGTTTTATCAGATGAAGAAATTTTAGTTGAAATCAATAATTGTAACTTCAAAATATCCTTCTTGAAGGGGCGTAGTTCCGATGTACCGGAACGAAGCCCTTTGTTAAGTACAGATTAATCTGCACTGCAATAAAATAAATTCTTGTTTAAAAAGCCAGATGACGCAGATTATCTTTTGATTCAACTAAATTTTTAAATTATTGGATTTTATAAAGGTGTAAACTATATTTGGCCGAAAATTTTTAGGATTGTTGAAAACAAGGTTCCAGATTATAACCATATACTTATTAATTAAGTGTCCAGATTGAGAAGTCCGGCAGTTGCCGGACTATTTTTTTGTCTGAACTAAATGAGTAAACAAATTAAAGCCAAAATATTTTTAGAAGACGGAGCCGAATTTGAAGGAACCAGCTTCGGTTATGAAGGGAACACGAACGGTGAAGTTGTTTTTAACACCGGAATGGTTGGTTATCCCGAAACTCTTACTGATCCATCCTACCGCGGACAAATTCTTGTTTGCACTTATCCGTTGATTGGTAATTATGGAATTCCCGACAGAGAAAAATCGAATGGACTTTCAAAAAATTTTGAGTCTGATTCCATTCATGTTCGTGGATTGATAGTTGCAAATTACTCAAATGAATTTTCCCACTGGAGCGCAAAAAAATCTTTAGGCGAATGGTTAAAAGGGGGAAAAATTCCTGCAATAACCGGAATCGATACACGTATGCTCACGAGAAAGCTTCGAGATAAAGGAACGATGCTCGGGAAAATAGTGGTTGGTGAAAACCATACAATTGCGGACGAATTCTACGATCCAAACACAACTGACCTGGTATGTGAAGTATCAGTCAAGGAACCATTTGAATATGCTGCCGGCAGTACGAAGATCGTGTTAGTTGATTGCGGCACAAAGAATAACATAATTCGTGCTTTTCTTGGCAGAAGTATTTCTGTAATCCGAGTTCCATACGATTATGACTTTACGACTATTAAAGCAAATGGTATAATGCTTTCAAATGGTCCGGGTGATCCAAAGATGAACGTTGCAACGATTGAAAACACAAAACGGGTGATGGAAAAAAATATTCCGATACTTGGAATCTGTCTCGGCTCTCAAATACTGGCTTTAGCTGCCGGCGCTGATACTTACAAATTAAAATATGGTCATCGTGGACATAACCAGCCGTGTAATGAAATGGGAACGAAAAGATGCTACATAACTTCACAGAATCATGGCTATGCGGTTAAATCAGATACTTTACTACAGGATTGGCGTGAGTGGTTTGTTAATGACAACGATGGAACAAATGAAGGAATTATTCATATTTCAAAACCATTCTTTGCAGCACAATTTCATCCCGAGGCTTCACCCGGTCCGGATGACAGCGAATTTATATTTGATATGTTCGTAAGAGCACTTAAATAAATATCATTGCGGCTTTGCGGTGAAAATATTAACCGCGAAGACGCCAAGTCGCAAAGAAAAAGTATTAATCCTCGGCTCCGGTGCTTTACAAATCGGGCAGGCAGGAATTACCAATCCCGAACTTGATTCGGGATCT